>JAABUQ010009354.1_pt1 | contig 13296 bp, 16 predicted proteins | sample 5560001 | NCBI WGS metagenome assembly JAABUQ01 (sample SAMN10711888, study PRJNA513371) | rock metagenome | isolation source: Antarctica rocks | place: Antarctica: Victoria Land, Finger Mt nord | collected 2015-12-18 | reverse complement strand
TGTGGCGATCTTCGAATGGGCCAACAACCTGAAGCGGGTCACCGATGACTTCCTGAGATTGCTGCTCAAGTTACCCCGCTCCACCGAACCGGGATCATGAACCAAATTTGTTGAGCAAAAGTCGGAAGGTCGGGGTGCCCGGCGGCCCAGGGGCGATCCGGGCGTTCGTCGCCGACCTCCGCCGCCGCCAGCTCGGCGCCCGGCTCGGCTGGCGGCCCGCCGACCCCCCCTTCGGCGCCTGGGGCTACGCGATCGAGCCGGCCGAGGCCCCCCCCGACGGCGAGCCGCCCGGCCGCCCGGTCGACGCCGACCTGTCCTCGACCCTCTTCGCCGTGTCCGCCCTCCGGCTGCTCGGGGCCCCGGCCGACGACCCGAGCCTGGCCCCCGCCCTCGCCTTCATCGGCCGGTGCCAGAACTTCGAGACCGGCGAGCCGGACCTCGACGATGGCGGGTTCTTCCTCACCCCGACCGACCCGGCGCGGAACAAGGCGGGCTCGCCCCGGCCCGGCCGGTTCCACTCCTACGGCGGCCCCACCGCCGACGGCGTCCGGGCCCTGCTCCGCTGCGGGCTCGCGCCCGACCATCCCCGGGTCCTGGCCGCCCGCCGATGGCTGGAGCGGAACTTCTCGACCACCACCGTCCCCGGGACCTTCGAGGCCGCCGGCGAGGCCGACCGCGACGCGACCTATTTCTACTACGCCTGGTCCGTCGCCCACGCCTTCCGGGCGCTGGGGGTCCGGACGATCCCCCGGGACGGCCGGAAGCTCGACTGGGGAGCCGAGCTGGCCCGCGAGCTGGCCGCCCGCCAGCGCCCCGACGGGACCTGGTCCAACCGCTTCTCCGCCTCGAAGGAAGACGACCCCCTCGTCGCCACCCCGTTCGCCCTCGGGGCCTTGGGCAATGGCCGGCCCCAGGCCCCTTGACCCGGGGACGGCCGGCGGGTTGAAGATCGCCGCCCAGGCGGTTTCCATCCAATCTTGACGCTTCCTCCTCTTCCGATCTCAGAAGAGATTTAGGCACCGAAATTGGACAGGGATCGCATCACTCGAAGGATTTCAGGGCCTGGATGAGCGCCTCGGTCGAGTGGCGATCGCGGTAGCCTTCGAGGAAAAGCTTCGCGCGAATCACCCCTTTGGAGTCGAGGAGGAATGTCCCGGGGTAGGGCACGCCCTCGGCCTTCCCCTTGGCGGCGGGGTTGAGGGTGTGGAAGTCCTCGATCGTCCTGCTCCCGGGGTCGGAAAGGAGCGGGTACGCGATCCGCGATTGGTCGGAGAATTTCTTGAGGACGCTCGTCGGGTCGTGGCTGATGCCGACGACCTGGACTCCCGCCGCTTCGAGCGACTTGAGGTCACGTTGCAGCTGGACCAGCTGCGCGCGGCAGAACGGTCACCAGTCGGCCGAGCGGGTGAACACCAGCGCGACCTTGCCTTTGCCGAGGAAATCGTCGAGCTTCCGCTCCTTCCCCTCCTGGTCCTTGAGGGCGAACTTCGGGGCCGGGGTGCCGACCTTCAGGCCCGCCTGCCCCTCGGGCGCGGGCTTCCCCCGCTGCTGGGATCGGGCGTCGGACGCCGCGAGCAGCACGACCGCGGCGGCGGCCATCGTCAACGCTCGGATTGGACGTGGCATGGACACTCCGTTCGTGGAAAAAGGGCGGGACCGCCCCGACCACGGGGCGGGGCGAAGTCGATCCCACGGCCGCGCGAGATTCAGGGACGTTCGAGCAAGAGCGAGTCGACCATCTTGCGGACGGTCTCCTCGCCCTTCCGCCCGCCGTAGTTCAGCTCCCCCTCCCAGCCGTAGCGGACGACGCCGCGGCGGTCGACCACGTAGGCCGTGGGCCAGTAGCGATTGTTCCAGGCTTGCCAGTTCGCGGCGTCGTTGTCGACGGCGATCGGGAATTTCAGGCCGTGCTTCGCCGCCTGGACCTTGATCCGCTCGACGTCGCGCTCGCCGGGGGTTTCCGGCGTGTGGATGCCCAGGATCACCACGTCCTTGCCCGCGTACCGCTCCTGCCAGGCCCGGTAGTGAGGGTAGTTGTTGACGCAATTGAAACAGCCGTTGGTCCAGAAGTGGACCACGACGACCTTGCCGCGCAGGCCCTTCAGGGTCAAAGGCTCGGAGTTGATCCAGCTCGCGACGCCCCGGAGTTCGGGGGCCGGGGCCTGGTCCCGGGACTTGAGATACTGGGCCGACGACGCCCCGCAAAGAGCCAGGACCGTCAAGGTGGCCGGCCAGAAAGCCGCCCGGCGGGGGCGAGAAAGAGCCATCATCGAACGAGCCCTCAATTCACGATGCGAGTCGTCGCTTCGGGGACGCCATCGGGCTCGTCGGCCCGGATCGATCGATCAATCAATGGCCCGCGAACCAGTCGTAGCCCAGCTCGGCCCAGTAGTCCGCGGGGCGTCGGTCGGAGAAGCGGATGGCGCCGACCCGCTTGATGCTCTTGATCCCGTACTTGATCGGGATCACCAGCCTCAGCGGGGCGCCGTGGTCGGGGGAAAGGGGCTGGCCGTTCATCTCGTGGCAGAGCAAGGTTTGCGGGTGGAGGGCGCCGGGCATGTCCAGGCCGACATAGTACCCGCCGTCGGGGGTCGCCAGGCCCGCGTACTCGTAGAGGTCCTTGGGGGCGACGGAGGGGTCGTAGGGGCCGCCGGAACGGGACGCGAGGCCGGTCGTCGCGGCCAGGTCGGCCAGCCGGGCGCCGGCCCAGCGGACGACCGTGCTCCAGCCCTCGATGCACTTCAGTTCGGTCGTCTGCTCGAACCTCGGCAGGGCCTTGACGTCGTCGAGGCTCAGGAGGCGGCCCCCCCGGCCGGGCCTCCGCCCACGCTCAATCGCCAGGACGACGGGTCGACGGCGGGGACCGGCGCGGCCGGGGCGCCCATCCCGATCACGCCGTTGATCCGGGGCTCCCGCGATCGGCCCGGCGCGAACTCGGGGGCGAGCCGCGACGGCCGGAACGCGGCCCGCCCGAGGCGCTCGTTGGCCTGGAGGACGCGGCGGAGTGGCCAGGCGAGCCCGTCGTCCCCCGGGCGACTCGCCAGCCATCGCCACGCCCCGAGACCGGCGAAAAGCGACACCCCGGCCGTCGCGAAGCCGCGGCGGGTCGCCCGCCGGAGCCGGTCGGCGACGTCGTCGGCGGGTCCCGGCCCGGCCCTCGTCTCAGCGTCCGGCGGATTCATAAGTCGGCTCCTCATCGCGGGCCACCTCGACCCCGATCACCATCGATCGGAAGTTGTTCCAGCCCGCCCGGACCACCTGGGCGATGTGGACGACGAAGAACAACCCGTATCCGATCGTGAGCGCGAAGTGCCAGAATCGCGCCCACTCGTACCCGCCGAGCAGGGCCGTCAGCCAGGCGACCTGCACCGGCTTGTAGATGGCCAGGCCCGTCAGGAGCGACCCGGCCCCCATCGCCACCACGCCCGTGTAGGCGACCCGCTGCGCCCCGTTGAATTTCCGCCGCGGCAGGGGCTCCTTCCGAATCCCGAGGTCGTGGAGCACGACGTGCCAGGCCTCGCGCGGCGTGTCGCGGTCCGGGACCAGGTGCCGCCACTCGCCGCTCGCGAGGGTGTACGTCACGTAGGCGAGCCCGTTCAGGGCAAAGAGCCACATGAACGCGAAGTGCCAGGCCATCCCTTCCGAGAGGCGTTGCTTCAGCCCGAGGATGTTATAGAACCAGGCGGGAAAGAACTTCAGGATCGTGAAACCGCCCAGCCGGATCGCGTAGACGTCGTTGGCCCAGTAGATGAGCAACCCGCTGTAGATCATCACCAGCAAGATCGGCCCGTTGAACCAGTGGAAGGCCCTCGTCGGCAGCGAGTGCTTCTTCTCGAGTCGCGACAACTCCCGGCCTCCTCGCGTCAGGGTGAGTGACCGGCGGTCGCCCTGGACACGCCGGCCACGAGGGTGGGCCCTGGGGTCACCGACCTTCCGAGGGGGCCATCTTGCCCGGCTCCATCTTGCCCGGCTCCATCTTGCCCGGCTCCATCTTGCCCGGCTCCGTGGAGCCGCCCATCTTGCCTTGCGGGGGAGCGGCGGCCGGCTCGGGATTGCACCCCGGGACGAACAGGCCGAGGCCGACGATGGCCAGGACGACGTTGCGGACGGACCCGTGCGATCGCGACATCCGGTAACTCCTGGAGGAAGTCTCTACGCGCCGACCCGGCCGATGGCGGCGCGACGGGCCCGCCTGGTCAGTTCGAACCGGGTTGGATCGATCGGGCGGGCCGGATGGGTCGGGCCGCTCAGGCCCCCGGCCTTGCCCTCAGTTTCGCGAGGAGCCGCCGCGCGGTCGCCTCGAACCGCGCGGGGGCCTCGAAGGTCCTCGCCACCAGCATGGCCCCTTCGAGGGACGACAGGAGCGAACGGGCCTCTTCCAACGCCACCCCCTCGAAGTGCAACGAGCCGGTAGCCCGGCCCTTCGCCAGGACGCCCTCCAGCCAGGCTTCATGTTCGTCGAATGACAGCCGGAGGTCGCGGACGATCTCCGGTTCCAGCGTCGCGAAGTCGGCGGCGAGCATGCCGCTGACGCACATCCGGTTGCCGGCCTCCAGGGTGCCCCGGAAGACCCCGACGTAGCGATCGAGCTTCCCGACGGCGTCCAGCCCGCCCGCGTCGATCTCCGCCAGCGCCGAGGCGACCAGCTCGCGCTGCCTGGCGATCAAGGCGCGGCAGAGTTCGCCCTTGGTCGGGAAATGGTAATGGACGCTGGCGGTCTTGATCCGCACGCGGTCGGCCAGGTCGCGGAAGCTGAATGCGTTGAAGCCGCGCGTCTGCAAGAGTTCTTGGGCGACGTCGAGCACGGCTTCCTTCGTCTCATTGATCGGCATTGGGTTGGTGTGTCTGGAGGCAATCTACCTACTAAAAGGTAGATAGTCAAGGGGGATCTTTCCGATTCGTCGCGGGGATCACGGGCGGGCCGGCTTGATTATAGCGGATCGGGGGTGGCCCCGTTTTCTTTCGAAGGGGCATCTCGCCGGCGGCGGGCCGCGGGGCCCTCGTCGATTAATTCCATCTCGACCTTGCGGACCGCTCGCCGGTTAGCCATCTTAGGACGAAGACGGGACTGCCTACCGCGCCTCGAATCTCGCGAGACGACCCGCCCCATGAACCTCCTGCCCGGAACGCAGGGCGGCCCCGCGGTCGAGGCCATGCCCATGCCCTCGGCCCCGCCCCCGGGAAAACCGACCACCCCCCGATTCGTGCTCGTCGACGCCCTCCGGGGGGTCGCGGCGACGTGGGTGGTCCTTTGCCACGCGATCATCGGCGGCCACCTGCCCGACCTGGCGGCCCGGCTGCCGAGGCCGGTGGTCGCGTTGATGGAAGCGGGCCGGGTCCCGGTCTCGATCTTCTTCGTGCTCAGCGGGTTCGTGATCGCCTATTCGGTCTCGCGCCACGAGGTCAACGCCCGGTTCGTCGGCCGGTTCGCCCTCCGCCGCTCGATCCGGCTCGACCCGCCCTACTGGGCCGCGATCGCCTTGACCCTGGCGATCGGCTACGCCTCGCAATTCTTCGTCGCCGGCAAGGTGTACCCGCTCCCGGAGCCCTGGAGCGTGGCGGCGCACCTGTTGTATCTCCAGGAGATCCTCGGGGCGCCCGAGATCAACATCGCGTTCTGGACGCTGTGCCTGGAAGTCCAGTTCTACCTGGTGTTCTGCCTGCTCCTGGCCCTGGCCCATCGCTTCCGCCGCGACGAGGCCGACCGGCGGTCGACCCTGGCCATCTTCGTCCCCGTGATGATGGTCTCGGCGGCCTGGCCGCTCCGGATCGCCCCGTTCGCGTCGTTGGAGCCGTGGTTCTTGCCGAGCTGGTACGGCTTCCTGGTCGGCATGGCCGCCTGCTGGGCGATGCTCCGGATCATCCCCGCCTGGCTGTTCGTCGCCTACGTGCTCCTGCTCTGCGTCGGGGTGGCCCGGTATCCCGACATCAACGTCATCACCTGCATCCTCACGGCGTCGCTGCTCTACCTGGCGGCGAGGCTGGGGACGCTGTCGACCTGGCTCGGCTTCCGCTGGCTCCTGTTCCTCGGCTCGATCTCGTACAGCCTGTACCTGATGCACAACCCGATCACCGGCGCCTTCTACCGGGTGGCCTACCGCCTGACCGGCCGGGGCGCCGCGGCCGAACTCGCCTGGTTCGCGCCGATGATCGCCGTGAACGTCGCCGTCGCCTACGGCTTCTGGTGGCTGTTCGAGCGCACCAGCATGGCCCTCTGCCACCGGGTCCGGATGGCCCGCCCGACCCGGCCCGAGCCCCCCGAGATCGAGCCCCCCTCGTCGCGATCCTGAACGGGCGAAGGGTCGTCGAGTCGACATCGAGGGGGAACCCGACCATGCGGCTTCGACCCCGCGGTCGGAGGGCCGATCGACCTTGCTGAGCTGGCCCCGGTTGACGCCGGGGCTCGCCGATCGGGTATCTTGAATGGGCCGTCCCTCTCGCGAAACCCGCCCGGGGCGGGCGTCGCCCCTCTTGGCAGAAGGCAGCTTGCCGATGAGTTTTTCGATCTGGGGACTGGGGACCGCGCTGCCGGAACTGCACGCGACGCAGGAGCGCGCCGCGGGCCTGATCAACCGGGCCTCGGGCTACGACGCCGAGCAATCGCTCTGGGTCGAGTCGCTGTATCGGAAGACCGGCGTCCGGCATCGGCACCTGGCCATGCTCGAGCACATCGACGAGATCCTCGACGCGCCGGGGCATCACCCCGGGTTCCCGACCCGGTGGCGGATGGAGCGGTACGAGGAGCTGGCCGCCCCCCTGGCGGACCTGGCCGCCGGGCGGGCCCTGGCGGCGGCCGGGGTCGAGGCCTCGGAGATCACCCACCTCGTCACGGTGTCCTGCACCGGGTTCGCGGCCCCGGGGTTCGACCTGGCGCTGTTCGATTCGCTCGGGCTCGGGCCGGGCACGCAGCGGACGCACGTTGGCTTCATGGGCTGCCACGGGGCGCTCAACGGGTTGCGGGTCGCCCGGGCGTTCGCCGCGTCGGACCGCTCGGCGCGGGTGCTGGTGTGCGCGGTGGAGCTGCCCAGCCTCCACTTCCGGTACGAGCCCGACCCCCGGCTGACCGTGGTCAACGCCCTGTTCGCCGACGGCGCGGCGGCGGTGGTCGGCCGGGCCGAGCCGCTCGACGAGGCCGACGCCTGGCGGCTCGTGGCCGGCGGCTCGGCCCTGGTCCCCGGCACGGCCGACTCGATGACCTGGCGGATCGGCGACAAAGGGTTCGAGATGACCCTCTCGCAGAAGGTCCCCGCCACCATCGGCGAGCACCTCCGCCCCTGGCTCGTCGCCTGGCTCGCCGGCCACGGCCTCGCCATCGCCGACGTCGCCTCCTGGGCCATCCACCCCGGCGGGCCCCGGGTCCTCGACGCCACCGAGCACGCCCTCGGCCTCAAGGCCGAGGCCACGCTCGAATCCCGGGCGGTCCTCGCCGACCTCGGCAACATGTCCTCGCCCACGATCCTGTTCATCCTCGACCGCCTCCGCCGCCGGGGCGCCCCGCGCCCCTGCGTCGCCCTCGGCTTCGGCCCCGGCCTCGTCATCGAGGCCGCCCTGTTCGTCTGACTTTACGCGAACCGACGCGCGCCGACGCTCGACGGGCACGTAAGCTTCCGCCCCGTCCCCTCCACCAGGCGTCCCCACCGATGACCAGCCGGGACATCCCGCCGTTCGACGTCGCCATCTCCGGCGCGGGCCTGGCCGGCTCGTCGCTGGCGTTGGCCCTGGCGAGGAAGGGGGCGCGGGTCGCGCTCCTGGACCCGAGCACGTTCCCCCGCGACAAGGTTTGCGGCGAGTTCTTGAGCCCGGAATGCTGGGGCGTGCTCGACCGGATGGACCTGGCCGACGACGTGGCCGGGTCGGACTTCCACGCGATCCGCCTGGTCCGGCTCACCACGCCGGGGGGCCGCGAGGTGATGGCCGACGTGGTCGACCGCGACGGCCGCCCCGGGATCGGCCTGAGCCGGCACTTCCTCGACGACCGGATCGTCCGCCGGGCCCGCGAGGCCGGCGCGACCGTCTTCGAAGGCACCCGCGCCGGCGGGCCGATCGTGGACGACGACGGGCGCGTCGTCGGCGTCCACGCCCGGGGGCCGGGCGGCCTGGTGGAAGTCCGCGCCCGGGTCACGGTCGCCGCCGACGGCCGCCATTCGGCCCTGGTCAAGCAGACCGGCCGGACCCGGGGCCGGAGCCGGCTCCCGATCCGCCCGCGCCTCTTCGGCCTGAAGCGGCATTTCGCCGTGGCCGACCCCGCCGCCGCCGAGAAGGCCGGGACGGTCGGCCTCCACCTCGTCCCCGGCGGCTACGGCGGGACCTGCCAGGTCGAAGGCCGGTCGACCACCAACCTCTGCGCCCTCCTGCCCGACCGCCTGGTCCGCGACCGTCGGGGCGACCTCGACCGAGTCGCCGCCGAGTGCCTCGGCCGCAACCCCACCCTGGCCCGGCTCCTCGGCTCGGGGACGCCCCTCGGGGCCTGGAAGACCGTGGCCGACGTCAGCGTCCAGGTTTCCACCCCGATCCGCCCCGGAATCCTCTACGCCGGCGACGCCCAGGGGACCGTCGACCCCCTCGGCGGCCAGGGGATGACGATGGCCCTCCTCGGCGCCGAACTCCTCGCCCCGTCCATCGAGCGGGCCCTGACCGCCCCCCGAGGCGTCGAATCCCCCCTCCAGCGGGAGTGCCAGGCCGCCTGGCATCGCCGGTTCGACCGCCGGGTCGCCCTCTGCCGGGGCTTCCACCATTTCCTCGTCCACCCGGCCCTGCTCGACCTCGCCTCGATCCTCGGCCCCGCCGCCGCCCGGGGCCTCGCCGCCTGCTTCCGCCAGACCCGCGACCGCGACTGGGCCCCGGCCTGAACCGTCAAGATATTCGCGCCGCCGAAATGCAAATATGGACCAGACCCACCACTTTGGCCTTGGTCGTCCACTCCATTTTTGTCGGTCGCCAGGTTTGCAAGCTTCACCAGTTAACGATCACTCCCGAGTCCCGAGTCCTCCAGTCACGAGGCCCCGCGGCTCCGGGCGATGATCGCGTACAGGGGGTCTCCGAGGGGCCGGCGGCGGCCCCGGTCGTGGGTCTCGATCTTCTCCCAGCGGGCGGTGGCGGCCAGCCAGTCGAGGACCAGGCGCTTCCGGCCCGTGTCGTTGGCCTGGAGCCAGGGGAGGATGGCCTTGGTCGGGAAGCAGCGGTCGGAGAACGTGAGGACCAGCGGGCCGCCGGGGCGGACCACGCGGGCGAGGTCGCGGAGGACGGCGGGAGGGTCGGTCAGGTAGTCGACCGAGACGCAGAGCGTCGCGGCGTCGAACTCGGCGTCGGCGAACGGCAAGGTCGGGTCGCGGTTGAGGTCGTGGACGACGGACGATGCCAGCCGGGGGTTCGCCGCCAGCTCCCTCGCGTTCATCCCCAGGCCGACGACCCGGCCGTAAGCGACCTCGGGCGGAAGGTGGCTCACCCAACTGCTCATCAGGTCGAGGATCGACCCGCCGGCCGGGAGATTCTCGCGGTAGACCTGGGTCACGGCCGCGATCGCCGGGGCGTCGACGTGCGTCACCAGCCGGGGCTGGGCGTAGAACAGGGCGTCGGGCGACTCGTCGTGGCGCGGATAGATGTTGGAATCGTCAATCATATGGTTTGTCAGCAAAAATCATGCACGATGGGCCGGGTCACGCGAGGCCCACCAGCGAGCGATAGCGAAAGGGGGTGGGCCTCGCGTGACCCGGCCGACCTAACATAAGAACATCAGTGCGCGGCGTGATGTTCGGGGCGGACGCCCTTGGCCGCCTTGTTGAAGCCGAACGGGAGGGGTTTGTAGTCGCCGACGAGGGCGACGTCGCTTTCGGCGGGGATCTTGGCTTCGAGGCCGACGGCCCAATAAGTGGCGTTGACGAGGAGGCGGCGGACGGCGGGGTTTTCGAGGTCGGTGGCGGCGCCCATCGTGGTGGCGAAGACGCGGGCGGCCTTCGAGGTGCCGGGGGGGGTGAAGGTCTTGACCCAGGCGACGGGCATCATCGGGTCGTTTTTCTCGCCGGAGACGGGCTTGCCGGCCGGGGTCATGTCGGCGACGACCTGGCCGAGGACGAGCGGCTTGCTGTCGCCGGGCAGGGGGAGGCGGACCTTGTAGACGTCGGTCGGGCCCCAGATCTCCCCGTCCTTGATCCCCCGGAGGATCGGGTGGTCCCGCTCGCCGGGGGCGATCATCCCTCGGGTGCTCTCGTGACCGTGGTGGCCGTGGTGGTCGATCCAGGTTTCGCCGAGGACCTGGCGGCCGAAGCCTCCCTCCCAACCCTTCGCCTTGCTGTTGTGAGAATAGTGGGCATACTTCTTGGCCCCCTTGATGTTGAAGGCGTGGGTCGCCGTCCGCATCCCGAGGACCGGCCGGCCGGATTCGACGTAGTCGACGACCTCCTTCATCTGGTCGTCGGGGAGGTCGCGGAACCGGGTGGCGATGATCATCAGGTCGGCGGCGCGGAGGGCCTCCAACCCGGGGATGTGGTCGCCCCGGTTGGGGTCGATGGTCCCGTCCTGGCCCACCGCGAACAGCACGGTGCAGGTGAAACCGTGGTGCTTGCCGAGGATCTTGGCCAGTTGCGGCAAGGCTTGCTCGGATCGGTATTCTTCGTCGCCGCTGATGAGGACGACCCGCTTCCCCTTGCCGGGGCCGTCGCCCCCCTCGAAGACCACCCAGGGGTCGGCGGCCCGGGCGGGCGGGGCGATCCAGCAGAGCAAGGCTAGGGCGAGGGCCGGCCGGAAACGTCGGTTCATGGGAGAGGCCTCGTCGGGTTTGATGTCGTCTCACCGGATCGGCGGGATCGGCCCATTTCGGCCGGCCCCGGGGTCGGTTCGAGCCCTCGGGCGGGCGCGGCGGGGGACGCCTCGACCCCCACGCCGATTACATCCGACCCTGCCGCCCCTCGCAAGTCGGCAGTCGGAGCGGAGGGCCCGGGATCGGGGATCGGGGCGTCCCCGCGAATTCTTGGGTTCGGGCCCGGGTGGCCGTTGGCAAGGCTCCCACAAAGTGGGTTCGTTTCGTCGTGGGAGATCGCCCGGTCGATCCGAACCCTCCGGGAATCGTCGGGGTTGGCGTAAGTGGTTCGAGATCAAGCCCGTTCGCGAAATTGTCGCTTTTTCCGGGCTCGGATTATCCTCCTTTTTCCAGGAACCAGATGTCTGTCTCGACCCTCCGAGGATCGCCACGCCCGAAGGGGCGGCCTGACCGGATCGGGGTGACCAACCCCGATCGGGGTGGGGCGGCCTGGGCGGGTCGCCTTCCGGGAGGTTGCCGGGGCAAACCCAAGAATCCGCGGGTACACCCCGGGGTTAGGCTGACAGCCCCCGGACGAGGGCCTTGCGTCCGCTTGACGCCACGGTTACGCCCTGGCTGTCGTCGTAGCTTGCTCGGTCGGCGGCCAGGGCGTAACCGATGGCTGCTGCCGCTGATCGGTGCGTGGTCTGCAACCCAACGCCGGGCTAGGCCGACAGAGTACTGCAGCCTAACCCCCGCGGAGTTGAAGCGACTCGCCGCGAGGGTCGGTGATCGTGTGAATGTCAAACGGGCGAGTCGCTTAACTCCCCGTTAGGCGGCAAGTCCCATGAAGAGGCTCCGCATCTCGTTCGCCGGCCTCATGGCGATAGTCGGCGTCATTGCGCTGAACCTCGCCCTGGCGCGCTTCCTGTGGGGCTGCGAGGAGAAGCTGCCGCTAGGGGTGATGCCAGGTGCCCTGCTCATGCAATATGGCGCATTCCGCCTGATCCGGGGCCGGGGGACGCCCTTCTGGGTCGGCTTCGTGGCGGCCGGCTCGCTCGCGGTGGCCTCCTTCGCCTGGGGCACGATCTTTGGGGATCGGTCGGAGATCGCGGTCGACCCCCCGACGGGCCGGATCGTGGTCATCCCGAAGCCTGGGTCTTTGGGCGGCGAGCAGATGCAAGCCGCCTGGGGTCTCTACGGCAATCTCGCCGGGGCCCAGCTCGAGCGATGGCCCTTCTTCTCGAACCCGAATTGGTCGAACGCGCTCCAGTATGTCGCCATCGTCCCGTTCTGGCTCCTCCCGCAGTTGCTCCTCGCCCTGCTCGGCGGCCTGATGGCGGTTGGCTGGCGACGGGCGAGGAGAGGGCACGGCGCAAATATCACGGGGCGGAAAAGGGGACGGAGGGAATTATGAGCTTCCCGAGCCACCGAAGACCGCCTAACCTCGCGCTGCAGCGGACCCCGGCCACGGGCCGCGCTTTCTCTTCTGGCAACGCTCATTGGTCCGTGGCCGGGTCCGCTGAGCTTTGGCGTTAGGCGGCGGAGGCACGCGTGAGTTCCATCAAATCGCCCCCAGCCAAGAAGCGGAACGCCTTGGACCGCGATCACGTCGTTGCGGCGGAGTATCCGCACGGCTTCCGAAAGCTCTGGCCACGCAAGAAGGCGTGGTTCAATCGCTCATACCGTCGCAAGGTCCGTCAACTCCTGCCGACGCCATCGGACGACCTGGCTGCCGACCCGGTCCGCCGCGAGCCCATGCCGAAGTGGGGAGTCGTCAGCGTACGCGAGCGAGTCCGGTCGAAGTTGCTCAAGAGGGAGGCGATGATCGGCGCTCACAAGGCCCGTCGATCGAGGCGGGCAGACGCCTAACCTCGCGCTGCAGCGGACCCGGCCCGCCGCAACGGTTTCTGGTCACATTAAGGCTTCCGTCGGCGGGCCGGTCCGCTGAGCTTGGTCGTTAGGCAAGCCTCGGACGGCGCGCCTGGCGAGGCGGCAAGCTGCCGGCGAGGCGGACGGTCGTCAACGTCAACAAGAGTCCCCGTGTGGCGGGATGAGATCGACCGAAGAGGGCCCGACAGATCGTGCGAATTGCGACACGATTCATGCATCTTGCAATAGTCGCGGCGAACACATAGATCCGCGCGTTTTTCATAAAGTGTTCCTCTAGGGAAGGTTGCGGGATATCTAACGAGGGGGATCAGGATTTGCCATGACTTATTACCAGCCCGTCGGGTGTGATGCTCTCTTCGCACCGGTGTGGGCGCAAAAGGGATGGCAGTCCTCGCGGCTTGCGAAATCTGCCTGGTCGTCCCGGCTATCACCAGGGTCACCGATTCAGGTCACTGGCAGCCGCGGATACCAACCTACTCCGAGGAGGCAGCGATGATCTCAATGGCCCGGTCGATGACTTTGTTGGTCGCCGTGTGCGCGGTCACGGTCTTGTGTCCCGCTTGGGCGGACGACATCAAGGCGACCGACGAAGGCAAGGGGATGCAGTTCGGGGGGAAGAAGTACGAGTTGAAGGACAAGGGGCAGGTCGCCGTCCTGCTGTCCTTCGA
>JAABUQ010009353.1_pt1 | contig 13297 bp, 13 predicted proteins | sample 5560001 | NCBI WGS metagenome assembly JAABUQ01 (sample SAMN10711888, study PRJNA513371) | rock metagenome | isolation source: Antarctica rocks | place: Antarctica: Victoria Land, Finger Mt nord | collected 2015-12-18 | reverse complement strand
ACCCGGCGGCGCCGGGTCGGAATGATAGGTCATGAAAGTCCGCAACAGCCTGCGATCGGCGAAGGTTCGCGACAAGAATTGCCGCGTTGTGCGCCGTCATGGGCGCGTCTACGTCATCAACAAGAAGAATCCGCGGATGAAGGCTCGCCAGGGCTGATGCGCGCGAGCTGATCCGCGCCGGAGATCGCTCGCGTCGTAGGCTGCCATGCGCCTCGGATGCGGTCCGGGGGGTTCGTGTTCTTGCTCGGCGGTGGTGCAATGGCCATGTTTGCCGCCTGAGGGAGATCGCACATGATCCGGCAACCGGAACCGAAGGCCGATGTGCTCGCCCGTCGCGACGAGATCGTGAGCGCGCTGGGCGCGCTGCTGCCCGCCGAGGCGGTGATCACCGACACGCTGCGCCTCAAGCCATATGAGACGGACGGCTTGCCCGCCTACCGGCAGGTGCCGATGGCGGTAGTGCTGCCGAGCACGACCGAGCAGGTCGCGGCGGTGATGGCGCTCTGCCACGCGAACGGCGTCCGCGTGGTGCCGCGCGGGGCAGGGACCAGCTTGTCGGGCGGCGCGTTGCCGATGGCCGATGCGGTGGTGCTGGGCATGATGCGGCTCAACCGCATCCTCGACATCGACTACGCCGACCGCTGCGCGCGGGTGCAGGCCGGCGTCACCAACATCTCGATCACCGAGGCGGTGGCGGGGCATGGCTTCTTCTACGCGCCCGACCCCTCTAGCCAGCTCGCCTGCATGATCGGCGGCAACGTGGCGATGAACTCGGGCGGCGCGCATTGCCTGAGATACGGCGTGACCGCCAACAACCTGCTCGGCCTCAAGATCGTCACCGCCGAGGGCGAGGTGGTAGAGGTCGGCGGCGCCCATCTCGACCCGGCCGGCTACGATTGGCTCGGACTGCTGACCGGCAGCGAGGGGCAGCTTGCGGTTGTAACCGAGGTGACGGTGCGCATCCTGCACGGCCCCGAGGGTGCGCGCGCCATGCTCGCCGGGTTCCGATCCAACGAGGTCGCCGGCGAATGCGTGGACGCGATCATCGGATCGGGGATCATCCCCGTCGCCCTCGAGTTCATGGACCGCCCGGCGATCCACGCCTGCGAGGCGTTCGCCCATGCAGGCTATCCGCTCGACGCGGAGGCCATGCTCATCATCGAGGTGGAGGGCAGCGAGGCCGAGCAGGATACGCTGCTCGGGCGCATCCGGGCGATCTGCGAGCGCCACGACCCGATCAGCCTGAAGGTGTCGGGGTCCGTCGCGGAATCGCTGGCGATCTGGAAGGGGCGCAAGGGCGCGTTCGGCGCCGTGGGGCGGATCAGCCCCGACTACATGTGCATGGATGGCACCATCCCGACGAGTCGGTTGCCCGAGGTGCTGCGCCGCATCGGCGAGATGAGCGACAGCTACGGCCTCAAGGTCGCCAACATCTTCCACGCCGGCGACGGCAATTTGCACCCGCTCATCATGTTCGACGCCAACGACGCCGGCAGCTTCCATCGCGCCGAGCAGTTCGGCGCCGATATCCTCTCCCTTTGCGTCGAAGTCGGCGGTTGCCTGACCGGCGAGCACGGGGTGGGCGTGGAGAAGCGCGAGCTGATGGGCAAGCAGTTCACCGCCATCGAGCTCGATCAGCAGCGGCGCATCAAGTCGGCGTTCGACCCCGGCTGGCTGCTGAACCCGAACAAGGTGTTCCCGCTGGACGCCCCCGCCCGCGCCGCATGATTGCGGCGCCGGCCGAGGAGGCGGAGATCGCCTCCGTGGTGGCCGAGGCCGCGGCCGCGCGCGAGCCGCTGGTGATCGTCGGGCGCGACACGAAGCGAGCGATGCTGCGTCCGGTGCAGGCGGCGCGGACCCTGTCGGTCCGGAACCATGAGGGCGTCACGCTCTACTCGCCCAAGGAACTGGTGTTCGCCGCCCGCGCCGGCACCACGCTCGAAGCGATCGAGGCGGCGGTAGCGGCCGAAGGGCAGCACCTGATCGCCGAGCCGCCCGATTTTTCGACGTTGCTCGGAACCGAAGGCAAGCAAACCCTCGGCGGCGTGGTGGCGGCCAATCTGTCCGGGCCGCGCCGCATCGCGTGGGGTGCGATGCGTGACCACGTGCTCGGGGTCCGGGCGGTGAACGGCACTGGTGAGGTCATCCGGTCGGGCGGGCGCGTGCTCAAGAACGTGACCGGGCTCGATCTCTGCAAGCTGTTCACCGGCAGCCACGGCACGCTCGCGGTGCTGACCGAGATCACCCTCAAGGTACTGCCGGCGCCCGAACGGACAGGCACGCTGGTGCTGCCGGGCGTGGACGCCGAGGCCGGGGTGCGGGCGCTTTCGGCCGCACTCGGCTCGCCCTATGGGGTCAGCGGCGCCGCCTGGCTGCCGGCCGAGGCGGCGTCGCTTGTGCCGGCGCTGGCCGGGTTCGCCGGGCCGGTGGCCCTCGTGCGGGTGGAGGATTTCGAGGCGAGCGTCCCCTATCGACTGGGCCGTCTGCGGGATGAGCTGGGGGGCGAGATGCTTGGCGACGAGCCGAGCCGCGCCGTTTGGCGGGCGGTGCGCGACGTCGGGCCGTTGCCGGCGGAGACGCAGGACGCGGTTTGGCGCGTGTCGGTGCGGCCCTCGCTTGGTCCGCGCGTGCTGCGCGGGCTGGGCGGGCGGGGCTTCCTCGACTGGGGCGGCGGGCTGGTCTGGGTCGCCGGGCCGGCAACGGCGGAGGCGCATGCGTCGGTCACCGAGGCGGCGCGGGCGGCCGGCGGTACATGGATGCTGCTGCGGGCGCCGGAGCCGCTGCGCGCCGTGGTGGACGTCGTGCCGCCCGAGCCGCCGCCGCTCGCCCGGATCACCCGGCGGGTGAAGGCGGCGCTCGACCCGCACGGCATCCTCAATCCGGGCCGCATCTACGCGGGAGTGTAGTTCATGCAGACCAGTTTCACCGCCGAGCAGCTGCGCGACCCCGACACCGCCTCGTCGAACCAGGTGCTGCGCACCTGCGTGCATTGCGGCTTCTGCACCGCGACCTGCCCGACCTTCCTGCTGCTGGGCGACGAGCTCGACAGCCCGCGCGGCCGCATCTACCTCATCAAGGACATGCTGGAGAGCGGCCGGCCGGCCACCGAGGAGGTCGTGCGGCACGTTGACCGCTGCCTGTCCTGCCTGTCCTGCATGACCACGTGCCCGTCGGGCGTGAACTACATGCACCTGGTCGACCACGCGCGCTCCTATATCGAGCAGACCTATCGCCGGCCGTGGCACGAGCGGGCGATGCGCCGCGCGCTCGGCATGGTGCTGCCGAAGCCCGGCGTGTTCCGGGCGGCGCTCACGGGCGCCCGCGTGGCCCGACCGCTGGCCCGCTTCATCCCGGGCGAAACGATGCCGGCGAAGCGCTTGCGCGCCATGCTGCGGCTGGCGCCGCGCCGCATCCCCGCCGCCAGCGTGACCGAGCGACCGGCGGTGCATCGGGCCGAGGGCGAGCGCCGGGCGCGGGTCGCCTTGCTCACCGGCTGCGCCCAACAGGTGCTGGCGCCGTCGATCAACGAGGCGACCATCCGGCTGCTCACCCGCATGGGGGTGGAGGTGGTGGTGGCGCAGGGCTCCGGCTGCTGCGGCGCGCTCACCCACCACATGGGCCAGCACGACGGCACCATGGAGCGCGTGCGGCGCAACCTCGCGGCCTGGAGCCGGGAAGCCGATGCGGGCGGGCTCGACGCGGTGGTGATCAACGCCTCGGGCTGCGGCACCACGGTCAAGGATTACGGCTGGATGTTCCGCAACGAACCCGAACCCTGGCGCGGGCGGGCCGAGCGGGTCTCGGCGCTCGCCTGCGACATCAGCGAGCTGCTGGTGCGGCTCGGCTACGCCCCGGCGCGCGAGCCGCCCGGCCTGACGGTGGCGTATCACTCGGCGTGCAGCCTGCAGCACGGCCAGCAGATCAGGGACGAGCCCAAGGCGCTGCTGCGGACGGCGGGGTTCAGCGTGGTCGAGCCCGCCGAGGGCCACATCTGCTGCGGCTCGGCCGGCACGTATAATTTGCTGCAACCCGACATCGCCGCCCAACTCCGCGCCCGCAAGCTGGAGAACCTGACGGCGACGACGCCGGATTTGGTGGCGTCGGGCAACATCGGCTGCCTGACGCAGCTTGCGGGCGGCGGGCTGCCGATGGTGCATACGGTGGAGCTGCTGGACTGGATGGCCGGCGGGCCACGGCCTGCGGCGTTGGGCTGAGACGGCCGGTGCAAATCAGCTCTCAAATGCTAAGATCGTGCTAGGAGGCGTTATGGGTGCGATCCGACTGACCGACGAGCTTCAGCACGCCATCGACCGGCAGGTCGCCGAAGGCCGGGCCGCAAGTGCTGCCGCATTCGTGGAAGAGGCGGTGCTTCGTTTAATCGAAGAGGCTCGCCTGGAGGAAGCGGAGATCACTCAGGTCGCTCAGAACGGCATTGCCGATATCGAGGCAGGTCGCTTCACGATGGTGCGCAATCCGGAGGACGCCCGGCGCGCCCACGAGCGCTGGATGGCTCGCCTGAGTCACGGTTTGGCTGCTGAGGAATAGTTGGCCTATCGCTTAACGCAGGCAGCCGAGAACCAGATCGACGCAATTCTCCTCGAAAGTGCGCTACGGCATGGCATCGAGGCGGCAGGGCGCTATGGCCTCCTGATCTTGACCGCCATGACTGAGCTCGGCGATGACCCGAACCTGCCTGGTTACAACGATGTTCCGCGTCTGCCTGGCATCAGAGCTTATCCGCTGCGCCTGAGCCGGATCAGGATAGAACAAGAGCGGCGTGTAAGGGCGCCACGGCACCTTGTCGTTTACCGAATCGCATCGGATCGTGTCGTCGAGGTGCTCGGGTTGGTTCACGACCGAATGGTCCTGACCCCGCGCGGCACGGAGAGCCGTCAGGAACGCCGGTGAGGCTTGACCCGGAGCGAAGTCGTGCGCAGGGTTATCAACTACCGTTTTCGGCGGCGTCTGTTACCGCTGCCCAGTTTCGCTGCTCGAACATAGTTGGCTCAAGCGTTGATGTCCTTGTCTCTGTTGCTCCTCTAAAGCCGTAATCCGGGACAGAGTCTCAGTTTTTTCTTGTGCAAGCTCCAGGAGCACCGGTCTGTATCGTCCACTGGCTCCCGAGTAGTCGTAGTCGTTCATCAGCCCACGAGAAGGGATACTGCAACCAGCCTCTCTCTGTGTGGGAGACGGATTTGCCGGCATTTCGGTCAGGCATTTCTGACGTCTTTCGGCAAGATCGCGGTCTAGCGCAGAGAGTTGCGTTTCATATGATAATATACGAGCGTTGATGCCTTGATCATACACCGCAGCAGAGGCACTTTCTGAACGGCAGTTCTTTGTTTTCTCTGTCTCCGGCTGCGTAACCTTCATATTTTTTAGGTCTACATTGTATTGACGGCTAAGTAAAACGGCAAATGTGCCTGTGACTATCAAGCAGAGGAACACGATGACAACGGTAACTAGGGTAATCCTTAACCACCGCGGCCAATCGTGAACAAGCGCATGTAGGAAACTTCCTATGTTCTCGGCCATTCACCTATTCCGTCAAAGCGCGGCCGTCCATTGTCCTGGAACGATTTCGCACCGATATACGACGATAAGTGAACGCGTCCAGGCATGTCGCGTTTTGGCGCGGTTTCGGCTCTTGCGGTCGACCCAATAGGGCGGCAGGTTTTTGGACCATGCGCATGAGCGTATATGTCCTCCTCCTTTGCACCGCACCCGCCCTGGCGCAGTCGCCGGCCCAAGGTCGGCGGGCGATCCTCGATCACATGCTCGATTCCCTGCGGACGGCGCAGAGCGAGGCGGAGGCGGGGCCGATCGAGGCGCGGATTGAGCATGTCTGGATCGAGCAGGCGTCTCCCTCGGTGACGCTGCTGGTCACACGCGGCATCCGTAACCTCGGCGCGGGTGCCAACCAGGAAGCGTTCGACGACTTCGACGCGGCGATCGCGCTCGATCCGGGTTTCGCGGATGCCTGGCACCGCCGCGCCGTCGCCCGCTTCCAGTTGGGCGACGCGCGAGGCGCTGTGCGCGACATCGAGGAGACGTTGAAGCGCGAGCCGCGCTACTTCCCGGCGCTGCGCACCCTGGCCGGCATCGCCGAGAGCCGGCAGGACTGGAAGGGCGCCTACGCCGCCTGGCTCAAGCTGTTGGAGATCGATCCGAAGACGCCGGGCGGGGCCGAGAAGCTGAAGGACCTCAAGCGCCGCGCCTTCGGCGACGTGACGTAACTCCGACCAACTACAACGGCAGTGAGGCCGTCTCACTCAGCCTGACACCGCTCTAGCCGGAGCGGAAAAGCGCGAGTGCCGTCCGTGCATGACGCTGAGGTCCAGTTCTCGAACGCGGCCTTTCCCGTCAGCCGATCGCCTCGATGACGATCCCCTGCGCGCCCTCCCATAGCGTCAGCCTCCCGAGCGCCGCCAATTTCTCCACCCCCTCTGTCACCGTGAGGAAATGGTTGCCGGCAAGCTGCCCTACCTTGCTCGCGAACCGCACGCCGCCGTAGGCGAGCAGGATCTCGGTCTCGCTGATTCCGCCGGGATACAGGATCATCTGCCCGGGCGCGGGATAGCTCGTGTGGTTCTCGTAACCGAGGCCGAGATCGAGGTCGCCGAGCGGCACCCAGCACGCCTCGCCGCTCCAACGCACGTGGATGATGCGCTGGCGATACGGCAGCAGGCCGCGGAACACCGCGCACGTCTTCGGCGCCGCCGCGTCCTCGAACCGGGCGCCGAAGGTGAACGGGCCGGCGGTAATCCTGATGTCCGTGCTCATCGCCGAACGCTGGAATCGCCGCCCGGGCTTGTCCAGCGGCACCGTTTGCCCTGGCCGCCGGACCGCTCCATCTTCCGGGGCAAGAACCACTCGGGAGAACACGTCCATGCGTCGGCTGCTGCTCGCGCTCCTGCTCGCCGCCGCCGCGGCCGCCTCCCGCGCGCGGGCGGAGGTGCCGCAAACCGTGAAGGTCGGCGTCATCAACGACATGAACGGGCCGTTCGCCGACCAGTCGGGCAAGGGCTCGGTGATCGCGGCGCAGATGGCGGCGGAGGATTTCGCGGCCCAAGGCGCCGCTCCCTTCTCGGTCGCCATCCTCGCTGCCGACCACCAGAACAAGCCCGACATCGGCTCGCAGATCGTGCGCGAGTGGGTCGACCGCGAGGGCGTCGCCGCGGTGGCGGACGCGGTCAATTCGAGCGTCGGCCTGGCGATCAACCAGGTGATGCGCGAACGCAACCGCACCTTCGTCGCCAGCAACGTCGGCACCTCGGATCTCACCGGCAAAGCCTGCTCGCCGACGACGGTGCAGTGGACGTTCGACACCTGGGCGTTCGGCAACGCCGCCGCCCGGGCGCTGACGCAGCAGGGCGGCACGAGCTGGTACTTCGTCTCGTTCGACTACGCGCTCGGCGCGGCGCTGGAACGGGACGCGACCGCGGTGCTGAAAAGCCTCGGCGGGCAGGTCGTGGGATCGACCCGGCACCCGCTCGGCACCACGGATTTCTCGTCCTACCTCGTGCAGGCGCAATCCTCCGGTGCCAAGGTGGTGGCGCTTGCCGACACCGGCTCGGACCTCGTCAACGTGGTCAAGCAGGCGGCCGAGTTCGGCCTGCAGCCGAAGCAGACGCTCGCCGCCCTGTTCGCGCAGATCGTCGACGTGGACGCGATCGGCCTCGCGGCGGCGCGCGGCCTGCTGCTGACGGAGGCGTTCTACTGGGATCTCAACGACGACACCCGCGCCTTTGCCAAGCGCTTCGCCCACCGCTTCAACGGCCGCATGCCAACCGAGAACCAGGCCGGCGTGTATTCCTCCGTGCTCGCCTATCTCGACGCGGTGAAGGCGGCGAACAGCATCGACGGCGACAAGGTGCTCGCGCAACTACGCAGCGCGCCGATCCATGACAAGCTGTTCGGCACCGTCACCGTCCGCGCGGACGGCCGCGCGGTGCACGCCATGTACGAGTTCCGCGTAAAGGCGCCGGAGCAGTCCAAGGGGCGTTGGGACGACTACGATCTGGTGGCGACGATCCCCGCCGAGGCGGCGTTCCGGCCGATCGGCGAGGGGGGCTGCCCGCTTGTGCATTGACGGCCAGGCGTTAACCTGCGCGCGCAAGAGCGGAGGGCGCGGACATGGCCGATGACGAGCACGATCTCGAACCCTGGCAGCACGCGCTCTACGACCAGCTCCGCGCCGCCGACGTCACCCAGTTCGCCTACGTCCCCGACGCCGGGCATCGCATCCTGATCGACCGCTCGATCGCCGATCCCGACGTGCATTCGGTGGCGCTCACGACGGAGGAGGAAGGCGTGGCGATGCTGGCCGGCGCTGATCTCGGCGGCGCGCGCGGCGTGCTGCTGATGCAGTCGAGCGGTGCCGGCAACTGCCCCAACATGTTGTCGATGACGGTCGGCGGCCGCTTCCCGTTCCTCACCCTGGTGTCGATGCGCGGCGATTTCGGCGAGGGCAACCCCTGGCAGTTCCCCATGGGCCAGGCGACGCAGAAGGTGCTGGAGGCGATGGGCCTGCTCGTGGTGCGCATCGATCGGCAGGAGGACGTGCAGCCCGTCGTGGCCGCGGCGCTGACCATGGCCTTCCAGTCCGGGTTCGCCGTCGCCGTCCTGCTCGGCCAGCGCCTGATCGGCGCCAAGAAGTTCTGAGGAGCGCGAGTTCATGGCACGTCCGCAGCGGATGCAGACTCCCGGCCATCCCGACCCGGTGCTCGACCGGCGCGAGGCGGTCCCCGCGCTGATCGAGCGGCCGGGGGATTTCCTGGTGATCGCCGGGCTGGCCGGGGCGGCGCAGGAGCTGACCGCGATCACCAAGGACAGCCCGCTCAACTTCCCGCTCGGCGGCGCGATGGGGGCGGCGGTGACGATGGCGCTCGGCCTGGCGCTGGCGCAGCCGAAGCGGCGGGTGCTGTGCGTCACCGGCGACGGCGAGCTGCTGATGAACCTCGGCTCGCTGGCAACGGTGGCGGCGATGAACCCGCCCAACCTGACGATCGTGTGCGTCGACAATTGCCGCTACGGCGAGACCGGCAATCAGGAGACCCACACCGGCATGGGCGTGCGCCTCGACGTGATCGCGGAAGGGTCCGGCATCCCCGTCGTGTTCACCGTCAACACCGCCGGCGATCTGCCGGAAGGCCGGCGGCTGGTCAGCGAGGGCGGCGGGCTCGCCTTCATCCTGCTGCGCGTCAAGGAGGGTCCGGCGCTCAAGTTCAAGCGACGGCTGGAGCCGGCCTGGGTGCGCGATCGCTTCCGCGGCGCGCTGCTCGGAGAGGCTTGAGGCGTCCGGGCGCCTACAGCGCGGCGATCATCCCGCCGCCCGGGCGCGGTGACGACATCGATCGCGATAGCGCGCTCGTGAAGAGCGTCACGGCCGGCATGTGACGTGCCCCACACCCACGTCCGCTCTTCCTAGCGAAAGCTCGGCCCACCTGCCCAATGGCAGGAGGGGAGCAAATCGATGGGCAAGCTGGATCTCGATACGAGCAACCTGAACGACTTCTCCGATCTCTCGCGCCGAACCCGACGGCACATCGCCGGCGCCCTCGCCGTGTCGCTGTTCGCCATCGCCGCGCTCTCCGTCAGCATCGTCGTCTACGAGCGCACTTTGAAACAGGTGGCCAGCGCCGAGCTATGGCAGCTACCGATACCAGGAGAGTAGGCCTGCCAGGGCTTCGCCGTGGGTCCGCCCCGCTACGCGGGGTGCCCTGGATCTGCATTACTTACGTGAACGGCTCCAATGGCGCACAAGCCTTCGCCACCCAGGCACGCGCCGGCGCGTCGAGGGACGGGCCGACCGCCTCGAGCACCCGCGCGTGATAGGCGTCGAGCCATTCGCGCTCCCACGGGTCGAGCAAACCCGCCTCGATCAACTGGCGATCGAACGGCGCCGAGGTCAGGGTCTCGAACCGTAGGAACGGCTTGCTGGCGCCGGGCAGGTCGGCCGGTTGCACGAGCAGCAGGTTTTCCAGCCGGATGCCATAATGACGGGGCAGGTAGAAGCCGGGCTCGTCCGACAGGATTAGGCCGGGTGCGATCGGCACCGGCCGGGCGGCCCGCGACAGGCTGACGGGCCCTTCGTGCACCGAGAGGAAGCTGCCGACGCCGTGGCCGGTGCCGTGGTCGTAGTCGAGCCCGACCTGCCACAACGCCCGCCTGGCGAACGCGTCGAGATGCGGACCGGCAACGCCCTGCGGAAACACCAGGGTCGCGATCGCGATGTGCCCTTTCAGCACGCGCGTGGCCCGCTCGCGTATCTCCGTCGGCGCTGGGCCGGGGCCGGTCCAGATCGTGCGGGTGATGTCGGTGGTGCCGTCGACGTATTGCCCGCCGGAGTCGATGAGATACACCTCGTCGCGCCGGATCGGCCGGTCGGTCTCCTCGGTGACGCGGTAATGGATGATCGCGCCGTGCTCGCCAGCCCCTGAGATCGCCGGAAAGCTTTCGCCCCGGAAGCCGTCCATCGCCGCGCGGCACGAGAGCAGCCGCGCAGCGGCCGACATCTCGGTCTCGCGGCCGCCGGGTGCCGCCTCGGCGAGGTAATGCAGGAAGCGGCAGACCGCGACCGCGTCGCGGGCGTGCGCCGCGCGCGCTCCCTGCTGTTCCGTCTCGTTCTTGCTGGCCTTGGGGAGCTGGCAAGGATCCGGTCCGGCCTGCACCTCGGCCCCAGCCGCGCGCAGCGTCTGCGCGAACCACGCCGGCGAGCCGCCCGCGTCCACGCGCACCCGCTTGCCGCCGAGCCGGGCGAGCGCTGGCGCTAGCCGCTCGCGGGGCTCGACCGAGACGGCGTTGCCGAGCCACGCCCGGGTTGCGTCGGGCAGCTTGGCCGCATCCATGAACAACTCGGTGCGCGCATCCGCGTGCGCGATGGCGAAGCCGAGCGCGAAGGGGGTGAACGGCACGTCCGAGCCGCGTATGTTGAACAACCACGCCAGGGAAGCGGGATCGGTGATGATCGCCGCATCCTGCTTCGCGTTGCGCAGCGCCTCGGCGATCTCCTCGCGTTTCTCCCCCGCGCTGCGGCCCGCATACCGGAGCGGGTGCGGCACCGCCGGCGCCAGCGGCGGACGGGGTCGGTCGGACCAGCAGGCGTCGATCGGGTTGGCCGCGGCAGGCACCATCGCGAGCCCGGCATCCGCGTAGCGCGCCAGCGACTCCTCGCTGATCAGCAGCGGATCGTAGCCGATGCGCGCGCCGGGCGCGGCGTGCGCGGCGAACCAGGCCGGCGGCGGCTCGTCGATGATGTGCCGCCGTTGCCACACGGCGGCGTCGGTCTCGGCGGCGAGCTGCAGCACATAGCGCCCGTCGGTGAACACCGCGGCCTGGTCCGGCAGGATGGCCGCGAGCCCGGCGCTCCCGGTGAACCCGGTCAGCCAGGCCAACCGCTCCGCCCCTGCCGGCACATACTCGCCGAGATGCTCGTCCGCGCGCGGCACGATGAAGCCGTCCAGCCCCTGTCGGGCAAGTTCCGCGCGGACGGATGCCAGTCGCGCCGCGCTCATGCCGGTTCCGGGGCATTCGCCCGTCGCGAGAAGATTACCATGCGTTCCTCGCATCTCTGGCCGTGGCAGGTCGCCGGTTCAATCCCGCGACTACGCGATTATGTTGCACTGCAGCAAGCCCAGGGACGCCCTCGTCATTCTGACGCCGGCGCCGGACCTGGGCGATTTCGATGGGGGGATTTTACCCATGTCTGCAGAATTCTCGAAACACCAGCTTGTCGGCGTCATGCCTCACTCGGTGAGCGTCGCCGGCGTGCCGGGCGAGCACCCCTCGTCGGGCCGTTCTATCGGTCGCGTGTTCGCCTGGCTGCGCGGCATCGGCGCCCGTAACGCGACGCTCAATGAGCTGAACTCGTTCTCGGCGCGCGAGTTGGCGGATATCGGCCTCAGCCGAGCCGACATACACCGCGTCTTCGAGCCGAGCTTCGCATCCGAGTACGCCCGGCGCCGCTGACGGCGTCGTTGACGCTCATCGCGCGGGGGCGCGCAGGAGCAGGGTGCTCCACGCGCCCTCGCGCACCTGGCCTCGCAGCACGAGGCCACACCGCCGGTGCGCCGCCAGCACCATGCGCGCCTGGCTTTGCAGCAGGCCGGCGAGGATAGCGGTCCCGCCCGGGGCCAGATGCCGCGCGAGGTCGCGGGCCATCGCGCAAAGCGGCCGGGCCAGTATGTTGGCGAACACGAGGTCGTAGGGACCGCCGGCGCGCACGGCTGCGTCGGTCCAGCCATCGGCCCGACGCACCCGGACCAGTCCGGCGAGCCCATTGGCGGCGGCATTCTCCCGCGCCACCCTGACCGACCAGGGGTCGATGTCCGTCGCGAGCACCCGCCGGCGCAGCAGCCGGGCCGCCGCCATCGCCAGAATGCCGGAGCCGGTTCCGATATCGAGGATCCGTCGCGGCCGACCATGGGCGACTTGCTCCAGGGCGCGCAGGCAGCCGCGGGTGGATGCGTGCTCGCCGGAACCAAAGGCGAGCCCGGCGTCCAGGGTCAAGGTGAGACGGCCCGGAAGCGCGCGCTCCCCGACGTGGGTGCCTCGGACGGCGAATCGCCTGCCGATGAGCTGTTCGGGGAAGGCGGCGCGCGTGTGCGCCAGCCAGCCCTCCACCGCGGTCGGCTGGCGCCGCAGGCCGGCGGCGGTCCCGCTCACCGCCTCCGCGAGCGCCAGCGCGCCTGCCAGCTCCGCCTCCGCTTCCCCGAACGACTTGACACCCTCGACGCGCCAGCGCCCGGTCGTCTCGTCGAGGAAGAACCCCACCGTATCGCAGACGGCGCCGAGCGCCGCCTCGTACGCCTCCAGCGCCGCTTCCGGCACCTCGACCCACACCGTCTCCAGCGGTCCGGCGCGGCGCGTGGTCACGCCCGCTCGACGAATCGGTCGAGCACGCGCTTGTCGCCGGCCTTGTCGAACACGATGTCGAGCCGGTCGTCGTCGGTCGACGTGACGGTGCCGTAGCCGAACTTCTGGTGGAACACCCGGCTGCCGACCGGGATGGCGTCCTCGCGTGGCGGCCGGCCGGGCTGCTCCCAGGCTTCGACCACGTGCTGTCGCCGTGCCACCAGCGGGAATTGGCCGGTGAAGACGTGCCCCGCCCCCGCGCGTGCGTCGCGGGCGAGCGCCGCCGAGCCGCTGCGTTCGACGTGCTCGTCGGGCAGCTCCTCGATGAAACGGCTCGGAATGCTGCTCTGCCAGTTGGCGTAGATGCGCCGGTTCGCGGCGTGGCTGACGATGGCTCGCCGCCGCGCCCGCGTCAGCCCGACATAGGCGAGCCGCCGCTCCT
>JAABUQ010009352.1_pt1 | contig 13298 bp, 15 predicted proteins | sample 5560001 | NCBI WGS metagenome assembly JAABUQ01 (sample SAMN10711888, study PRJNA513371) | rock metagenome | isolation source: Antarctica rocks | place: Antarctica: Victoria Land, Finger Mt nord | collected 2015-12-18 | reverse complement strand
CAGGCAGTTCATCGAGCTCGTCGAGTGGCGCCGATTTATGCACGAAAACCGGTTCGGCGCGCCCGGACGAGGCTCCCCGTTTCACGGATAAACAAACATCTCGTGCCTGAAAAGAACCCCTTCTCAAACACGCAAGATAGCGCGACTTCTGAGCAGAAGAAGAGCGCGTGAAAGCGCGCTTGGAGGGGTCGCAGGTCGGCCTCGTGGGGCAAAGCCACGTCCAAGAATCGGGGTTCGCGCCGCCGGCCGCGGTCGACGCTTCAGCCTTCCTCGCCGAGCTCGCACGGGCCGTCGATCGCGACCTCTCGACGCCCGACCACGCGCCGGCAACGGAACGTGCGTACGCCCATGACTGGGACGACTTTTCGGGGTTCTGCGGCCGGCACGCCCTCGAATCGCTGCCGGCAGCGCCACAGACCCTCGCACTCTACCTCAAAGCGCTCGAGACCCGCCGCAGCCGGTCGCCCGCGGGCATCCGCGCCGGGACCGTGGGCCTGTCCCTCCCAACGTTGCGCCGGCGGCTGGCCGCGATCGCGAGCCGCCACGCGACCGCGGGACTCGAGACGCCGACGGACCATCCGCTGGTACGCAAGCTCTTGCGGCGCTACAGCCGGTCTCGCGGCACGGCGGTGAAGAAGAAGGAGCCGCTGCTCGTCGAGCGCCTTCCGGCAATTCTGATGGCGATGCCCGACGATCTGCCGGCGTTGCGCGATCGGGCACTGCTGCTGCTCGGGTATGCGGGGGCGTTCCGACGCAGTGAGCTCGTCGCACTGGACGTCGAGCAGTTGCGATTCTCGGCAAAAGGGGTGTACGTGTGGATTGCGGCCGCCAAGAATGATCCGCGAAAGAAGGGGCGCGAGCTTTACGTCCCGCGGCTGCCGGCGACCTCGGCGAGCGGCGCGCTCTGCGCGGTTGCGGCGGTGGAACGTTGGCTTGAGGTCGTCGGTGCTACGGGGCCGGTTTTCCGGACCTTCGACTTGCGCGGGCGGCTTACGGAGACGCGGCTGGATCCCGGCGACGTCGCGCGGATTTTGCGGCGGCGGGCGGCCGCGGCCGGCGTCGCCGGCGATTTCGCCGGGCACTCGCTTCGGCGCGGGTTCATCACGAACGCGGCGAAGAAGAAGATCCCGATCGAGAGCATCAAGCGGGTGACGGGGCAACGATCGAGCGGGATCGTGCTCGATTACGTGGCGGCCGCGACCCTCGACGACGACCCGCCGTTACTGGAAATCGTTGGCACTTGGAGCCAACAATAAGGTGCGACTGCAGAAGTTGTGCACGCGCAGGCGGAACCTCCGCATCGCAGGGTAGACCGCAGAACCGCTTTCAACAATGGACGAAATCGAAGACGCGTTGCATCTGGGCCGTGCGAACGAGCAGGGGAAGAGGCTGCTCGCGAATCATTGCCTGCATCCCGATGTAACGGTGAACGTCAGCCCGCTCGGCCACAAGGTCGGGCTTCCGATTGGGCGAGCCGAAATTCACTGCCAATATGCTCCGTTTTCGGGATGTCGGCGATGGACCTCACCGCGCTTGCCGTCGAGTTTTACGAGCAGAACTGTACCACGTGTTCGTATCGGAAGCCGAGCGGACAATTGCCGACGATCGCGAGCGAAGCGGAGCGTCGCCGCCAGGAACGCGACGAGGTCCAGTCGCGAGGTCTTGCAGTCAAATTTGCGGCCCAATGAAGCCTGGGCGGCGCGAAAGGCGCGCCGCAAGGTCGCGCTGGTGGATTCGCCGAGTTGCCAGCGTGCCCACAACTCCTGCTTTTGTCCATACGATAAGCCGGGTCGTCCTCGATGCGCCATGAACAACCTTTCGACAACGAAATTGATCTCTGTTGCGCTGACCGGTTGAACTCACCACGGCGTTCTTTGCCAAGGAACCTCGATGAGGTACACGTTCATCGAGGAGCAGAGAACGCACCATTGTGTCGAGCGGATGTGTAACCTTCTCGAGGTATCGCGGGCCGGCTATTACGAATGGCGTAGCCGTGTTCCAAGTGCACGATCACAATCCGACGCTCAGCTGCGCACGGCGATCGTAGCCGCGCATACCCGAAGCCGGAAAACCTATGGGCGCCGCATAGACGCGAGACTCGACGATGCGCCATTACATTTCGGATCACCGAAGCCGGCGGCTCGTTGCAGCGACGGCTATCGGTTGCCGAACCGCGCTAGCCGGCTTCGTACACGAACGGCTTGGCGGTGGCGGCGGGCGGCTCGTCGGCGGTGCCGGCGTGATCGATCGCGATCGGCGAGCCGGGATACAGCAACGGCCCAAACAACGCCGCGAGCAAGATGAGGCTCACGATGACGACACCTGCCACGGCCAAACGTTCGCGCCCGAAGCGCCGGATCGCGGAGCGCACCAGTCGTACCGAATGCGCGGGTCGACGACGGCGTAGAGCACGTCGGCGAGCAGTTACCTGCGGAAGCCGCGACCCGGTCGGACCACGAGGCGCTTAAGTCCTACGCGGCGGCGTGCACCGACGCTTATCTACGCTTGTCGCGCGGACGCTCCCCCGCCCTAACTCCGCCCAGCAACGCGCGGGCGAGCGTCTTCATCGCGGCACTAATCTCAATCGGATTGACCGCGGTAAAGCCTAACAAGAGCGCGCCGCGATCGGGCGGCTCGATACAGTGCAGCGAGAGCGGCCACGCGTCGATACCTGCTTCGGCAAGAGCGCGCGCGGCGATCTGATCGTTTACTCCTAACGGTAACCATGCGAGGGCATGCATCCCGCCGCTAGCAGCATCGACTTGGATCGCGCCGTCGACCTCCGCTCGCGCTGCATCGAGCAACGCACGGCGACGTTCGGCGTAGAGGGCACGCATGCGATTGATGTGCCGAACGAAGTGGCCGTCATTGATGAAATCCGCCACGACCATTTGCGTCAAGACGGGCGAATGGACGTCGCTACAGAGATGTCCCGCGACGAACGCGTCGACTAAGTCGTCGGGAACCACCATGTAGCCTAAACGAAGTGCGGGGAACAGCACTTTGCTGAACGTTCCGAAATACAGCACGCGCCCTTGAGTGTCCAGCCCCTGCAGCGAGCCGAGTGGGCGGCCGATGTAACGAAACTCGCTATCATAATCGTCTTCCATGATCCATGCGCTCGCCCGATTCGCCCATTCCAGCAGTGAAAAGCGGCGAGCTAAACTCATCGTTGTGCCGAGCGGAAACTGGTTCGATGGAGCGACGACGGCGAGCGACGCCGTGTTCGCTCGAGCGGCGCCTATGTCGACGCGAATTCCTTCGCTATCGAGCGGAATTGGAACGATTTTCACGCCGGCAGCGCGGAGCGCACAACGGGCGCCTAGATATCCCGGATCTTCCATCCACACCGTGTCGCCGGGGTCGGTAAGAATGCGAGACGCCAAATCAAGCGCTTGTTGCGAACCGGAGACCACGATCACCTGATCGGCGGTGCAACGGACTCCTCTCGCGGCGCCTAGATACGCCGCGAGCGCCTCGCGCAGCGGGCGGTACCCGGCAGGGTGCTGGTAGCCTAGCAGTCCTCCGCCGCTGCGCCAGCGACGCGCGAGCAATCGTCCCCACAGCCTCGTCGGAAATTCGTCGATGGCGGGCAGGCCGGGTTGAAACGCCCGCGGGCTGCTGCCACGCCCGGCCATGATCGGCAGCGGCGTGCGCGGTGTCTCTGAAAGATCAGCGCCGCGCTGCGAGATGGCGCGGCGCGCGAAGCGCGTCTCGGTGTGGTCGCCGGGACTCGGCCGGAATTGCTTGCCTGGGATCGCGCGAGCGACGTATGAGCCCGAGCCCAGCACGAGTTCGACATACCCTTCGGCAGCAAGCTGCTCGTACGCAGCGAGGATCGTATTTCGCGAAACCCCGAGCTGCAGTGAAAGACCACGCGTCGATGGCAAACGCGTCTCGGCCTGAAGCTGGCCGCCGAGGATAACGATTCGCAAGCGGTCGTAGAGCTGGCGGTACAGCGGTTCTGAAGAAGCGCCATCGAGCACGATCGTCGGAAATACCGCGGCTTTTTTGGGCATGCCGATGCGCTCCCCTCATGCACAGCATTACAAGTGGTACTACGGCGGTGCGCAAAATTGGCCCTATCGCGCGGACACTTTGCGCTGTACATTGAAAGGCAAGAGCTTCTTCGCGGAGGTGCGCTACGATGATACAACCGACGACTTCAAGCGAACCGGGTCTCTCTTGGGATGAGGCTGCGCAGCTGGTGAATCACGTGGAGCGCGTCTTTGGCTCTGGCGACGTGGATCAGATGATCGACGGGTTCACCGACGACGTCGAGGTGCGCTTTGCAGACCGTCCCGAGATGCACGGGCGCGAGGAGGTCGCAACGTTTCTGCGCGCAAGGTTCGCACGCCAAAAAAACTACCGCCTGAAAAAACGCCTGCGCATGGTGATGAACGACATGATCGGCAACATGTGGGAGGGCGAGTGGGACGACGCGACCACGGGTAAGCCGATGCAGGGGCGCGGCACCGAATTTTGGACGCTCCGCGGACGCAAGATCGCAGTCTGGGAGGCGACCTTTAACCTGTGGGAGCAAGGCGCGACGCCGCCCAGTCCGTTCATGTAGAACTGTCGTCTCACCGCTGATGAGGAGGAGTACAATCGTGGCTAACTGGCAAGGCGTTTTCGCATATCCCGTGTCAACGTTCGATGCGAGCGGGGAACGGCTCGATCTCGAAGCCTTCGCGGCAAATCTTGAGTACATGCTCGACGCCGGCGTTCACTACATCGTTCCGCTCGGTAGTACCGGCGAGTTCGCGTACCTCTCTCCGGAGGAACGCGGTGAGATTGTGCGCGCGTCGGTCGACCAGGTTGGCGGCCGTATTCCGGTCATCGCCGGCGTTTCCGCAATCGCGACGCGCGAAACGATACGGCTTGCGCGGGAAGCCAAAGAGCTCGGCGCCGACGGTATCACGATCCTCATGCAGTGCTATTTTACGCTTTCCGACGACGAAGTGCTCGCGCATCTTGACGCGGTTAGCCGTGCGGTGGACCTCCCGATCCTCATCTACAACAATCCGGGGACGTCCAAGGTGGATTTCACGCCGGCGCTCGCAAAGCGGCTGCTCGATGTCGCGCGCGTCGAAGTGCTCAAAGAGAGCAGCGGAAACATCAATCGCGTCAACCTTCTGCATCAAGCTGTGGGCGACCGACTTACAATCCTCGCGGGTTGGGATACGATCGCTTTGCCATCGTTCGCGCTCGGGTTGAAAGGCTGGTGCTCGGGGCTCCCCAACATCGCTGCACGCGAATGCGTCGAGCTCTACGAACTTGCGGTGGTTCGCGACGACATGCCCGCCGCGCTCGATGTCCACCGGCGGCTTTTTCCGCTCGCCGAATATCTGCTTACGCATGCTATTCCGTCCGTTGCGAAAGCCGGCATGGAGTTAACCGGGCGCCGTGCGGGTCCACCGCGCCGGCCGCTGACTCCGATGGACGCTGATAGCAAGGCGCTGTTGCGCACGTTGATCTCACAAGCCGGTATCAAGGAAACGGTTGCAGTCTAAGGCGGTCCCGCTTGAGTCTCTCAATCTCGTTGGAGTTTAGAACATGAAGCGCTTGACGAAAGATGACATAAGAGGCTGCTTTCCTCCGGTCGTGACGCCGTTCAGTGAAGATGAAGGCATCGACTTTGAAGCCTTTCGGCGGGAGCTGCGCTATCATCTCGACCAAGGTGTTAGCGGGTTTCTCGTCGCGGGCGCAACCGGCGAGGGATATGCGCTTACGCCGGACGAGGTGGCTTCACTCTATCGCGCGGCTGTCGAAGAAGTCGCCGGGCGCGTACCGATCTTGGGCGGCATCATCGCTACGTCGACGCGCGACGCCGTAAAAAGGGCCCAACATGCGCGCGAGGCAGGCTGTGACGGCGTGCTTGCGACTCCGGTTATCTATTTCAGCCCAGGAAACGACGGCATGATCGATTACTATGCCGCGATTTGGAACGAAGTCGGTCTCCCGATCGTGGCTTATAATTCAATTCCGCGTTCGCCGCTTACGCCTGCGCTCGTTGAACGGCTGGTCGAGATACCGGGGATCATCGCGGTGAAGCAAGGCGCCGGCGGGACGCTCGACGAGCTCGGCGAGATGATTGACGCCGTCGGCGACCGCATCGCTATTACGTGGTCGCAGGACTACATGCTGTTCGCCGGCTATGCGATGGGAGCCGTTGGAACGCTGGGCGGTATGGACGCAACGCTGCCTGGCCACGTTATTCGCTTACGCGAGGCGGTCGAACGCGGCGATCTGGCGACGGCGCGCCAACTGCACCACACGATCTCCGCGGTCGCCCGCGCCGTCGGCGCGACGGATTTTCCGGCCGGAATCAAAGCGGCAATCAACATGCAGGGGCGTCCCGTCGGCCGCGCGCGGCGACCGTATCTCCCCGTCGTGGCGGAGCAAGAGTCACGCATCCGTCGCGCGCTCTGGGCTGCGGGCGTGCTGGAGGCCGTTACCGCGTAACGCTCTTGAGGAGAGGCTTGCCATGACCAAGGACACGGGCCGCGAGGCTGTTGCTCGCTCGGAATTTTTCCGCCGTACCGGCGCGCTTGGCATTGCCGGTGCGGCAGTTCTCGGGTTCCCGCTACTCGAAACTCGTAGCGCGTCTGCCGGTCCGCTCGGGCCGGCGCGCGACGTGATCGCTGCCGGCGGTGGTGCAACCGTGAAGCTCGGTTGCGTGGACTCGTTCTCCGGTGTCTTTGCGGCGGCCGGCGCCTCTCACGAATCCGGTATGCGACTCGCTATCGCGGAAGCCGAAAAGAAGAATTCTCGCATCAAATACTCTCTAATCACCGGCGACGACGCCGGGAAACCGGCGGTCGCGACAATCGAAGCCAAGCGCCTCATCGCTCAAGAGCGCGTCGACACCCTTACGGGAGCTGTCTCCTCAGCGGTCGGTTTAGCGGTTTCCTCATTGTGCCAGGAAAACGGCGTGCTCTTCATAGCGGTCGGTACCCACGACACCAACATCACCGGCGCCAAAGCCAATCGCGTGTGCTTCCGTGCGTGTCCCGACAACGCCATGTTAGCCAACGCGGTCGGACCGGCGCTTCTCAAAGAAGGTAAGAAGTGGTATTTCATCGTGGCCGACTATGCATTCGGCAACGATGCGCACGAACGTCTCCGACGGATCTTACTCTCCCACGGCGGCGTGGAGTCAGGGTTCGATCTCCACCCACTGGGCGCGACGGAGTTCTCGCCGTATATGATCAAAGCTCGGAACACCGACGCGCAAGTCATTGTGTTTTGCAATTATGGAGGCGATCTTCAGAATGCGAGCAAGGCTGTCGTCGAGTTTGGGCTCCAGAAGAAGATGAAAGTCGGCGGCATCGCAGGGGGCAACGAGTTCGCGGGCGGCATGCCGGTGGATGATCTCGTTGGCGCTACGTTCGGCTTGGATTGGGGCTGGGACGCGGGTGGCCGTTCGAAGCAGCTTTACGACAAACTCAAGCTCGTTGCCAACGGCTTCCCGCCGAATTGGAGCCAATATTACGGTTACATCACCGTCGAGCAAATAATCGACCGAATGAACGCCGTCGGTAACACCAATGCCGAAGCGTTGGTGAATGCTTTCGAAGATCACCGTTTCGATGCATATAAGGGACAACCGTCGGCGTGGCGCAAGTGCGATCACCAAAACGTGCAAGAAGTATATGCCGCTCGAATCTTGCCGAAGAGCAAGAGACCTTCGGAAGGCGATGTCTTCGGGATATTCGCGCGCGTCGGCGGCGATTTCGCGGCTGGTTCGTGCTCGAATGCGGACAGCGTAAAAGCAGCCGCGGCTATCACATCGCAGACGATACGAACCCGATCGGATTACCAGGTCGTGAAACTAAAATAGCGCTACGTTCGCGCCTGATGTCGCCGCTCGACTCGCTGCTTTCGCAAAACTCTAAGGCAAGGACACTACGCGGCGATTCATCCACGTCGAATGCAGCGTCGCCGTGTGATGCCGCGTTTGCCAGGCCGCCGCTGTAGCCTCGCTTCCAAATAGGACGGCGCCTTCATTACATTGCGAGTTCGGGCGCTTCGCCGTTAGCACGAATTAAAAACCGCGGTCGTGTGTACGACCAGCGACAGTGCGAGCGATTCGGTGGCAACATCTTAGGGGCTAATCAATGGAAGTTGATCAAGGAAACGCAGATGGAGGGGTATCATGGGCTACTACATGAGCATGCAGGCCGTAAGATTCCGCAGTCCAGACGATTACGAACGATTCAAAATGCTCTTTGCAAACGTCAAGGACCACCTTTCGAAGATCGATGGTTTCATCAATCTAACGTGGTGGGTTCATCCCGAAGATGCGACATGGTTCAATGAGATCAGCATCTGGACGAGCAAAGATGCTGTTGACGGGTGGCACAACAACGGCTATCACGCATGGCTAAAAAAATGGGGATTTACCGGCGTCATCATGGAAGACGTAGTCACCAATTGGGAGAGCGTGAACACTTTTATGATGCGCGTGTGTCCGTGCTGCTTGAAGGCTGCGCGGTGGGATATCGACTTGAAAGAGGAGATGAAGAACAAGCGTTTGCCTTGCGAACAGTGCGGTTTTGTCTTCCCGTATCTCGATAATACACCGAGCAGCTTCGCGCTCTACACAGGCTGATGCTCTAGCTCGGTCGGCTCCGAGCGTTGACGCCGGCACTCGTTGCCGATCAACGCATGCGACGTGAGCAGGACCGCGGCGCTTTTATGTCACGCCTAACCGCTCGGTGACGTCGCGTTGGGAGCGCGTCTTCCAGATGCACGTTGCATCGGTCGCCCAGCGCACGTTCGACACGCGGTCAAGCTGATGCAACTCTCAACCCGCCAGCGCGAACGCTGACGCCATTTACGCCGATGCAGACGGTCGCGTCGCGATCTATCGCGCACCGACGCGAAGACACGCGCCGGACTCGGTGTTCGATGTGCGCAAGCTGCTCGACTTACCGCGTGGATATTGCGTACTCCTACGCCGGCGCCGATGGAGCGGCGATCGATGCGTTCGCTGCATGCGGAGCGCGGGCCATCGTGACCGGCGGGCAGACCGACGCCGGCCGAGCGAAGCGCCCTCGACACGGCTCGCCAGCGTGGCATCCTGATCGTTCAATGCAGCCGAGCGGGAAGCGGACGCGTCCTGCTGCGTGAGGTCGTTCGCGCGCGCAAACGATCGTTGCGGACAATCTCAATCCCCCAGAGGGCGCGCATCTTGGCGATGTTGGGACTCGACGAATACTAAAGCCGGCGTACATCCCGGAAGAGCCGGCTCAAAAATTTAAACGAGACGTCGGCACGCTCAGGCGTCTCCTCACATCCGGTCGACGTCATGCGCGCAGCGCTCGACGATCGCTTCTGCGCGCGATGGCAACACCGGACTCGGACTGATCGAAAGATTGCGTGGGGTCGGCCCCGCCCAGCGCGTCCGGATAGCGCGTCGTCACATAATATTTCTCAAGGAGCAGCACGTCTCGACGGAGTCGCTCCTCAACGGCAAATCCGAGGTTATCGAGTTCGGCCAGCATCATATCGGCATGATGCGTGCGCGCAACGTCGCCGCTGAGCGCGACGAGCAACGCTTTGAGGGCCTTCTCCGCGGCCTGCCGCGCGTGAAAGCAAGCGAAGTTCGACAGCGTGGCTGCGAGCGTCTTCGCGGCTTGCAGGTCGCCGCGAGCGGCCGCTAGCCACGTTCGCGCCGTCGCGAAACGATTAGGTTGCATCGACGCGACGCATCGTACGAATGATCGTGGCGCCGTACGTGGTCGTCGGCAGCTCGGTATCAAACTCTTCCGGCGTAACCACGAGCACGTCGAGCGGAACGCCGGCACGCGCTCGCAGAACCAGATCGACTCCTCGCTCGGCCTGCCCTAGTGCCGTCTCGCGGACGACGAGCAGGTCGAGATCACTCGACGGGCCGACCGTTCCCAAGGCAAACGAACCATGCACGTAGACGGCGTGAACCGTCGTTTCGCTGCGACACGTTTCAAGGAACCGAGCGAGACCGACGTCGAGATTCGCTTTGCGCTCCGCGCCCTGCTCGGCATATCGGCGCAGGATAGCCATTCGTTACGCGTTTCGCGCAGGCTGCCCCGAGAACTTCCCGGTGCGCTTGACGTCAGCCAATTGCTCGAACCGGTCGACGTTGCGCTCGAAGCCATCGTCTACTTCTTCGAACTAATGTTGACCCAGTTCCGTGGATAGCATTTGGGTTGGATTTCAAGCCGCCGCTTGTGCTAGGCGCTCGTAGTTGATCGGCGAGAGATAGCCGAGCGACGAATGGCGGCGATGAGGATTGTACCATGCCTCGATGAAGTCGAACACAGCCGCCTCGGCTTCTCGCTGTGTATGAAAGCGGTGCTTGACGAGCAACTCGCATTCGAGGGTTGCGTTGAAGCTCTCGCACATCGCGTTGACCGTCTTTGTCAATTCTATGCGGCATCCGCCACAGAGTCGGCGTCGATCCGCGCTTGCGCCGAGCGGAGCCGGAAGTACACTACGGTCGCCAATTGCCGCTTTAAGGAGCGCATCGCCGCACGGGCCGTCTTTCCCTCATTTCGCTTCTTGTCGTAATATTTGCGGCCGACATGGTCGGCGCTACGAATCTGAATCATCGCGATGACGTGCAGGAGCCTGTCTAATTGGCGGTTACCGCCGACGTTGAGACGCACGGCTTGATGGCGCCCGCTCGACCAAGAGATTGGTGCGGTCGCGCTACGCATTGCGAAAGCGCTCGAATCGCGAAGATTGTGAATGTCGCCGGCATGCCCAATCAAGCCGCCCGCCACGACGGTTGAGACGCCGTGAATCGCAAGCAATTCAGGAGCTAGTCGGCGGACGAAAGGGCTCATTTCGTTCTCCAACTTCGAAATACGTTTTGTGAGCCGATGAATCGTGTCGATGTCGAACTGCATTTCGTCGGCGAGTACACTGTCTCTTCGCGTGCCGCCGGTTACCCGTTCAACGCCTTTACGAAGTGTTTCCAAAGCGCACAAGGATCTGAGGTCGCTCGGGGCCTCAATGTTCAACCGTAATGCATTGCTCCGTAAGCGATTGATCGACGCTGAGCGTTCGCGCACCAGGCGATCGCGTTGGTCATACTGAGCTCTCAGCGCCTCCTGCTCGTCGTGCTCTCGAAATAGCGGCAGTCGTTCGGCGTCACGAAGAACGACCTCGGCGATAGCGTGAGCGTCATTGCGGTCTGATTTCCTCTTGCGACTTGCCTGCCTCCGATGACGCTTCGTCAGCATTCCAGGTACTTCGTAGACGATGATTCCATCGACGACCAAAGCGCGAGCGAAGGCGCGCCCATAGTGACCCGTGCCCTCCAAGCCGAAGACCACCTCGCCTAACTCCTTCGCCGCCGCAATCGCCTGAGCATAACCGGCGCTTTCACTCGCTACCACGAGTTCGCGAACAACTTTACCACGAGTGTCGAGAATAACGACCGTGTGCGTGTCCTTGTGGCAGTCAACGCCCGCAAAGAATGAATCCATCAACGCTCCTTGTATGGAAACAGAGGCGCAGGACAGCGCGACTTTATGCAGCCATGAACGCCCGTCTTTCCAGCCAAATCCCGCGCCTCAGGTGGGGCTTCCGCCGGCGGGTCAACGCAAGGCCACGAAGGCTGTCGTAACATGAGCCAGAGCGGAAGCCTGGTTGCATTATAAACATAAAGTCGTAGCAGTCGCCGCGCGAACCCATCGAGGGCCGGATGCCTGCGGCGTGGCAACGCTGCCCGAATGCGATAGACGTGTACTGCGAGCCTTGATCGGAGTGGTGAACGACAGCCAGCGGCTTGCGTCGAAAGATCGCCATGTCGAGCGCATCGATCACGAGTTCTTTACGCATATGATTAGCCATCGCCCACCCGACGACGCGACGACTAAAGACGTCGAGAACGATGGCGAGGTACAAGAAACCGCTCCACGTCGGAACGTACGTGATGTCCGCGACCCACAGTTGATTCGGAGCATCGGCGGTGAAGCGGCGGCCGACAAGGTCCAGCGCTGGCTTTGCGTCGCGATCGCGGATCGTCGTGATGGTTGTCTTACGGCGGGAAGCACCGCAGATGCTTCGATTGCGCATCAATCGCGCTACGCGTTTACCGCCGACGCAAATGCCTTCATCAGCAAGTTCGGCGTGAATTCTTGGACGGCCATACGTCGATCGCGAGCGAAGCGAGATCGCTTCAATCCGATCGCCGAGCAACACGTCGGCTTGTGCATGTTCCGAGGGCAAGCGCAGGAGCCACGCGTAAAAGCCGCTGGCCGAAACCTTGAGCACGCGGCTCATCACGCGGACCGGATACACGGCCTGGTACGCTTTCATGAATCCGAAGAGCGCTTCGGTTCCATGCTTTCCCGCGCGGGCCGGGCTACGCCGGGCCGCGTCAATACCTTGAGCGTCTTGACAGTCCGGCCGCTATCCTAACCCCCGGAATGTCAAAACGTTTTGGCGCGCCTACCCAGGAGTGTCGTCATCGTCGCTGATTTCTTTGGCCGTATCGTCGTCGATCGTCACCCCATCGTCGTCTTCATCGTTGGCGTCGAGGTCCTCTTCGGCATCATTGGCAACATCGGTGTTCATACTTGCACTTTACCCGCATTTACGGAATGGGTACAGTCTGCCAGAAGCGCGTGCCAAAAAGAAACACGGCAGCCCGCGACGTGAGTGAGCGAGATGGTCATCAATACCTCGTGCACGCAGCAGTGGAGCACCCCCTCCTTGGCGGCGATCCAGGGCGTGAACAAGTCATCAACAGCGTGGGCGCCGCACCGTCCCGTAGTCGACCAGGTCCATTCAGGGACGATTCATGCTCCGGGCTTGCCGCCAGCAGTGGTGTGCTCAAGGGCTAGAGACAAGGCTGATTGATCTGCGTGTCGTGCCAACTTAGAGCGCCGGCAATTGCACCGGCAGCGAACGAAAGTACAAGTGCGACGCGCCAGGCTGCCCACGGGAATGCCGCGAACGAATCAGCGCCAGCCGGTTGAGAGACCCACTGCAAGGCCGTGACGAACGCGCTGGGCACCAAAGCGACCAATAGCAAGAATCCAACGAGGATCGGCAGCAGGGCCACGGTACAGCTATCGAACGCATTTGTCAGGTGACCGGTTGTCGATAACTCGAAGACGATTTGCCGGATGACGAGCGCGATCCAAGCCGCGTTGAAGAACGCCAGCGTGACGGTTGGACTTGCCCCGGTTTCCCGGACACTTCTATAGCGCTGGCGAAGAACCGGCCCACGAGGTGTCATGGACAAAGAACGTCGATATTTCAGCGACGAATTTAAGAGCGATGCGGTTCGTCGTTTAGCC
>JAABUQ010009351.1_pt1 | contig 13301 bp, 19 predicted proteins | sample 5560001 | NCBI WGS metagenome assembly JAABUQ01 (sample SAMN10711888, study PRJNA513371) | rock metagenome | isolation source: Antarctica rocks | place: Antarctica: Victoria Land, Finger Mt nord | collected 2015-12-18 | reverse complement strand
GCAGTCTGGGTTGGACTGAATGAACTCACTAAGGTCTTCTAGCATCTAGGGCTGTTCTGAAAATCATTCTACTTGTTTCTATATTCTCACAACTAACTTAGGATTGCTATAGAATAAAAGGAGGAACTGCGACTAGTGATTCAGCTATGGTGACGTTGCAACTTCGCCAATTAGACATTCCACCAGGACATCGGGTGCTATTTCGCAATGTCAGCTGGCAAGAGTTTGAATTGATTTTAGCGGAGTTGGGCGAACGTCGGGCGGCTCGGTTGGCTTATAGCAAGGGGACGTTGGAGATTAGAATGCCTCATCCTGAGCATGAGGTCGATAAAGAATTTATCGGCGATCTGGTAAAAATTTTGCTCGAAGAACTTGGGAGCGATCGCGAGTGTTTTGGCTCAACCACATTTAAGCGGCAAGACATGGCGCAAGGAGTTGAACCGGATCGGTCCTTCTATATTCAAAACTATTCTCGTATGATTGGCAAACGGCGGATTGATTTGACAGTCGATCCACCTCCGGATCTTGCGATTGAAGTGAATGTTACCTCAAAAACGCAGCTTGATGCTTATAAGGCTTTGGGAGTGCCGGAGTTGTGGTGCTATCGGGAAGGGCGATTGCAAATTAATGTTTTGCGAGATGGGAAATATGTAGAATCTAATATCAGTCCAACCTTTCCAGACTTAGCGATCGCCGAAGTGTTTTCGCAGTTTATTCAACTGAGTTTGACTGAAGGCACTAGTCCGGCATTGAGAGCGTTTCGGCGCTGGGTGCGCAAGTCTTTATGAGGGGATGAATAATAAGCTAACTACAATATTTCAACTGTTAGATCCCGCCGTCGCTAGCTCTGCTCAACGGAAGGCTTAGAACAAGTTTTGAATAAATGTGCAAATTACATCCAAAAATCATCAGATTTTAAACAATTACTAGATCTTGGCTGAAAATCATAAGCTGTATTAACCCTTGTATCCAGAGTTAGTTTTAGCCAGATTGTTAAATGGCTTTCTCTACTTTGATACCTAAATTCTTACCACTCTTGTAGCAAAATTGATATCGCCCAAACAAGAAAAGCTAGCAGAATAATTTAACGTATTCAACAGACTTCGGTTGAAAGCACAGAAATGATTAATTTTGAAACAGCAAAGCAAATTGCGATCGAATACATCGGCTCTGATTGCGGTTTGATTGAGGAATCAATAATAGAAAAGCCCTATGGCTGGTACTTCCATTATCAAAGCAAAGCTTACTTGGAGACAGGCAATTTTTCACATGCGCTTCTTGGAAGCGGGGGCTTTTTTGTAGAACGTGAGAGCGGGAAAATCCTACGTTTAGGTTCCTCCGATTTACTTGAAACTTGGTTGGCAAATTACGAGAAAGGCTTCAAGTATGACTTCTATGATTTAACTATTTTAAATGTGCGCGATCGAGAAACAACTGTTCAACTACTACATAAACTGGATATGCGATACGTAGTTCCAGAATGGGAATATGGTGTGGAATGGCGTATACCTAAGCTATACACAGTTCGTGAAATAAGGGATTTGCTAAAGAAGTTGCCTTTTACTTTCGCTGGTCAAGGGTTTTGGCATCGAGAAAACATTTTTGATCGGCTCAATGAAACACAGTGTTGTAGGTATGTTTTGAATGGCTACTATACAAGTTAGCTACATGAAAAATTTCATTCCTTTCACTTTTGTCATCACACGGCTTGAATTCTGGGTTTAGGCATTACTATGAAGTTATCTGTGAGCTTTATGCTATGGTCGCTCAGTCCGCACTAGCTTGGTGCTGAAATCCATGAAGCTTAATCTAATTATTAAGCCTGGAGATATCGCTATAATGCTTTGAGAACTCAAAGTTACCATAGATTTCCATGACATCTCAGCAGCTTGAACAAAAATCTCAACAACTCGAAGCACGAGTCGCGGTTTTGGAGAAAGAGCTAGTACAAATGAAAGAGCTGCTGTCAGGGTTTGTCGATGAAAAAAAACCTTGGTGGCTAAAAGTTGCAGGTAGCTTTGAAGATGATCCTACCTTTGATGAAGCAGTTCGCTTTAGGCAAGAGTGGCGCGATGCTGAGTAGATCCTTATTAACTATTAGAACCACTAGTCGCTAACTCGGCTAAACGCTCTTGCTGATCTAGAGATATACAAGACTGAATTAGCGGTTCTAGATCGCCTTCGAGTACTTGTTGAAGCCCGTAGTTCTGATTCAATCGGTGATCTGTTGCTCGGTTATCTTTGTAGTTGTAGGTGCGAATTTTCTCCGATCGCGCTCCTGTCCCTACCTGACTGCGCCGCATGGAAGTTACAGCTTCTTGTTGTTCGCGCAACTTAATTTCATACAATTTGGCGCGGAGAATTTGCATCGCCCGTTCTTTGTTTTGCAACTGACTCCGTTCTTCTGTACAAAAAATCCGGATTCCAGTTGGTTTATGAATCAAGTCAACTGCTGTTTCCACCTTGTTGACGTTTTGCCCACCCGCCCCACCAGAGCGGGCTGTTTTCATTTCAATATCCTTCGGATCGATTTCAATCTCGACATCATCCACTTCTGGCATTACTGCTACTGTTGCCGTAGAAGTATGGACTCGTCCTCCCGCCTCTGTTAGTGGCACTCGTTGGACTCGGTGAGTTCCGGCTTCAAACTTTAGCTGGCTGTAAACTTGTTCGCCCTTGATTTCTAGAATCGCTTCTTTAAAGCCACCCATTTCAGCCAGCGATTCGCTAACCAGATGTACTTTCCAGTTTTGAGTTTCAGCATAGCGGGAGTACATCCGCACCAAATCTCCTGCCCAGATACTAGCTTCATCTCCGCCAGTACCTGCTCGGATTTCTAGCATGATGTTTTTATCGTCATTTGGATCGCTGGGTAACAGCAAGATTTTCAACTTAATCTCAAGCTGTTCCAGTTTATCTTCTAATTCTTGAACTTCCAGTGCTGCCATTTCTTGCAACTCTGGATCTCCCCCTGCTTCTTTCAATACTTGACGCGCCCCTACTAAACCTTCCTGGGTTGCTTTCCAAGTGTCATAGGTATCAACTACGTTTTCTAAAGAAGAACGCGCCTTTGCCACCTGTTGAAATTCCCCAGGATCGGCGGCAATCTCAGGATCTGCCATCCGGCGAGTCAATTCACTAAAAGTTTGCTCGACTGATTTAAGTTTGTTGATTAAGTAGGTTTCAGCCATGAGGTGCGATCGCGTAATCTCGGATGTTTATCTATGAAGTTTCGGTTGGTGAGCTGAACTCGTCCTATCCTTCTTTAGCTGTATCCTGCGTCGCTTGATCGGCTTCCATCATGCCGTATTTGCGAAGGAAGCGCTCAACACGCCCTTCTGTGTCAATAATCTTCTGAGTACCAGTGTAGAACGGGTGGTTTCCAGACCAGACATCAACATTTAGCTTCTGGATACCATTTGGGATGAATATTAGGTTTAGCCATTGTTTTCTCCTTGCAAATTTAGTTAATACATATTAATTATTGGACCACCCATATTTAAAAACAAATTGGGTTAGCTATTGCCAGGTCATTTTTGACCCTTCCACAAGTAATTAAATTAGCACATTTATATATAAACTATACTAAATTTTCCTTACCTCTAGCAATTGGAAGGGTATAAGTTAAGGAAAAAATCCCTTCCGCTTTTACCCTTTCCCCGACTTCTTCTAGAAATCCATTCTGGCTTTTATCGTTTAGAGAACTGAGGTGCTTTCCGAGCTTTGTGCAAACCATATTTTTTGCGTTCTTTTGCCCGTGGATCTCTGGTAAGGTAGCCTTCGGTTTTCAACGGTGGACGATTTTCTGGAGCTAGTTCGCATAAAGCGCGGGCTACTCCTAAACGAATTGAGTCTGACTGTCCTGTCAAGCCGCCACCATGAGCATTAACCAAAATATCGTACTCATTCTCTAGTCCCAAAGTTTCTAATGGTGCCTTAGCAGCGGAGATGTAGCCACTATTAAATTGAAAGTACAAATCCCCTGGCTTACCATTCACAATTAGCTGACCAGTACCAGGTACTAAGCGGACTCGCGCTACTGAAGTTTTACGGCGACCAGTACCGAAATACATAGCACGACCAGTGTTTTCTGTTGCTTGCATTAGTTAGATTCTCCAGGAATTGTTTTGATTGTTACTACTTGAGGCTTTTGTGCTGCGTGGGGATGGTCGGCACCAGCGTAAACTTTAAGTTTGGTGAACAGTTGCCGTCCCAAGCTATTCTTGGGCAACATTCCTTTAACGGCACGTTCAACTATACGTTCTGGTAAACGAGCTTGTAATGCGGCAAAAGTCTCCTGCTTCATGCCTCCTGGTCTTCCAGAATGACGCAGATAAAGCTTTTGAGTCCGCTTTTTGCCTGTAACTTGGACTTTCTCGGCATTGACAACAATGACAAAGCCGCCAACATCCATGTGTGGGGTATATTCCGGTTTATTTTTGCCTCTGAGGATCGTAGCAATTTCGCTAGCTAGACGACCAAGACGTTGATCGGCAGCATCTACTATATACCACTCACGTTTGAGAGGATCTGCGGGAGGAAGATAAGTTTTGTTCATGGCAGGACTTTAATTGTTAATTTTGGTTAATGAGGATTTATCCTATTTCTTTATTTTGCCGCTACCTTGGCGTTTTCCCAATCGGGTAAGACAGGATTTGAATTTAGAAATGGGGGTAAATCTACTTCAGGAAAAACAAACTTGGGCATGTTATCATACCAAACTTCGCGAGGAAAAGGAAATTCTAAATCGTAACCGACACGCAATAAGCATAATCCATGAGCTGGGGAAGCATATTTCACTTCCTCACGGCGCTGTTCGCTCCAAAGTCTAGTGAAGCTATCGGGCGATCGCTCTTTAGTACCCACTTCCACTAGCAACCCAACTAAGAGCCTTACCATACCATACAAAAATCCATCCGCCTGAATTTCGATTTGGAGGAAGGGTCCTTGACGATAACACTCTGCCGCTTGTACATTTACCCAAGAATGCGCTCTTTTCGATCCAGCTCGACGAAAAGCTGCTAATTCGTGGCACCCAATCAACGGAGTCATAGCCGCTTGAATCGATGACTCATCTAATGGACGCAAGTAATAGTGCCAACTAAAAGGTTGGACAAACAAGTTTGGTCGGCTGTCAGTATATATCGTGTAACGATATCGCCGCCAAAGAGCGGAAAAGCGGGCGTGCCATGAATCAGAGACTGGGGCCGATCCTCGAATCAATATGTCTTCCGGTAAACGGCTATTGAGAACCGCCGCCCAACGAGCTGCTGGAATGGGACCAGTAGCATTAAAATGAGCGACTTGAGCTGCAGCATGAACTCCCGCATCAGTTCTACCAGCGCCATAGAGAGTTACAGGATGACCTAAAACACTAGCGATCGCTTTTTCGATCTCTTCCTGTACCGTATTCTGTCCTTGTTGCCGCTGCCAGCCATGAAAGCGAGTGCCCAGGTATTGAATTACCAAGGCTACTCTTTGAGTTGGTTGCGGCAATGGTTCTAACATAATTTGAGTCAGGCATTAGCTGTTGGCTGTTAGCCAATCGCTTTGTCAAACTAATTCGATAATTGCCATCTCAGCATTATCGCCGCGACGAGGTATCGTATTGAGGACACGGGTATAACCGCCCGGACGATTGCCATAACGGTCGGCAGCTTGCTCAAACAGAGCGTGAACTAACTTTTTGTCATAGATATAACCAAGAGCTTGCCGACGAGCGCTCAGGGAGCCATCCTTGGCTAAAGTAATCATTTTTTCGGCTTCAGATTGCACTACCTTAGCGCGGACTTTAGTAGTGGTGATCCGACCATGCCGAATCAGCTCTGTAGTCAGCGCCCGTAGAAGAGCCCGACGTTGATCGGCAGGTTTACCAAGTTTTTTGACACGACAACGATGACGCATACGATCGAAGGGTAAAGGTTAATGGGTGATTATGAGGTTTAGCCAACTTTATCGTGGGGTAGGGTAATGCCCAACCTTTTTTGCAAAGCTTCAATTACCTCTTCTGCCGACTTCTGACCAAAGTTTTTAATTTCTAGTAGGTCTTCTTGGGTGTAATCCAATAGATCTGCTACCGAATTAACTTGGGCTCGCTTGAGACAGTTGTAAGCTCGAACTGAAAGTTGCAACTCTTCGATTGGAATCTGACTTGTTGGATCGTCATCTGTCGATGATTCATCTAGTACCGGATCGAGAGAGATATCTTTTAGAGGGTTAAATAGATCCACCAAGATTCCAGCCGCAGATGAAAGCGCTTCTTGGGGAGTTAAACTACCATTTGTCCAAATTTCTACGATTAATCTGTCTTTTGGCAGAGAACCATCAGCGCGGACATCTTCCACACTGTAGTTCACTTTGCGAACAGGCATAAAAACTGCATCAATTTGAAGAAAATCTAGAGCTGTAGCTTCATCACGCCCACGCTCAACGGTACGATAACCCTTCCCCCGATCGATCCAAAACTCCATCTCTAACTTGCCACCTTCAGCCAAGGTAGCCACGTACTGATTGGGATCGATCACTTCTACATCTGATGGCAAATCAAAGTGAGCCGCAGTTACAGTTACAGGTCCCGTGACTAGTAACCGACCAATTTGCCGTTGAGCCGAATAGCTTTTGAGGACGACTTCTTTCATCCTCATCATAATTTCCAGGGCATCCTCTCGTACCCCTGTAATTGTGGCAAACTCGTGGCTGACACCAGCAATCCGAACTGCTGTGACTGCTGTACCTTCTAAATTTGATAGCAAAACTCGTCTTAGAGCATTACCAACTGTTGTTCCTTGACCGCGATCGAGAGGCTCCAGGACAAATCTACTATAATGACTCCGATTTTCTTGAGTGTTAGACTCAACACATTCAATTTGAAACTGCACCACGGAGTAACCTCCCTTTTTACTATCTCCCAAAGAAAGCGCTGTATGCTCCCTAATTTACTGACTAGCTCATCCTGTCAAAATGCCAATTGAGACTGATTGAGGCTAGACTCGACGCCGCTTGGGTGGACGGCAACCATTATGCGGGATTGGAGTAATATCGCGAATCAGCGTAATCTCCAGCCCTGCTCCTTGTAGCGCCCGAATCGCAGTTTCTCGACCTGCCCCAGGACCGCTAACCATAACTTCTACTTGTCGCATCCCTTGTTCAGTAGCGCGACGAGCCGCACTTTCAGCCGCAGTTTGAGCCGCAAAAGGAGTCCCCTTTTTAGCACCCTTAAAGCCGCTAGAACCGGCTGATGCCCAAGAGATCACATCGCCGTTTTGGTCACTAATTGTGACGATGCTATTGTTGAAAGTAGACTGAATGTAAGCGACTCCGTTAGGAACGTTACGTTTTTGCTTTTTAGCACCTGGTTTTTTGGTTGTTTGTCTAGCCATATCGTCGAATAAGGTAAATTAACTGAAAACTGTTTGCTCGAATACTGTCCAAAACAACTATTTCCCGCTAGGTGCTTTTCTCTTCCCTGCTACTGTCTGCCTCCTACCACGGCGGGTACGAGCATTGGTTCTGGTGCGTTGTCCCCGTACTGGTAAACCCATACGATGGCGACGACCACGGTAGGTGCCAATGTCAATTAGACGCTTGATATTCATTGACTCCAAGCGTCTCAAATCTCCTTCTACTTGATATGCTTCAAGCGCTCCTCGCAGAGCCGCCACATCAGTATCCGTCAAATCTTTAATCCGCGTATCTGGATTGACACCCGTAGTCGCCAAAATTGCTTTCGACCTTGATAGTCCAATCCCAAAAATATAAGTCAAACCAATTTCAACCCGCTTATCTCGCGGTAGGTCTACACCGGCAATCCTTGCCACACTTTTCTCTCCCTAGTAAATGCATTTGGAAAATTGCCCCTTTCGGGCATCGCTACAAAACTGCTCCACCGATATTGGCATAACATCTGTTTTAAACTAGTGTTATGACTTAACCCTGGCGCTGCTTGTGCTTCGGGTTTGAACAAATGACCATTACCCGCCCGCGACGGCGAATAATACTACACTTTTCACAAATCCTTTTGACTGAGGCTCTAACTTTCATGCCTATTTTGCAGGGTTACGGATCTTACACTGTACCATTTAACTTGACACTATTCAAGCAATTGTATTCTATTTAATACAAACGATTTATTCCTACTTCTTCCGCAATCGGTAAGTAATTCGACCTTTGGTTAAATCGTATGGGGTCAATTCAACTTTGACGCGATCGCCTGGAAGAATCTTGATATAGTTCCGGCGAATTTTGCCTGAAATGTGAGCTAAAACATTGAAACCATTATCCAAATCAACCCGAAACATTGCATTAGGCAGTGACTCAGTCACCGTCCCTTCCATCTCAATCAAATCTTGTTTAGACAATTTGCCTTTCCCTCAACTCAACTGATTTAAATTAAAACTATTAGTCATCAAAACCTCTTGACATTAACATCTCATTAATATATCTTATCAGACATTTTCCCGCTCCCTTAACTACCTTCCTCCTCACCTCCCATCTTCACTTGCGACTTGCGACTTGCAACTTGCAACCCAGAGGGCAATACATTCTGGAGTGCGGTAGCAACTGCTTCGAGTGATTGATTGCCATCGATTGAAGAAAGTTGCTGTCTTTCGCGGTAGTACGAAATCAAGGGAGTAGTTTCTTCGCGGTAAACTTCTAAGCGATGACGAATAACATCTTCAGTGTCGTCTTTTCGCCCCTCTTGTTTGCCACGCTCCAGCAAACGCATCATCACGACATCATCTGGTACTTCCAAATTCACTACACTAACCCGATCCAAAGCCAGTTCTTGCAGCAAGTCATCCAAAAAACTGGCTTGGGCTAAGTTACGCGGAAAGCCGTCTAGAATCCAGCCAGAATTTGGATCCGGTTGATTCAGGCGATCGCGGACTAAATCCATCACTAATTGGTCGGGGACAAGTTTACCTTGATCTTGAAAAGATTGCGCCTGGAGACCGAGGGGTGTACGCGATCGCACTGCCTGACGTAAGATATCACCTGTGGAAATATGGGGAATATGCAAATAAGTAGCCAGGTTTTTAGCTTGAGTACCCTTACCCGCTCCCGGCGGTCCTAACAAAATCAATCGTGTCACTATTGTTTCACCATTCCTTCATAGCGCTGGGAAATAACGTAAGTTTGAATTTGTTTAGCTGTGTCAATGGCAACACCAACCAAAATCAACAGAGATGTAGCACCTAATCCACTAAATGTCCTCACATTGAGACCACTCTCAACCGCCGTAGGAATAATCGCAACTAAGCCAAGAAAGCCTGCTCCAAGTAAAGTTAACCGATTTAGTACTCGCTCAACATACTCACTAGTTGTCTTACCTGGACGGATACCAGGGATGCTGGAACCCATTTTCTTCAAATTCTGTGCCAAATCTATCGGATTGACGATCAAAGATGAATAGAAGTAGCTGAAGAAAACAATTAAGACAAAATAGGCAAGAGCATAGAGCCAGGGTGTGGAACCATTCGGGCTGAAATAATTCGTCACGAAATTGATCAGCTCTGGGTTCTTAGTAAAATTAGCCAGAGAGACTGGCAAAATTAGGACAGCAGAGGCAAAAATAATTGGCATCACGCCCCCTTGATTCAACCGCAAAGGGAGGTAGCTGCGGCTTTCTTGATAAAGCTTACGACCTACTTGGCGACGAGCTGAGACGATCGGGATTTTGCGAGTTCCTTCTTGGACAAACACAATTCCCACAATTGTGACTAGAAACACTAGTAAGATCACAACGACACGCCCTACTGTTTCTCGACCACCCGTTTGAGCCAATTCGATTGTTTGTCCTAAAGTTTTTGGCAGTGACGACACAATGTTGACAAAAATCAGTAGTGAAGCTCCATTACCAACACCCCGCTCTGTAATCAACTCTGATGCCCACATGACAAACATCGAACCTGCTGTGATCGCGATCGCCGTCTCAGCCACAAATATAGGACCAGGATGCAAAGCGTAGGGTTTAACCCAAATTGCCGCAATAAAAACACTTTGAATAATTCCCCAACCCAAAGCTAAATAGCGGGTATATTGGGAAATTTTTCTTCTGCCTGCTTCCCCTTCATTTTTCTGGAGATTTTCTAACCAAGGAAGCGCCGCAGTAAGTAATTGAATAATGATTGAGGCATTAATGTAAGGTAAAATTCCCAAAGCAAAGATTCCCAGAGTAGAAAGCCCACCTCCAGAGAAAATGTTCAACAAGCCGAACAAGGAACCGTTAGTTTGGATGGCATGTTCAAACTGTACTCGGTCAATTCCTGGTACGGGCAGATATACACCAAGACGGGCCAAGATCAACAAACCGATAGTGACAAGCAAGCGCCCTCTCAGCCCTGCTGCTTGTGCCATCTGCATAAAGGTCTCTTGAGCCGTTGGGGCTTTGTCTCGACTAATCATAAAGGATTACCTTGTTTAGAGATCCAGGAGAACCAGGGAGCGGATTTAAAGACTCGATTAATCCAGCTAACTAAAGCTAACGTCTCGCCGTTATCACTTCACAACTCCCGCCTGCTGCTTCAATTTTACTGCGCGCTGTAGTTGTAAAAGCTGCGGCTTGAACCTTAAGCGCAACGTTTAACTCTCCATCTCCCAAAATCTTGAGCGGTCCCTCAATCGTGTTGACAATGCCTACTGCTTTTAACGAGTCGATCGTGACATCGGTATTAGCTTCTAGTACTGCCAATTTACTGACATTAACTATGGTGTAATGTTTGCGATTGATGATTGGGAAGCCTTTTAACTTTGGTAAACGGCGGTATAACGGCTGTTGACCTCCCTCAAAACCAGGTCGAGTACCTCTACCAGAGCGCGATTTTTGTCCGCGCATTCCGAATCCACCGCTCGCACCTTGACCGGCAGAAATCCCTCGACCTACACGTCGTCGGCGCTTTTTAGAGCCTTTCTGGGGTTGAATGTCATCTAGTCTCATAATTTCTTCCTACTAGGCGTAGAGATTTTCGATTGGAATACCCCGCTCTTGGGCGACTTCGGCAAAAGTGCGTAGGGTGGAGAGGGCATTGATAGCGGCTCTGGCGTTGTTGAGCGGATTATTTGAGCCTAACTGCTTCGCCAAGATATTACGAACACCTGCCAACTCTAGTACTGTTCGCACTGCACCACCAGCAATTACTCCGGTTCCTGGTGATGCTGGTCGCATCATTACCTTGGCACCACCACCGATACCATTGATTGGATGGGGAATTGAGTTTGATTTGGTCAGTGGGATGTCAATCAGATGTTTTTTACCATCAGCTACACCCTTCTTCACCGCTCCAATCACGTCTCCAGCTTTACCAACCCCAACACCAACTTGACCGCGTTCGTTACCAATCACGACGATCGCGCGGAAGCTGAGTTTTTTACCACCTTTGACCACTTTACTTACCCGCCGAATTTGAATGACGCGCTCTTGCCAGGTAGTTTCTTTTTCCTTATTACGGCTGCCTTTGCGGCTCTCATTTGCCATATAATGCCTCTTGATTTTGGATTTTAGATTTGCGGCTAGATTTAGAAATCTAACCCAGCTTCCCGTGCTGCCTCAGCCAATGCTTTCACCCGACCGTGATAGAGATTACCACCACGATCGAACACAACTTTGACAATGCCTTTGGAGAGCGATCGCTGAGCAATTAGTTTGCCAACCTCAACCGAAGCTTGACAATTACCTCCTAAATCTAGTGATTTTAGCTCTGCGTCTAAAGTTGATGCTGCTACTAAGGTTTGATGCATTGTATCATCTATCACCTGAGCATACATATGTTGATGGGAGCGAAAAACTGCCAATCGCGGACGTTCTGACGAGCCTGTAACTCTGCCGCGAATGCGTTTATGTCGGCGTTGTTTTGATTCTCTACGACTAAGCTTCATTTCTTACCTGCCTTACCAGCTTTACGTCTAACCACCTCTCCGGTGTAGCGAATGCCTTTGCCTTTATAAGGTTCTGGTGGGCGAACCGCACGAATTTGAGCGGCGATATTGCCTACCTGTTCTTTATCAAAGCCACTCACAATTACATTAGTGTTGTTCTCAACTGCCAATTGGATTCCTGGCGGTGGTGAAATTTTCACCTCATGGCTGTATCCAACAGTTAGGGTGAGATCTCGACCATCAACCTTAGCTCGGTAGCCCACTCCTTGAATTTCCAGCCGACGCTGAAACCCTTGAGAAACTCCCTCAACCATGTTGGCAACCAACGTGCGAGACAGTCCGTGTAGTTGGCGAGCGGGACGAGATTCATCCCGCCGCTTCACAAATAATGTTTCTCCCTCTTGCTCAACCGTGACTAAGGAAGGTAGAACGCGAGAGAGTTCGCCTTTTGGTCCTTTAACCGCAATATGCGATCCGTCGATTTTTACCGTAACCTTGCCAGGTATAGCAATTGGGCTTTTACCAATTCGAGACATGATCGGTTATTCCTGAGTTAACTTGTTGTTTGGTGTTATCTACTGGCTCTACCAGACGTAGCACAAAACTTCACCACCTAAACCTTGGCGACGCGCTTCTCGGTCAGTCATAATCCCACTAGAAGTGGAAATAATGGCTATGCCAATACCGCCCAATACTCGTGGTAATTCTTTGCGAGTTGAATAAACCCTTAATCCTGGTTTACTTACCCGCTTTAAGGCAGTAATCAGAGGCTTTTGAGTCTTTCCTTTATATTTTAAGGAAATGACCAAATCTCGCTTTACTCCTTCTCCTGTTTCTTCAATCTCCGCAATAAAGCCTTCGGATTGAAGGACTTTAGCAATGCTGCGGGTCATCTTTGTAGCTGGAATCGCTGTAGTTTGATGCCTCGCCATATTGGCATTGCGGATGCGCGTCAGCATATCTGCAATTGTGTCGTTAGCCGCCATCGTTTCCCCTTGATGAAATTATTGCTCCCGAAAAGGCATTCCCATTTCTTTGAGTAAAGCGCGACCTTCTTCGTCGGTTTTGGCTGTGGTGATAATGGAAATATCCATGCCTCGGATTTGATCGATACTGTCGTACTCGATCTCAGGAAAAATTAGTTGCTCTCTCACGCCGAGAGTATAGTTGCCTCTGCCGTCAAAGCTTTTAGCACTAACACCGCGAAAATCGCGAATTCGAGGTAGAGCCAAACTAACCAGTCGATCGAGGAAAGAATACATCCGATCGCCTCGTAAAGTAACCATCAACCCCACAGGCATTCCTTGACGGATTTTGAAACCCGCGATCGCTTTTTTTGCCCTAGTTACAACTGGTTTTTGACCAGCGATCGTCCCGATTTCAACTAAAGAGGCATCAAGAGCTTTGGCATTTTGAGCCGCCTCTCC
>JAABUQ010009350.1_pt1 | contig 13301 bp, 9 predicted proteins | sample 5560001 | NCBI WGS metagenome assembly JAABUQ01 (sample SAMN10711888, study PRJNA513371) | rock metagenome | isolation source: Antarctica rocks | place: Antarctica: Victoria Land, Finger Mt nord | collected 2015-12-18 | reverse complement strand
GCTTCGTCGATGAAGAGATAATCGAGCCGGCCGATCATATTTTCGCGCGCGAAGAGCCACGAGTTTCCGGAAATGAGATTGAAGTCGCCGGTTTCGGCGGCCTCGTTGTCATCCGAACTGACGATCCCGGAGGCCGGCTGCTTCGAGACGTACGGCGAGTCGCTATTTTGGGAGCTGTGCTTATGCAGACCGCGTATGCGCGCGAGCGGGCCGGCACGGGCGATGTCTTCGATTTCGTGGAGCATGTTGTGGATGGCCTTATGACCGTTCGCCATCACGCCGATCCGTTGACCTTCGCGTAGCAGGCGAACGATAACGCGCGCGCCGGTATACGTTTTCCCGGTGCCTGGCGGACCTTGGACGACGAGATAGGAACGGTCGAGCGCGCCGATCACGGCGTGCACGGCGTCGACCGTAATCTTCTCGGGCTGGATCGTGCCACGCGGTACGCGGCCACGCAATCTCGGGAACGCCGCGCGTAAGAGATCGAGCGAAACGGGATGGTCGCGTTCGAGAACGCCTGCGAGATATGCATCCGCGAGGCGGGCCAACGCAAGTTTCTGTGCACCTGCGAGGACCGGCCCGCCCGGTATCAGCGCGCGAACGTTGGCTGCATCAGCGAACGTGCCCGAACGTTTAAGCTGCAGAACGTTCGCACCCTCGTCGATACTGATGATTTGGCCGGCCGGATTCTTCGTATACGGATCGTACGGCTGCTCGCCGAGGCGATGGCTCTGTTCGGGAAAACGGTACGTGTACACGTCCGTGCGGTCGCGAACGTTCAAGCGAAACGGTGCGATCTCGCCGGCGAGTTCCAGCTCGGAGATGGCTTCCTTATCTTCGAGCAGTTGGTCGAGCTTTTCGTAGCGATCGAAGATCGCCCACCAGACCGGCTTTTCTTCGCGGCGATGATACGATAGCAGATGGCCAAGTAGCCGTCCCGCAGCGTCGTCGTCCCGAGCGGCAAGTCGCTTCTGGTCCTGCGAAATCTTCGCCAGTTCGCGAGCGTCACGCAGCCGCTTCACGCACTTCCTACATTCGTCGTCGGCCGGATCGTGACAGACGTCGGTTGCTTTTTTTAACGGATAGTATTCGAGAACGACGCCCTGGGCCGCCATATACTCGGCACGGCGCTGCAAGAGCCAATCGCGCAACAGCCACGTCGATCGGCAGTCTTCTTCGTTGTACCGCTCGATTCGCTCGAGGATCTGGCCCTCGGCGGGGTCGTGTAACCAGCGCTCGAACATCACGATCGAGTCGTCACCTTTGCGCAGGTCAGCCGTGCGGACCATCCCGTACAGCGGCTCGAGCTTCTTGATCGAATAGCTCGGCTGCGAGACCACGACTGCTTGGCGGACGACCGCGTACAAATCGACGAGCACCTCGCTGCGGAGCAGCTCGTCGACCTCTTCTTCGCGCGTATCGTGCCGCAACATCAGCTTTCGCAGCGCCGTCTTTTCGTACGGCGCGTAGTGATAGACGTGCATCGCGGGATACCGCCGGCGGCGCTCGACGATGAAGTCGACGCACCGCTCGAAGGCAGCCTTCTCACCGGCACGATCGGTGCCCCAGAACGGGTGGAACGTCTGCTCGTCATCGGGACAGGTCAGGCCGAAAAGATATTCTAAGCCGACGCCGATCTCGAAGAACGGATCGCCTTCCATATCGAAAAACACGTCGCCGGCGGCCGGGGCCGGAAGCGCGCGAAAGCCGCCGGGCGAGGCGTTCTTCAAGAGTTCGTATTCGACGTCGCCGGATTCACGGCCGCGTAACTGAAGCTGCGCTTGACGTTGCAGCCGCTCGAAGGGCGTCTTGCCGATGCCCTTGAGGCCTTCGCGGTTGGGTGACCGACCTAATTGCGCGAGCGTCTCGATCCCCGCAGCTTCGAAGGCCTCGATTTGATCGCGGCGCATCCAAGCCACTAAGCTGAGATGATCGTCGCGTTCGAGTCGTTCTCGACACGCGTTCGACCAATGACAGATCGCGCAGTGGCTGACCGTGTAGGGGTACGTGGAGTCGGCGGTATCCACGTTCAGAAACGAGGCTTTGAGGTGACGGTAATACGCCGAGAAGTCGTCGTAGCGAAACGACTTCTGCATTCCGTTGCCGAGAACCACGTGCATGGCCTTTGGCGCAGAGCCTTGCAGACGGTGCAAGTGTTCGCTGTAGTGGCAGAGCTGTACGATGAAATACGGCTTCTCGTGGAGCGCGAGTTTCGTATCCGCGACTTCGTAGCTCCACGGCCAGTTCGCACACGGCGTCTCGACGCGCAACAAAAAGTCGGACTTTCCGAGAAACGTGCCGTCGAAGAACGTGCCTTGATAAATTGCCGACACGCCGCGCGCCATGGCGGCTAGCGTTTCGGCCTCGGCTTGGAGGAGCGCGGCGCGCGAATAGCCCTGCGGCACGATCTCGACGACGTCGTCGTAGTTGGCTCGAATGTCGGCTAGGAATTCCTGCTCGTGCAATAATCCCTTCGCGGCGATAAGCGCCACGGTTTCATCGCGCTCGGGACGCGGGCGCGTACCGCGCGCGACCGAGCGTTCCAAGCTTACGAGATGCCCGCATTCGAGGTAATTGTTGAGGTCGGTTGCGGAGTACACGAAGTGTCCGTCGAGAAGATACATGACGATCCCATTATAGCGGCCGGCAGTGCCAGCACTGTGACACCCTCGATTTCATCTGCGATACCTCAGAGATCGGGACGGGTTCTGCAACGATTCACAGGCTCGCAGCGGAAACTGGGGAAATACGTTGCGTGCCCGTTGCGCGCTCGATGCATCCTTGGCGCTTTGCCCGGCGCTTTCGGCGGGGCGGCTTCGGGTGGCGATCGGCGACCGCGGTCGACGCGCTACGCGAAGCGATAGCGGAGGTCGCGGGTGCCGTACGTATGGATCGCGCGCTCGGTGCAGCAGGCGCGGTCGCCCTTCTCGTGCGTTTGAGCGGCGCGTTTGCCAACGTCGATAGCTCCTCCGGGGCGCTCGGCACCGCCGTAAACGATGCCATCGCGACCTTCGCTCCAATCGTCGGGACAGCGCCGCTCGCGCCGGCGCAACGCCATCGTTTGCTCGACCGCCTCTGGCAGGGCGTAACGGACGACGACTATGGCTATCTCGACGGAGTCGAGCATCACTGGGGAAGCTACTGCGGGCCGCAAGACGTTTCGGCCGCGTGGGCGGACGAACGCCTTGCCGTCGTGCGGACGCACCTCACGGGCGAACGATCCGGCTATCTCAAAGGGACGATCGCGACGTTGAGCGCCCTCTCTGCGGCGAGCCGGTACGACGATGTCCTCGAGTTGCTCGACGGCGCGCGTACGTCGTGGTGGCATTACCGCGAATGGGGTTTCGAGGCGCTCCTGGCGCTCGGGCGCCGAGCGGAAGCCTTCCGGTACGCGGAGGCGTCGCGCGGCGTCAACGACGGCCCGGCCGTCGATGCGGCGTGCGAGCGCGTGTTGCTCGGAAGCGGACTACAAGAGGAAGCCTATGGGCGCTACGGGATGTCTGCCGCTCCGTACCGCTCGACGAACCTCGCCGTCTTTCGTGCCGTATGTAAGAAGTATCCGGCTATCGAACCGCGACGAATCGTGCGCGATCTTGCGGCGAACGATCCCGGTCGCGAAGGTCGCTGGTTTGCCGCAGCCGTCTCCGCGAACTGTCTCGACGTTGCGCTCGCGCTCGCCGAACGATCTTCGGCCGATCCGCACACGCTGCTCCGAGCGGCCCGCAAGCAATTGGAAAAAGAGCCGAGCTTCGCATGCGACGTCGCGCTGCTGGCGTTGCGATCCATCGCCGCGGGCTGGGGCTTCGACGTTACGTCTGGCGACGTGACGGAAGCCGCGGCGATCGGTCGCGACGCGGCGACGCGCCTCGGCCGTCAAAACGACTTCGAACGGCGGCTAAACACCGAAGACATCGCCGGGAGCGCATTGGTGCGCCACACACTTCGTTTGCAGACGCCGACACAGCAGCCGCGACGCAACTAACGGGGGAACGCCGCGATTTACCGACGATTCCTTGACGATTTCGGTAGCTCTGACCACGACGTCGGGTGGGGCATGTCCGGCGCTTTTCGCTCGCCGTGCGCGCCAGTCGAGCGACTTCAACTGATGGACCATGATCGAGCCGCGAATCCTTCCCGCTGAAAGCTTGATTTCGAATGCATGTCCGCGCGGCTTCGTAGCGATCGGCGCAACGAAAGCGAGTCCTACGACTCGGTTGAATGACGCGGGTGAGAGAACCAACGCTGGCCGTCGCTTCATTTGCTCGTGGCCGGCCTGCGAATCGAAATCTAAAACGATATCTCGCCGCGCTCGGGAGCCGTCAATCGATCGCCTCAGCTCCGCGGGTGACGCCGGCATCGACTTCTCCCTCTTGGCTCGTAACGGTATCCAGCCATCCATCGAGACGCGAGCGACGCGGACGTTCGACGACGATGCCGCCCGCGACCGCACGAAGAGTGACCGTATCGCCCTCGCGAAACTCGAGTTCTCGCGCTAAAGCGCTCGGCAATCGGACACTGAGGCTATGGCCGTATTTCGCGATTTTTGTTTGGACCATGTATACGCATAAGTATATCCACGCTTCGGCAGTTGGCAAATTGGGGCTTCCAGGCGATCGTAAAAGTCGCTTCCTGACGGAGCCGTTTGCGAAGCGAAGCGAAGCAGCGCTGCCGGCCGACACTTCCGTCGATCCGCAAAGAATTGGCGCGACGCGGTTACGGCGCACGCGGGAGGCGTGGCTTAACTCGCTCGAAACGAATGGTTACTTATTATAGCGGGTCGCGGTCGCATGCTCGCTCGTGTCGACGTGGACGTTGTCGGCAACGAACGCATTGATGACCGTTTTCGGATCGATCGTTTTCTGCCGCCCGTGTGCGAGATTATGGCCGAAAAGTCCGCCGATGCCGAAGGTCGCGAAGCCGATGATCGTCGCCGTCGACGATGCGCCCTTGCGATCTTCTTCGGCTTGCTTTTGCGGGGCCTGCGAAAGGCGAACGCGACCTCCGTCGGCCGAATTGACGTAATCGAATGCCAGGGCGATCGAGCCAGAATGTCCACTGCCGCGGGCGGAATCCGCTTCGACGATATGTCCCTGACCGCCAGAGCCCTTGCGAATGACCACCATATCGCTAATGACGACGTCCTCGGCGGCTTGAATTTGGAAGGTGTCATCGACCTTGACCGAGCCCGATGAGATGCTTCCGACGAGATGCACGGGCACGAGGGTTCCCGCCGGCACGAGCAAGGTGACCGTTCCAGCCGGCGCGGCCATCGTCGCCGCCGGCATGCCGAGAGCGAGGATGAGAGCAAAAATCAAAGACGCTTTCAATGTAGGTGCTCCATAGCGAGGCTGAGTGTTAAATTTGAGGGGCGCTGACATTGTCGTGTTACGCCTGCTAAGCATACACTCAATGTATGAACGAGAAAAGCTCGAGCGCTCGTTCTATGCCGGAGGAACCTTCGGCTCGTGGTGACGATTGGAGAGCCGATCGCCCCGAACATTGGTAGACGCGTACGGTGCCGCTGCCGGACACGCGCAGCGCAGATACCGCTGCCGAAGGAAAGCGTCATTGCGGGCGTCATCTTCACGGATCGAGCGGCGACCGCAGCCAGCACGGGTTTGCGCTGGGCTTCGCGTTCTAAACGACTTGCAAGCAGCTGGCCCCGTCGCATGCCGCATAGAACTCGATCGCGCCTTTCGGCATCTCGCTCGCCGCTTCGCGCAACATCGCCGCAACGGGCGACTTCGGGTCGCGAACGTGCACGACGAGCAGATGCACCGCCCGCGTAAGCGGAATGAGCAGCCAACGCCGCGCCACCATTTCCGCATCGATCACCGGCTCCGCGGCGCCGACGTTTGGATGCTTGATGCGATTCGCATAGAGGTCGTCGATGGCGACGAGCAACGTCGCCCAGCCTTCGAGGCCGCGGCACGAATCGTACTGCACGATGCGCCACGCATCGCTGCTCGTTGGAACGCTCGTGCGCGTTAACGGGTCGCACGCGTCCCACACCACGCCGCCTTGGGCGCGCAGCTCTGCTGCGAGTCGCGCGTGACGGCCGCCGTCACTTCGGCGAACGATTTCGGAATGCGGGACGCAAATGAGGTTGTCGACCGGATTGGCCTTACCGAGCGCGGCGACGGCGCCGAACGCACGAACGAGCGCCGGCGCGTGGGCGAGCTCGCCCTCGAGGACGACGACGCGTCCGCCGATGAGGTCGCGGCGCGGCTCGACGCTCCAATTCGAGAAACCCATCGTCCGCGCGGCGGCGTTTGCAAAGACGGCGACGTTGTGCTGCATCCGCAGCGAGTCGCCGAGGTGTTTGACGATCCGCTCCGACTTCGGCAGGCCACGCAGCCAGTCGCACGATGTGTGCCGGCGAATTAGCTGCACGAGCCCGTCCGCGAGCACCAAGCGGCGCGTCCCGTACACGGCGACGAGGAGATCGCGTTCGGCGTCGGTCCAATCTTGCGCTTCGTCGATGAGGACGTGATCCCAATCGAAGCGGACGCGATCTTCGTCGATCACGGCGTCGGCGGTGGCTGCCGCATACGGGCTCAGAACGTTTGCGACTTCGCGGAACGTCGCGTCGGTGCGCTCGTAATCGATCGTGCCGTCGGATGTATTCGGAACGGTACCTCCGGCAGCGCCAACGAGGGCGAGCAGAAAGCTCGTCGCCGTCTCGACGTGGATCGTTTCACCGAGGAGGCCCTGCGCTTCGGGCATACCCTCGAAAACGTGCCGGATATCGCCGCGCAGCGCGTGATGGAACGTCAACACGAGGACGCGCGCGCCGTACTGCGTCGCAAGACGCGTCGCGAGGAGGACGAGCGCGGTCGTCTTGCCACTGCCCCCGTGGCCGGCGAGGCGGATCATCGCGTTGCCCGCATGCGGGGCGAGCTCCGCGACGAGGTGCCGCACGATCGCGTCGCGCGCGACCCGTTCCGTTCTCGCACGGTCGAGCGGCATTAGCGTGCTGCGCAGGAGCAGCCGGTCGCGAACGGCACGGACGCCGGCACGCGTGCGCGCGTCGCTGCGGCATAACGACGGATTTTGCGCGCAGGCTGCGGCGAGGAGACCGCTCCAGTTACTGCGACCGACGATGGCGGCATCGACGCCGGTAAGCAATGCCGGATCGAGCTGCGTCAGCCATGCGAGAGCGTGCACGTAGAGGTTCGGGAAGCCGCTCGACGCGGCGAACGCTTTGATGCCATAGGCTGAGTCGCGCGCTTGATCCGACACGCTGCGGTGTTCCCGTTCGCCGCGATAGGAGGCGAAAAGCTGATCCCCGATGCGCTCGAAGCGCGTCGCATCGAGCTGTTTCACTTCGATAGCGATCAGGCCGCAGGCGATCTGCGGCGCCTGTAGCGCAGTTCCGGAACGCACCGCCGGAAGCCGACGCGGCGTCGCCAAGTCGATAGCGACGAGGAAATCGACATCGACGCCGCTGCGCGCGCCGACGAGCAGATCGATGCGATCGTCCGGATCCGTCACCGGATCGGGCCAGACGCGACGGATCTCGGCTTCGAGAGAACGTGCCAGCTCGCGTTCGTTTTGCGGCGAGAGCATCCAAACGTTTAACAAGATACTGGCACGGAGCTACGACTGCGACCTCCGGAACGACTCGCCATAATTTCCACAGTTCAGCTTCGCGTCCTAACGTGTCCTCGTCTACGAGGCGCCGGCAGCGACGCGATTGCGTTTTCATCGGAAACGTCGCAGCAACGTTTCGAGAAGTGGCAGCGCTCAGCCGGCAGGTAGTCGTGTTCCGTCGAAGATTAAAAGGGCATGCAGCTTTTTGCCGGCGCAAGCGAACTCTTCATCGACGAAGCCGCGCAAAAGCGAATCGCCGAACAACTCGGCGAAGCGTTCTACGATTACTATCGCTTTCGAGCGTCGGCGTCGGAATTCACGTCGTGGCGCAATTCGCTGAGCGCGCTTGCGTCGCAGCTTCGGTACTCGAACGTTCGCGATCACGGCGTCGTACTCGAGATGCAGCTTCCGCTGAGTTCCGCTCGGCTCGACGCGTTCGTTTTCGGCACCTCGCCGGCGGGCGTCGACTCCGCGGTGCTCGTCGAACTCAAGCAATGGACCGACGTTCGCGACAGCGACTTCGACGACTGCGTCGAGACGTACCTCGGCGGAGCCGTCCGCAAAGTTCCGCATCCGTGCGTCCAGGCGCAATCGTACGCGAGCTACCTGCGCGACATGCACACGGGCTTCTACGAAGAGGATCGTGTCGCACTCACGCCGTGCGCGTGGCTTCACAACATGCATCCGGGAGCGGCACACGAGCTGACCAAACCGAAGTTCGCGAGCGTCCTCAAAGACGTACGGCTGTTTCTAAGCCACGACGCCGACAGGTTCCGAGCGCTTTTCGAGAACACGGTCGGCGCAGGCGCCGGGGTACCGATTATGGAGCGCGTCCTGCGCGGCCGGTACGCCCCGTCGCGAAAACTGCTGGAACACACGGCAGCGATAGTCCGCGGCGAGCCCCGCTATCAACTCCTCGACGACCAGATCGTGGCCTACAACGCGGTTCTCGCCATGGTGAGACGCGCCGCGAAAGATAAGCGCGACAAGGCCGTCGTCCTCGTGCGAGGCGGCCCCGGAACCGGCAAATCGGTCATCGCGCTCAACCTTTTAGGAACGCTATCCAAACACCAGATCAACGCTCAGCACGCAACGGGCAGCAAAGCGTTCACCGAGAACCTCTGGAAGATTCTCGGACCGAAGTCCAAAGCGCAGATACGTTACTTCAACAATTTCGGCCACGCCGAACCCAACGGCATCGACGTGATCCTCGCCGACGAAGCGCACCGCATCCGCGCGACGAGCAACCATCGCTTCACGAAAAAGCACCTCAAGAGCGAGCGCGCGCAGATCGACGAGATCGTCGACGCGGCGAAAGTCAGCGTCTTCTTCATCGACGACCATCAAGGCGTTCGCGCCGACGAAGTGGGCAGCACGACGCTGATTCGCGAGACCGCAGTTCGCCACGACGCGCGCTTCGAAACGATCGACTTGCGAACGCAATTTCGATGCGCCGGCTCGGACGAATACATCGACTGGATCGACCAGCTCTTAGAGGTCCGCAAGACCGGCGTCACGAGGTTTGCGAAAAATAACTTCGACGTGACGCTCTACGATTCGCCGAAGGACCTCGAAGCTTCGATACTGCGCTTGCAACGCGAAGGCTACGGAGCGCGGCTTACGGCGGGCTACTGCTGGCCATGGTCGGACCCCGATGCGGCGGGTAACCTCATCGACGACATCGTCGTCGGGGAGTTCCATCGCCCCTGGAACGCGAAGCCGGATGCCCGCAAACTCGCCGGAGGCATCCCGGCCGCGCAGTTTTGGGCGAGCGATCCGAAGGGCATCGGTCAGGTCGGATGCGTCTATACGGCGCAGGGCTTCGAATTCGACTACGCCGGCGTCATCTGGGGTCCCGATCTCGTCATCCGCGGAGGAACGTGGATCGGACAAACTTCAGGTTCCCGCGATCACGTCGTGAAGACGCGAAGCGGTGCACGTTTCACCGATATCGTTAAAAATGCGTACCGGGTCCTCTTGACGCGCGGTCTGCGGGGCTGCCACGTCTGCATCCTGGACGCGGAGACGCGCCGCTACGTGGCGGCGCGTCTCGTCTGAGGCGTTAGCCGCCAGCCATCGCGCCGACGATGAGGAGCGGTTGCGCGCCGCTCGCGACGGCTGCCGGAAGCGGCGCGTCAGGGGCCGCGTGCGAGAGATCGGAGCGGCACGCGAAGAAGCGAACGTAGGGCCGGCGCAGGTGCGTTTCGCGATCGCGGATCGTTCCGCGGAGCACGGGGTACTGCGTCTCGATCGCATCGAGAACCGACCGCAGCGTCGCGACGCCGTCGATCTCGAGGTGCACGTCGCCGCTCACGCGTGCGAGCGCCCGCAGATGCGCGGGGAGCTCCACGCAAATCACGCGAGCGTCTGCACTTCGACGGACAAGACGGCGGGCAGATCGCGCACGATCGGTGCCCACGTGTCGCCGGAGTTCGCCGACGCATACACCTGACCGCCGGTGGTCCCGAAATACACACCACACGACTGGAGCGAATCGACGGCCATCGCGTCACGGAGAACGTTGACGTAGCAGTCCCGCTGCGGGAGCCCGTGCGTCAGCGCTTCCCAGTCGTTGCCGCCGGACCGGCTGCGGTACACGCGCAGCTTGCCGTCGAGCGGAAAATGTTCGGAATCACTTTTGATCGGGACGACGTAGATCGTCTCGGGTTCGTGAGCGTGTACGTCGATCGCGAACCCAAAGTCGGTCGGCAGGTTACCGCTAATTTCGCGCCACGAGCCGCCCGCGTCGTCGCTGCGCATCACGTCCCAGTGCTTCTGCATGAACAGGACGTTAGGGCGCGCGGGGTGCATGGCGAGGCGATGCACGCAGTGCCCGACCTCCGCCTCGGGGTCGGGAATGCCGATCGACTTGAGCCCGCGGTTGATCGGCTGCCAGGACGTACCGCCGTCATCGCTGCGGAAGGCGCCGGCCGCCGAGATGGCAACGAAGATGCGGCGAGCGTTCTGCGGGTCGAGCACGATCGTATGCAGGCACATGCCGCCGGCGCCAGGCTGCCACGAGGGGCCCGAACCGTGCTTACGCAAACCCGACAGCTCGTGCCAACTGCGTCCGCCATCGGTCGTGCGGAACAGTGCGGCGTCTTCGACGCCAGCGTACACGATGTCGGGGTCGCTCGGCGACGGTTCGAGATGCCACACACGCGCGAATTCCCACGGATGCGGCGTGCCGTCGTACCACTGGTGCGTACCTGCAACGCCGTCGTACGCGAAGCTGCCGTCCACGGGGTCCCACGTTTTGCCGCCATCGTCCGAGCGTTGGATCAGCTGCCCGAACCAGCCGCTGCTTTGGGAGGCGTAGAGGCGATTCGGTTCCGCAGGGGAGCCGGTGAGGTGGTAAATTTCCCAACCCGGAAAGTGCGGCCCGGCGACGTCCCACTCCGTTCGTCGCTCGTCGGAAGTCAGAACGAACGCGCCCTTGCGCGTACCGACCAAAACGCGTACTCCGCTCATGGAAGGCGCTTCACGACTGAACGAACCCTCCCTTCACGTCGCGGTCGGGCTTCACCGTTCTAGCGAATTTCGGTTTCGAGCGACTCGACTCTCGGTGCGGCGCGCATAGCTAGTGCGCGGCGCGCTGTGATGGCACGCCGACGATCGTTCCGGGCGCCGAACTTTACGGCAATGGTTGTTAATCGCCGCTGTCCGACGGAGAACGATGGTTAATGGACGTCGGGGCGCGGATCGTGCAAAATGAAGTTATCCCGATTCGGCATCTTAACCGCGGGTAACGTTTTTGCGTTCATCACTGCGCTAGTCGGGACGATGCCGTTGCGATTGAGCAGGAACGCGGTAACGGCATAGTTGTCGGTGTCCGACAACGTACCGGGAGCGTTGAACGGCATCGCGCGGCGGATATAATCGAAGACCGTCGTCGCGTACGGCCAGTAACTTCCAATCGTCTTGATGGGCTTCGCAGTACCGAGCGTGCCTCGACCTCCGACGAGGCGATCCATCGGAACGCCCTGGCCCTCGGTTCCGTGGCATGCCGCGCACCGGGTTGCATAGACCGTACTGCCTTGAGCCACGCTCCCCGAACCGGGAGGCAGGTTGTCACCGTTGGGTGGAACGATGTCGTCCCACGCGTGCACGAGTGCCGCCGGCGCGGCGGCGCCAAAGCCGTACGGGGTGTCCCCGGGCTTGTCGCCCGCGGCTGCTAACGACGCGCACGAGCCGAAGAGCAGCGCCAGCAGCGTTACCACGGTATATTTACGCTTGGACATTCGTAATCGCTCCGTCCGAAGCCACGGCCCAACTTTGAATGCCGTTGTTGTGGTAGACCGAATCGGTGCCCCGAACGCGGACCAGTTCTTGTAGCGTTGGCTGAACGTAGCCCGTTTCGTCGACGCAGCGGCTTTGCAGTACAGCGCTTCCTCCCGCCCACGTCCATGGGAAGCGGAAGCGGGTCAAACATTTTTCCAGGACCGGCTCTTGCAGCGCCGCTTCATTCCACTTCGCACCGCCGTCGGTCGAAACGTCGACGCGCCGGATCTTACCGCGTCCAGACCAAGCCAAACCACGAATTTCGTTAAACCCCTTATTCTCGACGACCATTCCGCCCGACGGAGACGTGATGACGGACTTCGGATCCATTACAAAGGTAAACGCGCGTGCCTTGCCATTCGCGAGCAAATCGGTGTATTTCGAGGTCTCCTCACGCGAATACGTCGGCTCGGTTGTGAGCTTGAGGCCACGCAACCACTTTATGCTCATGTTGCCTTCGAAACCCGGCAACAGCAAACGCAGCGGATAGCCTTGTTCGGGACGAAGACGTTCGCCGTTCTGTGCATAGGCAAGGATGGCATCATCCATCATCTTTTCGAGCGGAATGCTTCGGTCCATGAGCCCCGCGTCTGCCCCTTCTGCGACGACCCATCGGGCTTTCGAATCGACACCGATATCTTGCAGAAGCGTCTTGACGCTGACGCCGGTCCATTCGCAACAGCTGACGAGCCCGTGCGAAACCTGAACGGTTTTCGCGGTCGGCTTTTTCCACTCGGTCAGCGTGTTGCCCGAGCACTCAAGGAAACGAATGACCGAAACGGCGGGGTAGCGCAGAAGATCGTCGATGGTAAAGGCTCGCGCGCCATCCACTAAACCATAGACGAGCAAACGGTGCGTTCTCGGATCAATATTCGGGATGCCGGCGTGATTGCGCTCGTAAAAAAGACCGTTCGGTGTAACGATGCCGTGTAAGTGTTGCAGTGGAGTAAAATCCCACGATGAGATCTGCGTCGGCGTCGAGGTCGTGGACACCCGAACGACTTTTTCATACGGAGACGGTTGCCCGTACGGGCGGAGCGGAGCACCGACCTTTCGTCCTTGCTCCACCGTCGCAGGCATCGCGGCTTGTGCAGAGCGCGCGGCGATCGTCGCGGTGCCCGTTGCTGCCGCAATGCGCAGAAACTGACGCCTGGCAAGACTCCCTAAAGAAAAAGAGCTCATTCGTTCTCCACGCCTTGGGAAGGCAATCGATCCATTTGATTCGAGCCGTCAAGCTATTTCAAGTGCCGAGGCGGCTCGCGATTGCGAGCTGCGCCTCAATATTGCGCGCTACGTAAATCTTTTTGTCAACTCCGGCGAGAAATTCCCCACTTTCTCCGGCGAGAAGTTCTCCACTAGCGTAGGTTACTAGGCAAGCTCTTGAGCGTCCTTTGGTCGAGCTGGCAGCGAGGATTCCAGCCCGC
>JAABUQ010009348.1_pt1 | contig 13303 bp, 9 predicted proteins | sample 5560001 | NCBI WGS metagenome assembly JAABUQ01 (sample SAMN10711888, study PRJNA513371) | rock metagenome | isolation source: Antarctica rocks | place: Antarctica: Victoria Land, Finger Mt nord | collected 2015-12-18 | reverse complement strand
CACGTCGATCATCGTGCGGGCAGCCAGCCATCAACAGCAGGCATCATTCCCAACGCTACGCGGAGGGTTGCGCCCGGCAGCAGGCGGCCATTTTCTGCCGATACCACTTGCACAGGGGGCAAAGATAGTTGTCATACCACTTGCGAAAGGGCCGTTGAAGGTGCGCGCGATAGTCTTAGCGTTGCCATCCGCAGGCTATACACATAATTAATGATACCCAGCAAGCTTTGGCAGATAGAGACGATTAGAAGATGACAAACATTACCATTCTGGGCTCGACAGGCTCGATCGGACGGCAGACCCTTGACGTCGTGGCAGCGCACCCGGAGCACCTCGCGGTTCTTGGCATCGCGGGACGCGATCAGCGGACTTTACGCGACCAGGCGCAACGTTTCGGTGTCCCGTTGGTCGGCGTGGCCAACCTCGGAGACGGGCAGCCATTAGAGGTCGAGTTCCCACACAAGACAGAGGTGTTGCGCGGCCCCCAGGCGCTGATCGACCTGACGACGCATCCCGAAGCCGACATCGTCGTCGTGGCGACGGTGGGGCGGTCCGGACTGGAAGCGACGCTGGCGGCGGTGCGGGCGGGCAAGCGCGTGGCTATCGCCAACAAAGAGGTGCTGGTGATGGCCGGCGCGATCATCACAGCCGAGGCCAGGGCGCACGGCGCCACCCTGTTGCCCATCGACAGCGAGCACAGCGCGATCTGGCAATGCCTGCTGGGCGAGGAACGGCGCGGCATCAGCTCCATTCTGCTCACCGCCTCGGGCGGCGCGCTACGCGACTACGACGCGGCAGCCCTGGAGAGCATCACGCCGGAGCAGGCGCTCCGTCACCCGACCTGGGTGATGGGACCGAAGGTGACCGTCGACTCGGCCACGCTGATGAACAAAGGGCTGGAGGTAATGGAAGCGCGCTGGCTCTTCGACGTGCCGCTGGAACGCGTGCGCGTCGTGATCCATCCCACCAGCACGGTCCACTCGTTGGTCGGGTTCAGCGATGGCATCGTCAAGGCTCAGTTGGGGGCTCCGGACATGCGCGCGCCAATTCAGTTCGCCCTGAGCTACCCCGAGCGCTGGCCCCTTCCCCCGGACGGACCTGACTTCGACATCACTCGTACAGCGCCGCTGGTGTTTAGCGATCCTCAGCGCGGTCGCTATCCCTGCCTCGACCTTGCTCTGCGCGCCGGGCAGGCCGGCGGGACCTATCCCGCCGCGCTGTGCGGCGCCGACGAGGTCGCGGTGGAGTTGTTCCTGGCCGGAAGAATCCGCTTCACGCGTATCCCACAACTGATAGAGGCGGTCCTGGACGCCCATACCGTGGGGCCGGACGATGACCTGGACGCCATCATAGCGGCCGATGAGTGGTCCCGCGAAGAATGCCGGCAGCTGGCCATTAGCCAGGACTGACTGTCGCTCGGGGGAATGGCTGTTTTAGGCGGCTTTCGTTGCCCCACCCCGGATAGCCTCCAGGCATGAATGGAACGGGCAGGAGGTGGGACGGTGCTCTCTATCGCGCTACGCTGGTACGACCGCGGACACTGCCCAGGATCCCCAGACGTTCATATAGTCGCTCCCGCGCACGCGGAACGTGTAGCTGTGCCCCTTGCTCCCCTGGGTATAGGCCAGAGAGGTGGAAGTCGCCCCGAGAGTGACATCCTGCCACGGACCCGTTCCGTCGCGCACCTGCGCCTGGTAGGAGACGACCCCGAAGCCGGGGACAGCGTTGTGCTCGCGCCAGGAGAGATGAATCGCGCCGCTTCCGACGCTGGGTACAGCGAGCGTGACGATGGGTCCGATGTCGAAGAACTCGGGCTGATAGAGCAGGTTGGCGCCCTGACCGAGACCGTCGCACACTTCGACCACGCGGAAGAGGCCGCCATCGCTGGAGACAGCGGGGCGGTAGCAGTCATGGCCGAGCGCGTGGGAGGGAACGCCGGCGGGAGCGGCCAGCGCTATATCGCGCAGGCTGTTCGCGGATCCCGTGAGCACATGGACGCGCGCGGAGTGATCATCCGTCTGATCTTGGCAGCGCTCGGAGCTGCCGAACGTGTACGCCAGCGCTACACGCCCCGGCAGCGCCGTCAGCGCCACGTCATACTTCCCGCAGTTAGCAGGGTCCCGCGTCACCCGTTGCACCGTCCAGGCCTGGCCGGACGTCTTGACGGCCAGGCGAATGTCGTAGGATGACAGGTGCGCCTCCGGGGTGTCGGGCCCTGTATAGGCCACGTAGACCGCGCCGCCCGCCGCCGCGAGGCGATAGTCATCGTAGGGGCTGCCGCTGCTTCCCACGCTGCCGCCCACACCGGTGAGCGGGGTTGGCGCCAGAGGCGCCCACGCGGAACCGCTGCCCCGCGCGTACCAGAGCAGGGCCTGACCATCGACGGCGCTGATCGCGGTCACGGAGAACAGACCGGTCGTCGCATCGAAGGCCAGCTTCGGCTTGTCGAATCCCCCCGCCTTGTCTGAGAGACAGCTGCTCAGATTGCGCGGCTTGGCCCACGTCGCCCCATTGTAGGTGACGACGAACAGGTCGGCGACCCCTGCCTCGCTGCATGGGCCGGCGCCAAGGTCCCTGAAGGACCCGACGATGGCGACCGCCGCCGTGTCCTTCCCGGCCGCGAGCGCCACGACCCTGCCGGCGGTGCCCGTCGCCAGGGTGAGGGGTCCAGTCCAGGCGGCGCCCTCGTCGTTCGAGGTGTAGAGCACGGTCCGCTCGGGCGTGGTCGGCGTTCCGGCCACGTTCCACACGGCGTAGAGGCGGCCGTGTGGCTTGATGGTGGGGATGCTCGCCATGATACTCCTCTCCTCCTCAACTTTCCTTCAGGCACTGACATTATCATCGAGGGCGCTCCGTTGGACAAGAGCCTTCACCCTCGACGCACGACGTGTCACCCCCGACTTACTAAACGTCCGCGAGAGAATTTTTAGAGCCTTCACGGGATCCGGACTATGTACGTCTTCTCATTCGCCTGTCATCCGGTTGTCATAATGGGGACGTACCATACAAACGTGACGCGCCGCAGGTCACCGATGAACACGACGGAGTGAGACAGACGCAAGAAGGCTACAGGCACCACCATGTGACGGCGCGGATGATGATAGGACGACAAGGAGCGGAGGAGATACCATGGCTACCCCAGACACGACGTTTGCCGAGAGACCGCTAGCCACACGATCCGCGACGGCGACCGTTCCCCGCACAGGGGTATTGGTTCTACCGTGGCAACGCCTGGCGCTTGGTCTGGTGCTGGCCGTCGCCGCCGTACTTGATTTCTGGCAGCTCAATCAGGTCGGGTATGGCAATACGTACTACGCGGCGGCCGTCAGGAGTATGCTGCAAAACTGGCACGCCTTTTTCTTTAACTCGTTCGACTCGCAAAGCTTCGTCACGATCGACAAGCCGCCGGTGGGTTTCTGGCTGCAAGTGGCCAGCGCCAAGCTCTTCGGGTATAGCGTCCTCAGCTTGATGCTGCCCCAGGCCATCGCGGGCGTTCTCTCCGTTGCCCTCCTCTATCACCTGGTGGCGCGGACTTTTGGCGCGGCCGCCGGCCTGCTTGCCGCGCTGGCCTTGGCAGTGATGCCGGTGAACGTCGCCGCGAACCGCAACAACATCATTGACAGCCTACTCGTGCTGGCCGTGCTGGTGGGCGCCTGGGCCGTGATCCGCGCGGCTGAAACGGGACGGCTGCGCTGGCTGGTGTTGACCGGAATCCTGGTCGGCCTGGGCTTTAACATTAAGATGCTCGAGGCATTCCTGGTCGTCCCGGCCTTCGGATTGCTGTACCTGCTCGCGGCGCCGGTCAAGTGGACGACGCGCGTCTGGCATCTGGCCGTGGCGCTCGTGGTTCTGATGGCCGTCTCCCTGTCATGGTCCCTGGCCGTCGACGCGACGCCCGCCTCTCAACGGCCGTACGTCGGCTCGAGCGGCACAAACTCCGAAATCAACCTGGCCTTCGGGTACAACGGCCTGGAGCGGTTGAACGGCCGCACCGGCGGCGGCAACCGTTCGCAATCTGGTCGAACGACAGCTGGCGGCGGCGGCAACACGGCGGGGCAGACCCAACAGGACCAACAGGCTCAGCAAGCCGTGCTACGCGGCTTTACACAAGGCGAAGGAGGCGCCCCCGGGCCATTTCGGCTGTTTGACAGCGCCCTGGGCGGCCAGGTGAGTTGGCTGATTCCGCTGGCAATCCTGGGCCTCACTGCCGCTGCCTGGCGCACGCGGATACGCTTTCCGTTGGATAAGCGACAGCAAGCCCTGGTGCTGTGGGGCGTCTGGCTGGCCACGCAGTACGCCTTTTTCAGCGTCGCGGGCTTTTTCCACAGCTACTACATGGTGATGATGGCGCCATCGATCGCCGCGCTGGTAGGTATCGGCCTCGTCACGCTATGGCAGGACTATCGCGCCAAGGGCTGGCGCGGGTGGGCGCTACCGGTGGCGCTGCTGATCACGGCGGCCACGCAGGCCTACCTGCTGTCGTCCTATCCCAACTGGAGCGCGTGGTTAACGCCCCTCGTACTGGGCCTTGGCCTCGTCGCCGCCGTAGCGTTGGTCCTGGCGCGGCTGGGCGTTCGTCTTGGCGCGCGCGCCGCGCTGGCCGCGGCGGCGCTGGGCGTCCTCGCCCTGCTTGCCGCGCCCACGGCCTGGGCCGCGGATACCGTTGCAAACGGCTCCGGCGGTGGTACGCCCACGGCCGGTCCCCGGCCACAAGGTGGGCAGGGCGGCTTCCCCGGCGTCGCGGCTCAGGCCGGAGGCGGTCGTGGGTCCGGCGGGTTCGGCGGCCAGGGGCGTGGCGGCGGATTCGGAGGATTCGACGGCGGTACCACGAACGCGGCGCTGATTCGCTATCTAGAAAATCACCAGGGCACGGCGACCTATCTGGTGGCCACGCTCAATTCAATGAGCGGCGCCCCTATCATCATCCAAACCGGCAAGCCGGTGATGGCGCTGGGCGGTTTCAGCGGTCAGGATCGCATCGTGACGCCCAGCGGACTGGCAGCGCTCGTCTCGAACGGGACCGTTCGCTACTTCTTGCTGCCGGGCGGTGGACGTGGCAACCGTCTCTCGCGGGCGGCGCTCGAGCAACTCCCGCCCCAGGTTCGTCAGTTCGTCGAGGGGCAAGGGCAAGGCGGCCGTGGCGGCTTCGGCGGCTTCGGCGGCTTCGGCGGCGGTGGTCAGAACGGTGACTTGACGCAGTGGGTCACCAAGAATTGCGCGGTTGTGCCATCGACAGCCTGGCAGCCGGCCACGACAGGCTCGACCAGTAGCGGTCGTAACGGTGGCGGCTTTGGAGCGGCTGGCGGGCAGCAATTATACGACTGCGCCTCCAAGCCCGCCACGGTGGGCGCCGGCGGCGCACCGACGACGCCGTCCGGGTCATCGGGCTCTGGCGCGGCGCCGTCTAGCCCCAACGGATCACCCTCGTCTACCGGCCAGGCGTCCGGCCGTTCTACCCTGACGGGGCAATGGGTGGCAGGCGCGGCAGGAACGGTGACGGTGCAGTCCTTCGCGGGCCAGCAATCATTGCCGACGACGGCACAAACACGCTACTACGCCGTGACGGCCGCGTCGGCAGAGGACCTGGCGGTCGGACAGCGGGTCGCGGTCGCCACCGGTCGGAACAGTCCGACCACGGCCACGAGCGTGACCATCGCGCCGGCTGGCGGACCCTTTATCTCCATGCGGTCCTTTGGCTTTGGCGGCGGCAACGGCAACGGCGGCTCCGGCGGGGCTGGGGGCTTTGGCGGCGGCAACGGCAACGGTGGCGGATCGGGCGGCTTTGGTGGCAACGGCAATGGCAATGGTGGATCGGGCGGCTTTGGTGGCTCCAGTGGGGCTAATGGTAACGGCGGTCCCGGAAGTTTCGGCGGCGGCGGTTCCAGTGGTTTCGGTGGAAACGGCGGTTCGGCGCCGGGTCAGGTAAGGCGTATTCGCACGGCCCTCACTGGCACGATAACCGCGCGACAGGGCGGAGCGATCACGATCAAGACGACGACAGGCGCCGCGCGGACGCTACAACTCACGCCATCGACGGTCGTCTACCGCGCTGTCGGCGCGGCGCCCGCGCGATTCCAGGCCGGAGATTTCGTCGCCGCGTCCAGTGTGGTAGTCAACGGACACCAGGTGGCGGCGGATGTCGTGGAGTCGACGGTCACGGGAGTCATGCCCGCGATCGTTCCCGGTGTTGCTGGTACACGTACACGTGCTGGTACACGTACACGTGCAGGGACAGGGTCGCGCGGAAGCTAGTGATCGTGGAGGATCCTGTTCCTCGCCCAGCCCTCATTCTGACCGCGGCCCTTTATCCCGATGCTGGGAGAGAGGGCCGCGGTCAGGGCGCGCACCCGCGCTGCCCAGGGTCTGTGAATTGTCCGCCGCGGACGCCGGTCCCAGTGGAAACACCCGTTGCCCACTTTTCACAGACCCTGCCGCGCTGCCGCCTGGCCTTGCGTTGAGGCCGTACGCGGGGCACACTGATGGGTAAGGGCTCCGCGACCCACTCATAGAGGCTGTGAAGAGGATTATCCCCTGTGCATGTCATCATTACCGCTGTTGCTTTCATCGCCATCCTGGGCGTGCTGGTCCTGGTCCACGAGCTGGGTCACTTCCTGACCGCCCGTCTCTTCGGCATCCGCGTCGAGGAGTTCGGTCTCGGCTTCCCGCCGCGGCTCTACCCCGGCCCGGGCCGGGTGAAGCGGCTGCGGGAGGAGGGCAAGACCGTCTATTCGCTCAATGCCCTGCCCCTGGGCGGCTTCGTGCGACTGGCCGGCGAAAACGGCGTGGGCACGACCGAGGGGGGACGGGCGCCGAGCGGCGCGCTCTCGTTGAGCGGACAGACCGCACAGGCTGACGATCCCGGCGCCTTCGGCAACAAGCCGGCCTGGCAACGTGCCATCGTTCTGGCCGCCGGAGCGTTCAACAACATGGTGCTTGCAATCCTGCTCGTGTTCTTCTTTTTTGCCGTGATTGGTACCCCGCGCACCGACACCGAGGTGACCAAGGTAGCTATCGGCTCGCCCGCCTGGAACGCGGGCATCCGACCGGGCGACGTCATCAAACGGGTTGACGGGCAGCAGCTACAGGGCCTTGACGATGTCCATAACGCCATCAGCGCGCATATCGGGCAGGTCGTGGCCGTCGCGCTCGGACGGCGGGGCGACCAGTTGACCGTGCATCTGACCCCGCGATCTCCACAAGAGACTCCGGCCGACCAGGGCGCCATGGGGGTGGTGACGGCGCCAATCAATGAACGCTATGTGCCCGCCCCGCTCGGGCAGGCCGCGAGCGCGGCCATCAATATCCCGGTGGCGACGATCCAGGGTATCGCGGCGCTGGGATCGCACCCAACTCAGTTGCCTCCTCCCCCGCAGACATCGGTCTACGTGACCTTCGGTGGGCAACGCCTGCGTGAGATCGACCTACCGCCGGGCATGATACCAGGCTCAATCCAACCGGACCCCTGCGCGTCTCCAGATAGTAGCGGCGGCGGCCTGACCGGCCCCATCGGCATTATTCGTCTGGTCGACTGCGAGGCCAACAACATCGGCACGGTCGGGTGGACGCCGCTGCTATCGCTGGTGATCGACCTCAGCGCGTCGCTGGCCATCATCAACCTGCTGCCGTTCCCGGCGCTCGACGGCGGCCGCCTGCTCTTCGTGCTGATCGCGGCGGTCTCACGCCGGCGCGTCCGCCCGGAGACCGAGGCGCTGGTCCACGCGCTGGGCATGGCCGCGCTGCTCAGCCTGATGGTCTTTATCTCCATCAACGATCTCAGCAACTGGCTCCATAACCGGCCGACGTTCTAGGGTGTACAGTATCACTTTAAATGACGTTGTATCACATTACTGTCGTGCGATCACGGTGTCTGTTCTACAGCTTAACAAGAGGGGTTAGCCATCTCCTATCCGGGGAGTTTCCTCATCGCTGCGTTAGGGGAAGAATATCAAAATATCGTCGTTTATTTGTTGTCGTACCGCATTAGTGTCGCATCTTGCAGCTCAGCGCGCCAGCCCGTATCTTTGATAGTAGATGCGCGTGTGACGGGCCGGTCGGTGTGAGAGGAACTGCAGCATGACGGCACAGGGTCACCAACAGGGCGAGAACGGCAGCGTCCCGGATGACGGCGCGCACCACGATGGTGTCCCGAACGCCTGCGCGCACGATAGTGGCGGACACCGGGTCGTGACGCAGATCTCGCCCGCATCGCAGCGGACACTCGACCTTATCCGGGGACTGTGCGAGCCACTTGACCGGGCCACCTACAAGCAACGCATCGAGGAGACCAAGAGCGCGCTTGGTGTCTCGACGCGAACGGTGCAGCGCCTCCTCCGCGCGTACGAGGAAAAGGGCGTCGATGGTATCGCCCGCGACGACCGTGCGGACAAGGGGCGCCATCGTGTCAGCCCTGAGTGGCAGCGGTTCATCCTCGACACATACCGCGCGGGCAACAGAGGCGGGAAGCGGATGCTGCCCGCGCAGGTGGCGGAGAGGGTCGAGGGCGAAGCCCGCCGGCGTGGCCTGCCCAAAGGGGAAAGGGCCTATCCCTCCCGCATGACGGTGTACCGCATGCTCACGCCTCTCGAGAACGAGCGCAAGAAGCCCGCACAGGTGCGCCGTCGGGGGTGGCGCGACGGGAGACTCGCGATCCGCACGCGCGCCGGCGACACGATCGAGGTCACGTACAGTAACCAAGTGTGGCAGATCGATCATACGCAGGTTACCGTGTTCGTGCTGGACGAGGACGGCGTGCCACCTTCGTCGAGATTCTGCAGAGGCTGCGCTACCGCTACACGCGGGGGACGGTGCGCGACCTCCGGACACGGGCGCGCAACGGTCTCCGGGACGCGCGCGTCCGGTTGGTGCTGGCGGACGAGGCGCAACGGCTGCGCCCGGAGGCCTTCGACGACCTGCGCGACCTCTCGGATGGCAGTAGCCTCGCCACCGACGCCAAGGTCGCGGTGGTGTTCATCGGGACCGATCGCCTGGATGCCGTCCTCGGGCGCGACGAGCAGGTCGATGATCGCTACCTGGCGTGCTACCACGTCAACCGCTTGGTGGGACAGCAATTCGTGGACGCCGTGGCGCTCTGGGAGGAGCGCGTGTTGTGCCTGCCGCGCCCGTCCAACCTGACGGGCAAGGCGACGCTGGCCCTGCTCCAGGGCGCGACGCGGGGCGAGGTCGGCACGCTCGACGCCCTGCTGCGCGCCGCCGGACGGCGGGCGCTGCGATCCGGCACGCAGCGGGTGACACGCGACATCCTGGAGGCGGTGATCAAGGAGTATCGGCGCGGTGGGAACGCAGCCCGCGATTGACGACTGGGCGGTCCCTGTCGCACCCTACGACGGCGAGAGCTTGAGCCACTACCTCGGGCGGTACCGCCGCGCGAACACGTTGAGCGCCTCCATGCTCGGACGCCTGACGGGCCTTGGCGGCGTGATCGCGCGGTGGGAGAAGCTCTACCACAATCCGTTAATCCGTTCCCCACGCGTCACGAGCTCCAGGCGCTGGGCGCGGTCGTCGACATCCATCACGACCGTCTCGCCGCGCTGCTCCCGCCGCCCGATGAGGGCGCGCGTCCCGCGCCTATTCGCCTGTGCGGGGCGTGCTACGCGGTGGAGCCATGCCACAGGATCGCGTGGCAGGTCACGTCCGCGCGCGGGTGCGGCCGCTGTCGGCGGCGCTTGCTTTCGGAATGCCCCGACTGTGGAGCACGCTTCCCCTATCCCGCCGTGTGGACGACCGGCTGTTGCGCGCGCTGCGGATTGCCCTACGCGGCGATGGCCGCGCGCCAGAAACCTCTTTGACCGACGCGTAACCCGCCGCACGCTGCGAGAGTTTAACCCCAGCGGATAGGCGGGTTTGTCACAAGCTACACCGGATTGTATCACCGGGTGTAGCGTCGCTCAGCAGGCCATTGATGATCGCGCACGAGTGACGATGGGATGGCCTACTCCCCCATCCGCGCCTCGTCGCGTCGCCCATCCCCGTCAAGCCGGCCGACCTGCCCCCGCACGTCCGGGATCATGCTGCTGGGCATCGTCCCCGTCGCGCCGGCGTCGAGGTCGGCCAGCAGCGTGACGCCCTCCTCCCCGTCGAACGGCCCCTCCAGCGCCGTCCCAACCAGCGCAATCAGCGCGCTGCTTGGCCGCCGTGCCCGGCGTCGCGATCTTGACGAGGCGCACCGCGTCGATCTCCGCGATCAGGCGCGCCAGGCGCGCAACTGGGAGCGTCACGCCGCTCACCGGGGCGTCCTGGATCATGATCGAGATATCGATGGCGTCCGCCACCACCCGGAAGAACGCGACCGTGCCCTCTTCTCCAGGGCGGATAGTGGCCCCATGATAGGGCGGCATCAGCATCACCATCGCGGCCCCCAACTCCTGTGCGCGCCGGCTGCGCGTGGCCACGACCCGTGCGCTGGAGTGGCTTGTCGTCACGATGGCGGGAACGCGTCCGGCCACGTGCTCCAGGATCGTTCACGCCAGCAGATCCCGCTCGTCGTCGGCGAGGGCGAATTGCTCGGAGTAGTTGACCAGGATGCAGATCCCGATCGACGCGAGCGTCGATCGGGACATCGATCGCGCGTCGCTGGCTCGCCAGGTCGAGTGCGCCGTCCCCATTGAACGTCGGCGGCGCGATCGGGTAAACGCCTGTGTACCGCATGCCTCTCTCCCTTCACCGACATCGAATCCGATGATCCCACGGTCTTGTTTGCTGTGCCCCCGCCGCACTCGTCACCCCTGCCCGCCGGTCCCTGTCGTCGTGGGCAGGGCTATGACGACAGGCGACCGTCAATCGTCAATTGTGCAGCAGATGTTGCACAATTGACGATTGACGGTCGCCGTCTGAACAAGTGGGGAATGAGAGTGAGGGGAACGGGTGAGGGCGATGCGTTGCCAGGGCGCCGGTAGACCGCCGTCGGCTCTCCGTTGCGCGCCGCGGAGTGGTCTATCGCGTCGATGACCTCCACCGAGCGGGCCGCCACCTCGCCCGGCGAGTTGTTGGAGAGCACTAAAAAGTCGGGGGTACCGCACCAACGGCATAACCGAGGTGAGAGTGGGGTCAGGCACCCTCCTGGGACCAGCGTATGCCGCGTCTTTCGTCGCAGCCTGCTTTTTAGTGCTCTCCTTCCCCACCGCGCGGGAGATGGGGGGCCGACGCGCTCCTGGAGGCGCGCGGCCTGCTCGTCCTCCCCGTCGGCGGAAGGGATGGTCCCCTGGCGCCGTCGGTCGCCGGCCTGCTGCTGCTCGGCGCGGACCCGCAGCGCTTCATCCCGCAGGCGCGCGTCGCGGTCGTGCAGTACGCCGGGCCGACGATGGGCGAGCGTTTCCTCAAGCAGGAGATCGAGGGGCCGGTGCAGCGGCAGCTCGACGAAGCGGAGGCGCGGCTGGTGCGGAACACGCTGCACGCGGTGGAGCTGCGCGGCATGGCGCGGACCGACCGCGCGGAGTACCCCCGCTCGGCCCTGCGCGAGGCCGTCCTCAATGCCCTGGCCCACCGCGACTAGAGTCAGCGCGGCGGACGGGTGCGCATCTATGCTTTTTCCGATCAGATCGAGGTGCATAGCCCGGGAGGCCTGGGCGGGCCGATGCGCCTAGAGGATAACCTGCTCGTCAAAAGGTGGAGCCGGAACGCGACGCTCGTGCAGGGGCTGGTCGCACTCGACATCATCGAAGAACTGGGGGCCGGACTCGACGCATGGTCGCGGCGATGGCCGAGGCCGGCTTGCCCGCGCCGGCTTCGCCAACTGTCAATGGCGATGAACGCCGCGTGGGGACCGCGCCAGGCAGATAAGGGAGCCCCGTGGAGGCCGCCGCGCGGCGGCCTCCACGGGGCTGTTGGACACTGGATCGGGCACGTTTCCTGACGCGGCGAGGCATCCGCCGCCATGCGGAGGCCACAAACCGGCGGAGCGCTTCCTGGAAGCGCTCCGCCGGTTTGTGGCCTCCGACGTGCCAGGGATCGCGATCGCGCGGCACGACGCGGCGTCTCCGCCGGACGCCCAAGCCGATCGTGGTCTATGACCCGCCAGCGGGCTGGATATAGATCCGTGCCGCCGTGACGGAGCTGCCGCTGATGGACGAGACGGGCGCCGTGCTGCTCACGGTGATGGCCTCGCCGGCCTTCAGATCGCTCGTGCTCCCGGACACCGCCTTGATGATCCGTGTGCCGCTGGTGACGTTCACGTCCTCCGTGTCGCCATCGCTGGCCCGCACCGTGAGCCGGCTCCCGCTGACGCTCATGATCGTCGCCGCGCCTTGCCTGGCCCCAGTGCCGGCGCCAGGACCAGGGCCACCGGGACCACCGGGACCACCGGGACCACCGGGACCACCGGGACCACCGGGACCACCGGGACCACCGGGACCACCGCGTCCGCCATGCCCGTGCCCATGCTTACCGCCAGGGCCGCCGCACGCTCCACCGGGACCACCAGGCGCGGGCGCGGTCGTGCCGCTAGAGGCGCTCGGAGTAGGAGAAACGGTTGGCGTCGTGGCGACGCCCGGAGCGGCGCAGGGACCGCCGCCAGGGCCGCCGCGGCCACCGCGTCCACCGCCGCCGCCAGGGCCGCCGCACGCTCCGCCGGGCGTGGTCACGGCCGAAGCGCTAGAGGCGCTCGGGGTGGGGGTGGGGGTGGCGCCCGGCGGCGTGGCGCCACCCGGAGCGGCGCAGGGACCGTGACCACGGCCACCCGGTCCGCCAGGTCCACCGCGTCCGCCGCCACCGGCGGCGGTCCCCAACAGGCCCTTCTCGGTGTAGGCGCCGATGTTGTTGTCCAGCGGCCCGAAGGACCGGCTCGGCAGCGTGGTGTGCCCCGATTGGTCCACCAGCACGTTGATCGTGTCCTGCGAGGTATTCCCGCCCGCGCCGCGCACGTTGACGGTGATGGTGTGCGCGCCGCTGCTCAGCTTCGTCGAGTCGAACGTGGCGTTCCACATCTGCGTGCTGCCGATGCGCACCAGCGGCAGCGACTGCCCGTTATCCACGTGGTAGGTCGCCGAGGCCACCCCCTTGTCGTCCCAGATCTTGGCGCGCACGGTCTCCGTCCCGTGGACGACCTGCGAACCGTCGATCATCAGTTGCCGGTCGGACGGCGAGGTGATCATGACGAACGGCCAGCTGCCCAGGGGCTTGAACTTCCAGCTGACCACGCCGTTGTCGAGGTTGATGAGGGAAAAGCCGACAGGACCCTCGGAGATCTGCCCCGTCGAGCGCGTCGCCGCATAGACCGTGTGCCCGTCGTTGGCGACCTGGTTGGTGTGCGTGTGCCCCGTGTCAACCATGATCACGTTGTACTTCTGAA
>JAABUQ010009347.1_pt1 | contig 13304 bp, 23 predicted proteins | sample 5560001 | NCBI WGS metagenome assembly JAABUQ01 (sample SAMN10711888, study PRJNA513371) | rock metagenome | isolation source: Antarctica rocks | place: Antarctica: Victoria Land, Finger Mt nord | collected 2015-12-18 | reverse complement strand
GCCGTTGAGGAGGCGCACGATGAAGAGTAGGACGCGCGAGTACTTGGGGATGCCCGTACCCGAGTTGGAGAACCGGCTGCGCGCCGCGCAGGACGAGTTGACTAACATCCGCTTCGGCCTGGCCACACGCAAGATGACCAACTACGCCCGCCTCAAGATTCTGCGCAAAGAGATCGCCCGGCTGAAGTTTTTTATCGACGAGCAGAGAAGCGAGGCGCAGCGCGATGCCATTTAATCCGCGAGCGAAAAGGCTGACCGGCCGTGTGGTCAGCGACAAGATGGACAAGACGGTCGTGGTGGCCGTGGAGTCGGTGCATCAGCACCCGCTCTACAAGCACACCATTCGCACCACGAAACGGTATAAGGCGCACGACGAGAATAACGAGTGCCGCGCGGGTGACACCGTACGTCTCGTGGAGAGCCGGCCGCTCTCCAAGGACAAGCGCTGGCGCGTCATCGAGATCATGCGTCACGACGAGCGCGCCTCAATACCGCCCGTGTCCGCGACGGTGCCCGTGGCGCCGCAAGACCTAGTAGCTAGTAATTAGTAGTTAGTAGTTAGTAGTTAGTAAGCGGCTAATCACTAACCACTAGCCAACGGCTAGAAGGAGTACGTAATGATTCAAAATGAGACACGCTTGCGCGTGGCCGACAACTCGGGGGCCAAGGAAATCTTGTGCATCCGTTTGCTAGGCGGCTCGGCGCGCAAGTACGCGGGCGTCGGCGATATCATCGTCGCCTCGGTCAAACAGGCGCAGCCCGGCGGTACCGTCAAGAAGGGTGAGGTCGTGCGCGCCGTGGTCGTGCGCACCGCCAAGGAGTACGGCCGCCCCGACGGCTCGCACATCCGCTTCGACGACAACGCCGCCGTCATTATCAACCAGCAGAACAACCCGCGCGGCACGCGTATCTTCGGCCCCGTCGCGCGCGAGTTGCGCGAGAAGGGCTTCATGAAGATCGTGAGCCAGGCCCCGGAGGTACTGTAATGGCCAACATCCGGCGAGACGACAACGTCCAGGTCATCTCGGGCAAGGACCGCGGCAAGAGCGGTAAAGTGAACCGCGTGATCCGCGAGAAAGACCGCCTCGTGGTGGCGGGAGTCAATATCGCGACCAAGCACGTCAAGAACCGCCCCGGCGTGCGGCAGGCCGGCATCATCCATGTCGAGGCGCCGCTGCACATCTCCAACGTTATGCTGATCTGCCCAAACTGCAGCAAGCCGACGCGTGTGGGCCATCACTTCCTCGAGGATGGGACCAAAGTGCGCGCCTGCAAGAAGTGCGGCCAGAACATCGACAAGAGGTAGGCTGTGACCGCTCAAGCAACACCGACACCGACAGTAACACCGCGCATGAAGCAGAAGTACCGCGACGAGGTCGTGGACGCGCTCACGCGAGAGTTCCTCTACGCCAACACGATGCAAGTACCCACGGTTAATAAGATCGTGCTCAACATCGGGCTCGGCGAGGCCATCGCCAACCCAAAAGTACTCGACGCCGCGACCAAAGATCTAAGCATCATCGCCGGTCAGAAGCCGGTCATTACCAAGGCTAAGAAGTCGGTCGCCTCGTTCAAGATCCGCACCGGCAACCCTATCGGCGCGATGGTGACGCTGCGCGGCGAGCGCATGTGGGAGTTCCTCGACCGCCTCATCTCGGTCGCGCTGCCCCGCATCCGCGACTTCCAGGGCATCTCGGGCAAGTCGTTCGACGGCCGTGGCAACTACACGCTGGGTCTGAAGGACCAACTTGTCTTCCCTGAAATCGACTACGACCAAATCGACCGCCTGCGCGGCCTCGAGGTCAGTATCGTCACGACAGCGCGCACCGACGAAGAGGGGCGTCGCCTGCTCCAACTGCTCGGCATGCCGTTCCGGGCCGCTTAGCCATTAGCTATCAGCCGTCAGCCGTCAGCCGTCAGCCAGAGAGCTGATAGCTGACGGCCAACAGCCGACAGATTGAAAGGACTTTTCATGGCAAAAAAATCCAAGATCGCCAAGGCCAAGCGGCCGGCGAAGTTCAAGGTGCAGCAGCACAACCGCTGCCTGGTCTGCGGGCGCCCGCGCGCCTACTACCGCAAGTTCGGCCTGTGCCGCATCTGCCTGCGCGAGCGGGCCTTGCGCGGCGAGTTGCCGGGCGTTGTCAAGTCGAGCTGGTAGGAGGACACGAGCATGAGCATGACCGATCCTATCGCCGATATGCTGACGCGCATGCGCAACGCGATCGAGCGCCGGCACCCTAATGTCGAGATCCCGCACTCCAAAATCAAGGAGAACATCGCCCAGATCCTGCGCGACGAGGGCTTCGTGCAAAACGTCGAAGTGGTGCCGGACGGTAAGTTCCGCAAGATCCGCGTCACCCTCAAGTACACGGAGGAGCGCCGCCCGGTGCTGACGCACCTCAAGCGGCTCTCCACGCCGGGACGGCGCCTATACACGGGCTCAGATAATATCCCGCGTGCGTTGGGCGGGATGGGCCTCGTCATCGTTTCCACGCCGCGCGGTGTGATCACCGGCTCGCGGGCGCGCCGGGAGAACGTCGGCGGCGAGCTTATCTGCGAAGTGTGGTAAACTAGTGGTCTTGTCTAATTAGCCGTCAGCCATCAGCTGTCAGCCGTCAGCTACAAAGCTGACGGCTGACAGCTGATAGCTTTATGGGAGATACTGATATGTCGCGCATTGGTCGCATCCCGGTCGCCGTCCCGGATAAGGTCACGGTGGCGATCGATGGCGGTGTGGTCCGCGTCAAGGGACCCAAAGGGGAGCTTAGCCACCAGGCGCCGGAGGGCATCCGCGTGGCGCAGCAGGACGGCGCGCTGGTCGTGGAGCGCGAGTCGGAGATCAAGCGCCACAAGGCGTTGCACGGCTTGACGCGCACCCTCGTCAACAACATGATGGTAGGCGTAACGACGGGCTTTACCCGTACACTCGACATCACAGGCGTCGGCTACCGCGCTGCCCTGGCCAACGGGCGTTTGAGTCTGGCCCTTGGGTACTCGCACCCCGTCGACGTGATCGCGCCGCCCGGAGTGTCATTCGCCGTCGAGGGCACAAACCGTGTCGTCGTGTCGGGCATCGACAAGCAGGCTGTCGGCGAAACGGCGGCGCAGATTCGCCGGCTCCGTCCACCGGAGCCCTACAAAGGCAAGGGTATCCGCTACAGCGACGAAGTGGTCCGTCGTAAGGCCGGCAAGGCCGGCAAGGTCGGCGGTAAGAAGAAGTAAGTAGCCGTCAGCCGTCAGCCGTCAGCCGTCAGCTAGTAGCTGACGGCTGACGGCTGAAAGCTGATCGCTTTCGGGAGCGAAGCGACAAAATGATTAAGAGGCACAACGCCCGCGAGCTGCGCCTGAAGCGCAAGCGGCGCATCCGCGGACGTATCAGCGGGACGCCCGCGCGGCAGCGCCTGTCGGTGTTCCGCAGCGGGAAGCATATCTACGCGCAGGTGATCGACGACACGCGCGGCCACACGCTGGCGGCGGCCTCGTCGCTCGATCCCGCCCTACGTGGGGCGACGCCGGAGCCCGTCGAGGGCGAGGGCGAGCAGGGGCACAAGATCCGCCTCGCTGCCGCTGTCGGCCGGCTGGTCGGTGAGCGTGCCCTGGCCGCGGGTGTCAGCAGGGTCGCCTTCGACCGCGGCGGCTTCATCTACCAGGGCCGCGTTCAGGCGCTCGCCGACGGCGCGCGCGCGGCCGGACTGGACTTCTAAAAGCTATCAGCTGACAGCGATCGGCTGTCAGCTTTTTCGCACGGATGGTTAACGGTTGTAAACACTTGCGTCGGGGGGCATAACACGACCGACGCAGGCCAAGAAAGCTGATAGCTGACAGCTGATAGCTGACGGCTGTCACCGGAGGTGACATGGCAAAGATTGATCCGAACGGGTTGAACCTGCAGGAGCGTATCGTGCAGATCAACCGCGTGGCCAAGGTCGTCAAGGGCGGCCGGCGCTTCAGCTTCAGCGCCGTGGTCGTCGTCGGCGACGGCAACGGCGTGGTCGGCGCGGGCTTGGGTAAGGCCGGCGAGGTGCCGGACGCCATCCGCAAGGGCGTCGAGGACGCCAAGAAGAATCTTATTCGCGTCCCCTTGAGCGGGGCCACCATCCCGCACCTGGTCGAGCGCCGCTACAACGCGGCCAAGGTGCTGCTCAAGCCCGCCAGCCCCGGGACCGGAGTCATCGCGGGCGGATCGGTGCGCGCCGTGATGGAGGCGGCCGGGGTACACGACATCTTGACCAAGAGCATCGGCTCGACCAACCCGGTCAACGTGGTCAAGGCCACCATGGACGCGCTGCTGGACCTGCGCGACCGGGAGGAGACGGCGCGGGCGCGCGGCATCAGCATCAACCGCATGCTGTACGGCAGGGAGGCTATCGGTGGCCGTTAAGCTGCGCATCACCTATAAGAAGAGTTCAATCGGCTACCCACAGCGGCAGAAGGACACGATCCGCGCCCTGGGGTTCCACAAGCTCTATAGCACGATCGAGCGGGACGATACGTCGACGGTACGCGGCATGATCAAGCGAGTGGCGCACCTCGTCCGGGTGGAAGAGGTTAGCGAGTCGAGCGCTACGGCGACGGGAGAGCAGTCATGAAGTTTCACGAGTTAGAGCCCAACAAGGACGCGCGTACTAAGAGACGCCGCGTCGGACGTGGTATGGGGTCGGGCCGTGGTAAAACGGCCGGCAAGGGTACGAAAGGCCAGCAGGCCCGCGCCGGCGGGGGCAAGGGTCCGCAATTCATCGGCGGCGCGTTCCCGCTGACGCGTACGCTGCCCTATAAGCCGGGCTTCAAGCCCCCCTTCCGCGTCGAGCATCAAGTTATCAAAGTCGGCGTGTTGAACGAGCGCTTCGAGGACGGGGCGACGGTCGACGCAGAGTCACTAATAACGTCTGGACTCATCAAACGGCGTGAGAAGAAGCCGATCAAGCTGCTCAGCGACGGCGAGGTGACCAAGCGATTCACCGTCAGTGTGCATCGCGTGTCGGCGCAGGCGCGCGCCAAGATCGAGGCCGCCGGCGGCGCCGTGACCGAGTTGACGCCGCGCAAGGGCGACGTGACCGGCGCGGACGACGCCGCGGGCGATCCGTCCCCCAGCCAGGAGGGCTAGTACGATGCTCGCAGCGGCGGCCAATGCTTTCCGGCTGCCCGACGTGCGGCGCAAGCTGCTCTTCACGTTCGGCATCCTCGTCATCTACCGTATCGCGGCTTCTATCCCGGTGCCGTTGATCGACCCTGCCAACTTCCAGCGGCTGCAGCAGCAGAACCAGTTGTTCCAGCTGCTCTCGCTCTTCGCCGGTGGGTCAGGCCAACTCTCCATCGTAATGCTCGGTGTCTACCCATACATTACGGCACAGATCTCGCTGCAGATCCTGCAGCCGGTCATCCCGCGGCTCGAAGAGTTGATGCGCGAGGGCGGCGAGGCCGGCCGGCAGCGCGTCAACCAGATCACGCGCATCCTGACCGTGCCGCTGGCTATGCTGCAGGCGCTCGGTCAGGGCGCGTTGCTCTCCAGCTACGGGGCGCTGCGCGACTATGGGCTGTTCGACGCGCACACGTTCCTGCCGACGGCGCAGTTCCTGATTACCACGGCCGCCGGGACGATGTTCCTGATCTGGCTCGGCGAGCTCATCACCGAACACGGCATCGGCAACGGCATCTCGCTGATCATCTTCGCCGGCATCATCGCGCGTTTGCCGGGCATCGTGGGGACCGAACTGCAGACGAACCCGGTGCAGGTCGTCCTGCTGGGGATCATCTCAGCGCTGATCATCGCGGCGATCGTGTTCGTGCAGCAGGCGCAGCGGCGCATCCCGGTGCAGTACGCCAAACGCGTGGTGGGGCGGCGCGTGATGCAGGGCCAGAGCACCTTTATCCCGATCCCCGTGAACTCGGCGGGCATGATCCCGCTGATCTTCGCCATCTCGATCGTGACGGCGCCCTACATCATCTCGTCGTACTTCTACTCGTGGACCACCGGCTTTGTCAAAGCCTTCTTCACGTTCCTGTTCAGGACGTTCGCCTACAACAGTACCTCGCCGATCTACTGGATTCTGTACTTCCTACTCGTGGTGGGCTTCACCTACTTCTACACGGCGATCCAGTTCCAGCAGCAGCGGCTGCCCGAGACGCTGCAGAAGAACGGCGGCTTCATCCCGGGTTACCGTCCGGGGCAGCAGACGACAACGTACCTGACGCGCGTGGTCAATCGCATCACCAGCGCGGGCGCGCTCTTCCTGGGCACGGTGGCTCTGCTGCCGCTGTTGGGCCAGATCTTTCTAGGCACATCGGCCAACCTGACCATCAGCGCCACGGCGCTGCTGATCATCGTGGGTGTGGTCATCGACACCATGCGCCAGCTCGAAGCCCAGCTGATGATGCGCAACTACCAGAGCTTCATGAAATAGCCAACGATGATTATAGTGTTTATCGGCCCGCCCGGTGCGGGCAAGGGTACCCAGGCGTCGCGTCTAGCCCACACGCTGCACGTCCCGCACGTCGCCTCGGGCGACCTGCTGCGTGCGGTCAGCGCGCAGGGCTCGCCGCTCGGCCAGGAGGCTAAACGGTACATGGACGCGGGCCAGTTGGTGCCGGATGAGTTGACCTTGCAGATCGTCGAGCAGCGCCTGGCGCGGCCCGACGCGGCCGCGGGCGTCGTGCTTGATGGCTTCCCGCGCACCTTGCAGCAGGCCCGCCGGCTGGACGACGTCCTGGCGCGTGGGCGCGCGCACAAGGTCGACGCGGCGATCTACATCGAGGCGGCGCGCGAAATCGTGCTGGAGCGCATGCGGGCGCGTCGGCGGGACGACGAGACGCCGGAGATTCAGGCCAAGCGCTACGACGTGTACGAGCAGGACACGGCGCCGCTCGTGGCCTATTACAAGGAGCGGGGCGTGTTGGCGCCGGTCGACGGCGAGCAGCCCATCGATACGGTCACGCGCGACATCGCGGCGGCGGTCACGGAACATGGCGATGGCGCGCTTACAAGCGCCGCGACAGCGACGACAACGGCACGGACACACGAGTAGGCGGGACGGACAGCAATGGCGGAACAACAACGACGGATTACCCTGAAATCGCCGCGCGACATCGCGCTGATGCGCGAGGCCGACCGCATCGTGGCCGATACCCTGACGCTACTGGCCGAGCACGCGCGTCCTGGTGTCACCACGCGCGAGCTTGATCGACTCGCCTGGGAGTACATCCGCGGCCAGGGCGCCGAGCCGAGCTTCCCGCTGGTCAAGTTCGACGGCGCCGCCTGCGTTTCCGTCAACAACGAGGTCGTGCATGGCATCCCGGGTAAGCGCGTGCTGCGTGAGGGCGATATCGTGAGCCTCGACCTCGGCGTGGTCTACAAGGGGTGGCACGGCGACGCCGCGCTGACCGCGCCGGTCGGCAAGGTCGGTCCCGACGCGCAGCGCCTGCTCGACGTCACCAAGCGCGCCCTCGCCCTCGCTATCGCGCGGGTGGCGCCCGGCGCGCACCTGTACGATATCGGCGGGGCGGTTGAAGATTATGTCAAAGGCCTGCGTCTCGGGTTAGTGCGCCAGTACGTCGGCCACGGTGTAGGGCGCGAGATGCACGAGGAGCCGCAGGTACCGAACTACCGCCCCGAGGGCAAAGGGCGCGGCCCCGTGTTGCGGCCGGGTATGGTCATCGCCATCGAGCCGATGGTCAACCTCGGCGGCGACGCCACTAAGGCGCTCAAAGACGGGTGGACCGTAGTCACCAAGGACGGCTCGCTCTCGGCGCAGTTCGAGCACAGCGTGGCCGTCACGGCAACAGGGTACGATATCTTATCACGCCCAAGCGACCCTACGCGTATGTGGGGAGACCCGGCCGATTACGGGCTCGGTCAAGCGCAGCAATTGGAGAAGTTAGGATGAAAGTTCGCGCCTCGGTCAAGCGCATGTGCCCCAACTGCAAGGTTATCAAGCGGCACGGCGTGATCATGGTTATCTGTAGCACGACACCGAAGCATAAGCAGCGGCAGGGATAGATAGCAGTCAGCCATCAGCTATCACCTCTCAGCTTTTGTCCGCGACACCTGCGGTAGGCAGAGCGAAAGGGCTGACGGCTGACGGCTGATAACTAGGAGGAAAAATGGCACGTATCGCCGGCGTCGATCTCCCGCGCGACAAGCGCGTCGAGATCGCTCTCACGTACATCTTTGGTATTGGACTGACCTCTAGCCAGAAGATCCTGGCCTCGGCGAGCGTGAGTCCCGACATCCGGGCGCGCGACCTCACCGAGGAGCAGACCAACCGCCTGCGCGAGATTATCGACCGCAACTACCGCGTCGAGGGCGAGTTGCGGCGCGAGGTCGCGCTGAACATCAAGCGCCTGGTCGAGATCGGTTGTTATCGCGGCATCCGCCACCGCCGCAACCTGCCCGTGCACGGGCAGCGCACGCGCACCAACGCGCGCACCAAGCGTGGCTCCAAGAAGACGGTCGGCGCCCGCAAGAAGGCGACGAAGAAGTAGTAACTAGTGGTGAGTGGTGAGCGGTGAGTTGGCTGCCTGCGTCAGCGCAGGTCATCGTCAGCACCAACTAAGCACTAAACACTAAGCACTAAGCACTGGAGGACTTGTGGCAGACGCACGAACAGGACGTAAGGGGGCGACGACGCGCGTGAGGCGTCGTGAGCGCAAAAACATCCCGACAGGACAGGCTCATATTTATTCGACGTTCAACAATACCATCGTGACGATCACCGACCCGACCGGCAAGGTCGTGTGCTGGGGTTCGGGCGGCCAGGCCGGGTTCAAGGGCTCGCGCAAGAGCACGCCCTACGCGGCGCAGCTCAGCGCCGATAGCGCCGGGCGCAAGGCCGTAGAGAACGGCATGCGTCAACTCGAGGTCTTCGTGAAGGGTCCGGGCGCCGGCCGCGAGTCGGCCATCCGCGCCCTGCAAGCCGCCGGCCTCAGCATCACGTCGATCACCGACGTCACACCGATCCCACACAACGGCTGCCGGCCCCCGAAGCGGCGGCGCGTGTAAGTATAGTCGGAAGTGAAAGTTGAACGTCGAAAGTGGTATCATTGAAGATGCTACTGTTCGACTGGTCGGGTTGACAGCCCTACTTTCGACTTTCACTTTCGACTTTTTACAGAGGAGATTATGGCACGATACATTGGCCCGGATTGTCGCATGTGCCGCCGTGAGGGTATGAAGCTGTACCTAAAGGGCGAAAAGTGTTTGACCAAGAAATGCCCCGTGGAGCGACGGCCGACGCCGCCGGGACAGCATGGGCAGCGCCGACGCAAGCAGTCGGAGTATAGCTTGCATCTGCGCGAGAAGCAGAAGGCGCGCCGCATCTATGGAGTGCTCGAGGGCCAGTTCCAGCGCACGTTCGAGGAGGCGCAACGCCGCCCCGGCATCACCGGCACGAACTTGATGCAATTGCTCGAGACTCGGCTTGACAACACGGTCTATCGGTTGGGCTTCGCCACCTCGCGCGACGAGGCGCGCCAGATCGTGCGCCACGGCCACTTCGAAGTGAACGGACGCAAGACCGACATTCCATCGTACCGCGTGAAGGTCGGCGACCGCGTCCGCGTCACCGAGAGCGGGCGCAAGACCGAGTACATCAAGGCCACGGCCGAGTTGATCCGCCAGCGATCGGTCCCGCCGTGGCTCTCGCTCGACGCCGCCCAGCTACAGGGGTCCATCCTGTCGGTACCGGAGCGCGCCGACTGCGACCAGAACGTCAACGACCAGCTCGTGGTCGAGTACTATTCGCGGTAACGAGTGATTAGTGGTTAGTGACTAGTTGTAGGGGTAATCACGCCCTGGCGCCTGTACTGGCATCCTACTAGCCGCAGCAGCACTAGCCATCACCTTTATAGGGCGAGCGCACAGGCTCTCGCCCTACAGGCATGTCTATACAAGTTTTTAATGATTAGCGGTTAGACAGGCAACATATCGAGAAGGGTGATACGCACAGCGTAACACAACCATGGCTGTGGCGCCCGCCCGACAACTAATCACTAGTCACTAACAACTAATCACTGAACGAAGGAGGCTAGCTTGCTCGAACAACTCTCGCTGCCGCGGATTGAACGGGTCGCCTACAGCGAGACCCACGGCCGGTATGAGATTGAACCCCTCGAGGAGGGCTACGGCGTCACCCTGGGCAACGCTCTGCGCCGTATCTTGCTCTCGTCGCTCCCGGGGGCCGCGATCACGGCCGTCCACCTCGACGGCATCCAGCACGAGTTTTCGGATATCCCCCATGTGCGTGAGGATGTGACCGAGGTGATGCTCAACCTCAAGAAGGTCCGCCTCAAGTATCAAGGCGACGATCCGATACAGATTGATCTCGACATCACCGGCGCCCGCGAGGTGACCGCCGGCGATATCAGCGTACCCACGCAGGTCGAGGTTGTCAATCCCGACCAGTATCTGTTCACCATCGACGACGACGAGGCGTCGCTGCACGCGGAGTTGACTGTCGAGCGCGGCAAGGGCTACGCCGCGATCGACGCGCGCGAGAACATCGACATCGGCACGATCCCGATCGACGCCATTTTCGCGCCGATCCGCCGCGCTAACTACGTGATCGAGCGCACGCGCGTCGGCCCGATGACGACCTACGAGCGCCTCGTGCTGGAGATTTGGACCGACGGCACTATCTCGCCCGACGACGCGCTCAACCAGAGCGCGCAGATCCTGACGCGGCACTTTCAGCAGATCGCCGAGTTCAGCGGCCAGGTCACCATGATCGAAGCTCCGCACACGAGCTACAGCAAGGCGCTCCCCGCCGTGGTCTACGACACGCCGATCGAGGCGCTCGACCTCTCGCCGCGCGCCTACAACTCGCTCAAACGGGCCGGGGTCGGCAAGATCGGCGAGGTGCTGGACATGAGCGAGGAAGAACTGCTCAACGTGCGCAACTTCGGGCGCAAGTCGCTCGATGAACTGCGCGACCGGCTCATCCTCAAAAATTTCATGACCGCCGACCAGGCACAGAAGCAATTCGGCGGCGCGAGCGACGAAGAGTACGATTACGACGAAGACGAAGAGTAGTTAGCTATCAGCTGTCAGCCGTCAGCTATCAGCCTCCAAAGGCTGATAGCTGCTGGCTGACAGCTGACGGCTTGGAGGATCCGATGCGGCACCAGAAGGCAGGATACAAGCTGGGGCGGCCGACCCATGAACGGAACGCCCTCTATCGCTCGCTGATGCTGGCCATCGTCGAGCACGAGAAGATCACGACCACGCATGTAAAGGCCAAGGCGGTGCAGCGGCACATCGAGAAGCTGATCACGCTCTCGCGCCAGCCCACCGTGCATCATCGGCGGCTGGCCCTGGCCACGCTGCCGCACAAGGACGCCGTCGAGAAGCTGTTCGCGCAGATCGGCCCGCGCTACGTGGACCGGCCGGGCGGCTACACGCGCATCACCAAGATGGGTATACGCAAGGGCGACGGCACGCTGATGGCCCAGATTGAGCTCGTCTAGGCGATGGGCGACGGGCGATGGGCGATGGGCGTACCTACTGGGAGCGCCAGGGCGTATGCGATACGCCCCTACGACCAGCCGGCCCCGGTCGCAGCCGACGTGTTGACCAGGACCGACGCTCTCGCCCGCGATGATGTGCTGGCCGGCAGCCGGCGATCCCGAATAGGCAGCAAAGCGCGCACGCTGCGCGGGACGCTGCAATACGACGGGACGGCCTACGCCGGCTTCCAGTGGCAGCGGAACGCCCTTTCTATTCAGGGCGCCGTCGAGACGGCCATCGGGAAGGTCACGGGCGCCGCGAGCCGCGTGACCGGCGCGGGCCGCACCGACGCGGGCGTGCATGCGCGCGGCCAGGTCATCTCGTTCGTGACGGAGACACGCCTGGAGACCCCGATTCTGCTGCGCGCGCTCAACGCCACGCTCCCGCGCGACATCGTGCTGCGCGATCTCGTGGATGTCGAGGACGGCTTCAACGCCCGCTACAGCGCCCGTAGCCGCGCCTACGAGTACATCGTCCACAACGCGCCGCTGCCGTCGCCGTTCTGGCGGCTGTACAGCTACCATGTGGCGGGACCGCTCGACGTGGAGGCCATGGGGCACGTCCTGGGGCGCCTGCTGGGCGAGCACGATTTCGCCGCGTTCGGCAGGCCGATGGAGCACACGCGCGACGGCAAGATGGTTCGTGGGGGCACGGTACGCACCATGCTGGCCGCGCGCTGCTGGTCGCGGGAAGACTTTGTATACTTCTACGTAGAAGCCAACGCCTTCCTACGGCACATGGTCCGCCAGATCGTGGGCGCGGCGCTCAAGGTCGGGCAGCGGCGTATGGCGGCCGCGGACGTGCTGTCTTTCGTGCATAGGCCGTCGGCGGCCGTCGCGGGTCCCGCGGCGCCCGCTCACGGGCTTTATCTAGTGTCTGTCACATACTAGAGTTGCTATCTTTATAAGAGTTGATCGCTAAAGAAAGGAGGTCATCATGCGTAAAACATATACGCCCAAAGGGGCGGAGTTGGAGCACAACTGGTACGTCGTCGACGCGGCGGGTAAGACGTTGGGGCGGCTCTCGAGCGATATCGCCCATATCCTCAAGGGCAAGCATAAGCCGATGTACACGCCCAACATGGACACTGGAGACTACGTGATCGTCATCAACGCCGAGAAGATCACCGTCACCGGCAAGCGGGCCGAGCAGAAAAAGTACTACTCGCACTCGGGGTATCCGGGCGGACTCAAGGAGCGCGGCTACAAAGATGTCCTGGTAGCTCACCCCCACCGCATCCTGGAGCACTCCATCAAGGGGATGCTTCCACACAACAGCCTCGGGGAGCAGATGTACCGCAAGCTCAAGGTGTACGCCGGCCCAACGCATCCGCACCAGGGCCAGACGCCGCGCAACCTCGACGAGGTTATCCAGCCCGCGACGCGCCACGCGGTTTCTTAAAACCTACGACCGCGGTCGCAGGCCCAAGTTATCGGAGAAGATATGCCAGATCCTATTCCATATCACTACGCCGTGGGGCGGCGCAAGACAGCCGTGGCCACGGTGCGACTAGTGCCGGGCAACGGCCTTATCGTCGTGAACGGGCGCCCCGCCGACCAGTATTTCGGCCGCGCCACGCTAGAGTACGTCATCAATCAGCCCATGCGCGAGGCCAACCTGGCCGCCAACTTCAACGCGGTCATCAAGGTCGTGGGCGGCGGCCTCTCCGGGCAGGCTGGCGCCGTGCGCCACGCCATCGCGCGCGCGCTCGTCAAGAGCGACGAGGGCTTGCGCCCTGTTATGCGCCGCGCCGGCTTCCTCACGCGCGACCCGCGCGCTAAGGAGCGCAAGAAGTACGGCCTCAAGC
>JAABUQ010009346.1_pt1 | contig 13304 bp, 8 predicted proteins | sample 5560001 | NCBI WGS metagenome assembly JAABUQ01 (sample SAMN10711888, study PRJNA513371) | rock metagenome | isolation source: Antarctica rocks | place: Antarctica: Victoria Land, Finger Mt nord | collected 2015-12-18 | reverse complement strand
AGAGATATAATCCGGGTATGGGTATAGATCAGGAGGAGAGGGTGAGATTGACTGCGAGGAGGGTGGGAATGGAGATTCCGGAGGAGATGCTGCCTGGGGGAAGGAGGGGGTAAGGGGATTCAGCGATAAAGAGTCCTAGGGAGGGGAGGGAGCGTGCGGGGGGGAATTGGTGTTGAGGTAGGGAGGCTGGACTGGGGGGCGGCGGGGGAATTGGATGGCTTGGTTGATGGATGAGAGCTAGGAGCGGGGGGCCTTTGAGTGCGCAGCAAGATTTTCCCGCCTCGTGGTTTGGTATCGATTTTGGAGGTTTGTACCATGTTTCGAACTGGTCGAGGGTGGTTATGGGTAGGGAGTGAGAAGCATGGAACCATAGGTGGAACAGGTATAGAATCCAGGGAGCATCGTTCTATGGGCATAAATCATGATTTCCCTCGAACCCAGTCCACTAATGCCGCTAATTCCATCATGAAGAGACTGTCCTTTGTTCATATCCATTTCACCAGCATCAGAGGGAGCGAGAGACAATTACCAGATTAGGTAGGGATGAAAGATCGCAATCATCTTTCACACACCTCGATATGGTGTTCCTGGGCCCTCAAGCCCCTGACCAGGCGCTGTAACTTCCTTTTCCCCTCTCCGCGTCCCTAGCTAAGATTGAATCCAGCCCCAGAGTTGACACTATACAGTAACCTCTCCCTTAAAACCTTCTCTTCGCGATAAATCGGTAGCTTCAATAGATTAACACAAGTGCTCGTACTCGGCAATCTCGTCTGATCGCTCCCACTATCCCGGATACTAAACCGAGGATTCAGATTCCCAAACCCCAGCAATGGCGCCCGGGGGGTACTAGTCACAAATTTGAGCACCTTTTTCTTGTCCGCGTCGGGGAGGTTCTGCATTACTTTCCAGAATATTTGGATGGAAGGATGCTCCTGCCCGTCGTCCCCGATAGCGTAAACGCCGCCGTATTGAGTATTGGCTCTAAGATCAGGGATAGAGATCTCGGAGCTCGCACCTCCGACGAGTGTTTGCAGTTCAGATTGATTGAACATGCTGAGCCAAGACGGGGAAACGATCGTGCCGAGACCGCGGAGGAATGCGGAGGTTTGGAGGTAGGGCTGGCTTTGAAGGCGGTGGCGGGCTATATAGGAGATGTAGACGAGGCGGTTTTCGTTTGTGACGGAAATTGAAGAGCCGCCTGGGCGGAGCTCGCGCGTGACGGATTTCGTAGTAGTAGGGGAGGTGAGTAGGGTGTCCGTTACAGCGAAGTTGAGGGAGAAGTCTTCGACGTTGCCGGAGTAGTTTTTGAGTTGGAGCTAGGGGAGGTGATTAGTTTTACAGGTTTTAAGGGGGTTCGGGAGGAGGGAGGACTTACTAGGCCTTGGTATAGACCTTCGTCGAGGTCTCGCAGATCGTTGAGGTTAGCCCGGTAATTTGACTCCTTGCGTGCAGACCCAGAGCCTCCGGTCAAAGCCCACTTGAGTAGGAAGAACGGTGCAAAATGTATATCCACGAGAATACCTTCGTATAGACATTTCCCTATGATACGGCCGAGGAACTCATATCGTCGGAGAAGGTCTCGGATGTTTTCATTCCAATAAGAAGAATTCTCTCCGACCGTTGCTTGCCGCAAAGTCTCCTTTCGTTCTTCCACTGCCGACGGGTTTGGATACAACAGATGCTGCTCATTCTCGACGAACAGAGACTCTAGCTCATTGCTGGCGCCAAAGGCTTCATTCGTAATGCTTGTCAAGAACTCCTTCGTAACACCTCCACCGTCAATGCCCTCTTCGACCGTGTCGAATTTGTCCACAAAACGGATTTGAATAGGCTCCTTGAGACCCTCACCTAACTCATAGAATTGTTCGTACGCGTCATCAAAGATGTTTTCTCGCCTGACTTTGGCGCGATGATTGCCGATATCACCAGCTGGTGAATGCATCATTGCAAATCTCCACTCATCCGGGTCGCCAGTACCCCGCCGGCGAAATTGATCCAGAGCCACAAATTCTCGGAAGATTTGGACACGGGTAGCGAATGGTATGAAGAAGGGCATATTCTGCAAGATCTCCAGTCGCGGTGTAACGGACTCAAGGTACATCCGTCTTGAAGTCTTGCGTTGCTGCCTTCTCAAACGTTCAAGGTTACGGACTTGTTGGGTGCGTTGTGTACCAACCAGATTTGTTTCATGACCGACTTCGTCTTCACCTTCGTCAGCATCCTTCATGTCAGCGTCTGTTTCGTAGGATTCCTCTATCTGGTGTTTATGCTCTTCCTCGGCCACAACGGAGGGAATGAATCGATCCATTTCGAAATACTTTGTCATTAGCCAGTGGTCCCTGGGCAGGAATTTTCTTCGTGAATCGCGCTCGTATAGCATTCGTAGTACACCTGTCACCATACCCTTCACATCCGCGAGGGTCATGCCGCTGATACCAGCAATCTCCATCTCTTCTAGCTTTGGAGGCGCCTCATTTTGGTCTTCGCCTCGACTGCCACTGTTTCGACCAAAATACTCTGCGAGACTAGTCTTTGCCTCATTTGCTTCGATACCTATTGTTTCGGATGCGTTCCAATGCATTGCAAAGGCTAGGTTCTTGAGAAAGATGGTGAGGTCTTCAACCTGTCCGATAGGCAATGCACTTCGCCTTGTCCACGAAGACTGTTCGTTACATGTCGAGGAGCCATGGAGGAATTCTTCATCGTCCATGACTTTTAGGATGAATGTGTAAAGTTCTAGGAACAGAAGGATGATGCGCCATTGCTGATCTCTTGATTCTGCAGCATTCAGATTGGCATTGTTTAAGCTTGGAACTGAACGCTTCTCAGGTCTCAACATATTCACAGTCTCTCGAGGATCCTTCTTTATGCATTGATATATGGTCGTAGAGCTTGCAGCTTGGTAAAAATACTTGAGCGCGGGAATACTTTTCCCGCCTTTTTTATGCTGGCCAGGCTGGCTTGAAGTGGAGCCCCGATACAACCACATTCGAATCTCATCCCCACGGCCTGGGAAAGCTTGCAGGAGCGTCAAAGCATAACTTGCGAGCGCTGAGGCATCATTGGAAGAGTTCAACATCCTGTCGCCGGAAGCAGGCTCGATGTTCAAGTTGGCAAGAAGGCTGCTTACGTTTTCTTGATTGACTAAGGTGAGTATCTCGGACCGAACAAATTCGGGCAATGGAGTACTAGCGTCGTCCTTTCCATTTGCCATTTGAATGGGACCTAGACGTGAGACAGTTGTTGCAACCGACGAGAGCTTTGGATTTTCTGTGCGGGTTCCAATATCATATGCCAGGAACGAGATGAGTTTGGATACGATTTTGACGTACAGTGCGTCGGGCGAGTCTGTGGTTTTGCGCCTTGTGGTGCGTCGGAGGAAGATGAAGTACGACAGAAGCCAAAGAAGCTCTTCATGGCTTTTTGTTTGTAGTATGTTATCATGGGAGGAGGGCAGCAACAGCTCATGCAATGCACTCGCGAGAGCACTGTAGTCAATCTCTTTAGCTAGAGATTCAAGCTGGTTGGCAAAACCCGGAATCTCGGCCTGTGTGAGACATTCGCTCACAAAGCCTTCATATCCTAGTATAGACTTTGGCGTTTGTGGTCGGAGCAAGGCGAGGACCGTAGATTGTATAAGGTGTGGTTCGCTTGAGAGTTCGGCAGTATTGACCAACGCTTTGTAGTAGTCTCGAGAGAATGGTGCCAGATGTACAGCACACCGTGCGGTGAGAGCTTCAAGAAAAGAGAGGAGGTCATTGAGGACACGCGTGGGCAATGCGGAATTGCCTCCGGACTCGAGTATTGCCAGAGTGACTTTGGCAATTCGCACGGATGGATACGTCCATATTTCTGCCGACTGCGATGATGCAAATGCTGGCATAGAAGCCATGTATCTTGTGGCGAAATAGTGAAGACGCTGGATGTCATCTTGCTGGCATGGAGACACAAAGTGAGCCAAAAGGCGGAGCTGTGCTAAACATTCCTCAGGGGAAGGGTAGGGTCCCTTGTGACGGGCATGCTGGCTCCAGCCCTCCCGGTAGTCCCATTCTTGTCTCCATCTAACTCTGGCCTCCCTCCGACTTCTGTGACCCCGCCAAGTCTTTTGTATCCTGGTAGCCGCAGGCGGACGCTGTCTGTCTTGCTGCCTCAACAATCGCTCCTGTTGTGCATGTGCGAGAGCATTTGCGGCCGGTTGAGGAGACGAAGAGATCTTAGACCCAGAATAGGCAGCAAAAGGGTTGTTGTTCCGCCCGGAGAGATTCACCTGGCGCTTGGGGCGGGCATTGCCTGTGAAGGAAGGAAACATGATGCGGCGTTCGATGGGCTTTTAGGTTGGTAAAAGTGTACCATCCTTACTGATCTATGCTTTCCGAGTCCATATTGTCGGCTTGCAAGCTGAGTGGATCCTGTTTAAGCGATGAACGATTGTTGCGTAAGCTGATAGAAGTTGAGAATATGTTCGATTCATCGTTTGGAAGAATCTCGGGGCAGCATTCTTAAATCCGCTGCCGCCACAACCCAAGGCAGACAAATGTGATAGCCCCTTGGGCTACAGAAAATCACGGGCGAATTCGTGGAAGTCAGAAGAGCAATGGTTTGATTGGTTGTGACTGTAGATTGTTCTCGAATGCTCATGATATTGACTTATCTAGCATCTAGCTGAATTCAAGGGCAGGCTTGTGCATCAGACTTGCTGACTACGGTTTTGATATCCCTTCCAAGCTTCCAAGGCCTTCGGCCATCTTCGCATGGCATTAGCAATCATAGTTTCCCGTTTCCTTTCCATTTTTGGTACAGGAACTTGGAAAGAAGCTATATATTGCCCCAATCGAGGACACATATATTGATCGCAATAAAGTAATCGGCGCCCCTGAGGTCAAACGAATCGCTGTTCGTATAGGATCAACAAGCTTGACTCTTTCACCCATCTCGAGGACAACAGATAAGAACAAAGGCCTCCGAACATTGCCACCATGGACCAAAACAAGACGTCAGCGAACTTGCATCTTCTAGCAGCAAGATCGGGTACTATCTAGATATAATCAAGTACGACCAGCTATTGCAGCTGCTGCCTGTAACATTTAAAGAGGACATCAGACAGTAGATGGAAGTAGATACAGCCAAAGTATGGCAAGAACTTTGAGATCTGGTGAATGAGGAAGAATGTGATATATCTAGAACAAGAATTGATATGAACGAGGGAAAGCGTCGACCGCTCTTGCCGGCCGTAGCCTCCCGCATTAGCGTATGTAGCGTTAGCGTGATTACTCTTGGCGAGCTTAAATCCTCTTTCCAAAAAACTGTCGACTTATGACCTTTTCAACTTCACAACTGGTCAATCATCCTCTCTTCAGTTCACCCACAGAACCGTCAGTGTTCTATTGCACCCTTCCCCTATCAGAAACTACTCGTAACATCACAAAAAAAAGTTGAAAATCCTCAGAAAACTGTCGTGAGCCCGACTCGGTAAGTCACTTTACCATTGACAGGCTACGACGCTCCCGAAAAGGGCGTCTTACCTGTCGTCTGCAACTCACGTCGCTCTCGCTGACGGCTACATTGCTGATATTGACACGTTCGCAGCGCTCTCGGTAAATCCAGTCATACAACACCTCAGTGTCTTACTCCCTTCAACTTTGGTACGTTCTACCATGTTCTTTGTTTGTGGCTCTTTGAGCTCCAGAGGCCACAGGGTCTCCTGCGAAACTACATCGTGCAGTGTGCTAAGCCTCCGTTAAACAGCTCTATCATCATGTCTGCTGAAGCCGCCTCTGGCTTTGCGCCTCCCTCACTCGAAAAACTCTCCATTGACGACAAGCCCAAAGCTACGCCCAATGGTGCTCCGAACGGCATCGACACCAGCGTTGGTGCGGTACAGTCTCCAAATGACCTGGACGCTGCGCAAACACCCAGCTCCGCCGCTCCAGGTGGAGCCAACCAACCCCATTCTGCCTCCTTGTACGTCGGTGAACTGGACCCTGCTGTGACGGAAGCCATGCTCTTTGAACTCTTCTCATCCATCGGGCAAGTTGCCTCGATCCGAGTTTGCCGTGATGCTGTCACTCGTCGCTCCCTCGGATATGCCTATGTCAACTACAACAACACAGCAGATGGCGAGCGAGCGATGGAAGAGCTCAATTACACTGTTATCAAAGGCCGCCCTTGCCGGATCATGTGGTCGCAGCGTGATCCTGCTCTGCGCAAGACTGGCCAGGGCAACGTGTTCATCAAGAATTTGGACACCGCCATTGACAACAAGGCTTTGCATGACACCTTTGCCTCTTTCGGAAACATCCTCAGCTGCAAGGTCGCACAAGACGAGTTCGGAAACTCAAAAGGCTACGGATTCGTACATTACGAGACCGCAGAAGGAGCCTCAAAGGCTATCGAATCTGTGAATGGAATGTTGCTCAACGATAAGAAAGTCTTTGTCGGCCATCACATCCCACGGAAAGACCGAGACAGCAAATACGACGAGATGAAGGCGAACTTTACCAATATCTACGTCAAGAATATCGAGTCTGAAGTGACTGACGACGAGTTCCGTACTCTCTTCCAGAAATATGGAGACGTCACTTCGGCTTCGATTGCCAGGGATCCTGACACTGGCAAGAGCCGCGGTTTTGGCTTTGTGAATTTCATCGACCACGAGCACGCCTCGACTGCTGTACAAGAGCTGCATGACAAAGATTTCAAAGGCCAGTCGCTATACGTCGGTCGTGCCCAAAAGAAATCGGAGCGCGAGGAGGAGCTCCGCAAGCAACATGAAGCGGCTCGTCAAGAGAAGGCAACCAAATTCCAAGGCGTGAATCTATATGTTAAGAACTTGAACGACAATATTGACGACGAGAAACTCCGCGAAATATTTGCTCCGGCAGGCACCATCACTTCAGCAAAAGTCATGCGTGATGCCGGGCCCGAGCGTAGTGATTCTGAAGACCCTGAAAAGGACAAAGAGGACAAGAAAGAGGAGGTCAACGAGGAGGTCAACGAGGATGAGGAAAAGGAGAAGAAGGATGAAGGCAAAGAGGATGGTGAAAAGAAGGAGAGTACACCATCGTCGAAGCGTCCACTCGGCAAGAGTAAGGGCTTCGGCTTTGTCTGCTTTAGCAATGCCGACGAAGCTACCAAGGCCGTAAGTGAATATCATCAGAAGATGGTAGAGGGCAAGCCTCTATACGTCGCCATTGCTCAACGCAAGGATGTCCGCAAGAACCAGCTCGAATCAAGCTTGCAAGCTCGTAACCAGCTTCGTATGCAGCAAGCTGCTGCGTCTGCAGGCATCCCACAACAATTCATGCAACCTGCTATGTTCTACGGCCCTGGACAGCAGCCTGGTATGGTAGCACCTAATGCGGCTGGTCGCCCTGGCATGCCCTTCGCACCGCAACAGAGTATAATGATGCCGGGTATGCAGAATGGTCGACCTGGACAAATCGCAGGTATGCCTCAGGCTGCGGGTCGCGGTGTAATGGGGGGACAACAAATGCCACCCAATGCTTTCGGACTTCCCGGACAGTTGCCATTTGGTACCATGCCTCAAGGAGCTGCCGGCGGCTTCCCTGGTAGCATGGGCTACCCACAAGCCATGGCACAGGTGCAAGCTCAGCTAGGTCGTGGTGGACAAGGAGGTCGCGGGCAAATGCCTGGTATGCAAGGTATGCAGGGTATGCAGAGCATACCACCACAAATGATGGGAGTACCCGGCTTGCGTGGCGGAACTGGTCGTCCCCAGCAGTATGCCTCCCAGCCGGGCCGAGGCGGTATGGGAATGGGTATGCAACCAGGACAAACACCCGGATTCCCTCAACAAGCACGTGGCTCAGCTGGCTTGGGACCTGCTCCGGGAGGCATGCCGCAAATATCTGGAGTTGGACCTGCTTTGAGTCTCGAAGGTCTGGCCGCAGCGTCCCCTAGTCAGCAGAAACAGATGCTTGGTGAACACATTTACCCGAAGATCCAGGCTCTACAACCCGAATTGGCTGGAAAGATCACCGGCATGCTCTTGGAGATGGACACCCCTGAGTTAATGTCACTGTAAGTCTATTGAAGCAATGCGATCCGGACTTGGAGGTGCAAACTGACGGTCACAGGATCAACGACAACGAGAAGCTATCAGAGAAGGTTGACGAGGCCCTGGCGGTGTTCAACGACTACGTGAAGACACAAGGAGATGGCTCAGCGCAAGCTGGCATCAATGGAGGGGATCCACAAGCAACTGATGGCCCGCGCGAAGAGATCAAGGCGTAGATGGGTCATTGGAGTTGAGTCTAGGTAACATTCTTTGACGAGATACCCCTCGGACACTCGTGCGCTTACCATGTATCAGCAGGCACCCTGACGGACATGGCTACTTCATTATTCAACGGACATGCAGCATTTGACTTCAGCACTAGATACCACTTGTCTCCAAAGAGAGCCTACGGGGCATTTCTTAATTTGTTCTCTTTCGGTTGGGCTCATAGGGTGATGTACCATAGACGTTCTCGATGGCCTCGGCATCGTTCTATTTTACATCAAGAAGGGTTCATTGCTCAGGCTCATGTACCCCCACCAACACGGCCAGGGTTGGCTTGGGGCGCATATCAATAGACGGATAAATTGGCAATCAATGACCAGCTCTGAAACTGCGCAAACGTATTTCCTTTGCATATTGCACTTTTCTTGATGTTTCGTTCCCGACGTTATGTAACTGAGATTGATTTGGTGGAATTGGTGGAGGTGGAGTCTATTTCGAACAGAGTGCTGACATGCTGATACCGATGGAGTACTGTAGTCGTTGCGAGGGTCTGGCCCGTAGATTTGTTACTCCGTACTCCGTATGGGGATCTCTTAAGCGCCCGGAGATACCCAGCATCTTTCCCATTCGACGAGAAAGTCTAGATACTCTGCTCCCCCCTAGTTAGAGCTATCACCCGGCATCTATTGGATCCAGAGACTGACAGGCCCCGGCCCTTTTGTTGAATATTGATGCAAAGAATAGAAAAGCATTTGGAGCGAACCACTCGGTCTCGACCAATTGCACTACGAACATGCACCCCTTCCACATCCCGCTTCACCAAATACGATGCACACTTACACACTATCACATCTCCAAGCACACGCGTGGAATAGCCACTGATTGTTCCGCATTTCCTTGCCACAGTCTGTGTTGTGTTTCAGCAGCCTCTCACAACGTCGATGCCATAGCCCACGGTCGAAGAGGCCTATGTTGAGGCCTCTGCCTGCCAATCCTAATATCAGCAATGTGCGCCCAGTACTCATACAACCATCCGGCCGTGTCTGAGCGACTCCTCTCCTCTCCTCGTCGCCAACACGCTGTTCGACCGCCGACCCTTCTCACCACCAGCCTTGGAAATGCTCATACTGCTGGAAGCATTGCACAAACACCGCTCTCGACCACTTCTCTGAGCAGCCCATTTGCCTACCCACAATTGGCATACCCTGCCTCTCCTGGAGGGGCAATGAGAGGGACCTCGCCAATGCAATTTCGTTCCACGGTGTCCTACCCCACTGCGTACAATCCGCAGCAATGGGGCCCTGTGAGCAGCAACACATCGCCTAATTCAAGCACTGCAATAACCGGCCATACACATCTACCCCAGTCCTCACGAATTACCGCCTTGGCGCGGCGCCCCGTGGGACCTGACGGTATGATTCAACCCTCGTCGTCTTATTCATGACTGACTTGAGACTACTCTAGAGCCTGTTGCTTCCCCTCCACCGCCCTACTCACCGCGCAGAGACCCAAATTGCCAGGACTCACCGCGGCACGCTGCTGATACTGTCTCCCCCTCCGACACGACATCTCCAGATACAGAATCCTCACGCCTTGGCACACCTCTCACCTCCACCACCACTCTTTCTCCCGACCTCTATGCACGACATCAAGGCAGTCGGGACTCGTTGTCTCGGCCGGTGTCTTCTCTTACTGGATCCCCCAATATTACAGCACCGCCGACTTTTCCTCCTCCGCCGCCTAATCAGAGTTCAAGCTCCAGGGTTCGCTCGGCTTCTAAGAGCCATGCGGATAGGATATTCTCCTCTTTGACGGCAAGGAGTAAAAATTCAAGTACCGTATCTCCCGTCAGTGGAAACAATGCATTACACGAGAGCAGTCCCCACGTTCTAGTGCAGTCGCCAGATGGTTATGCGGATCTTCCTGTGCGAGCGCCAGCCGCGAGGAGAGCTGCCTCGACTGGGGCTCTAGGCTACGCGGGTCCTTCATTACATTTGACAAAGCACTCGCCTGCTCCCATCGCCATGGACTCAGAAGTGCAACTTCCTCCGCCACCCCCAGGACCTCCCCCGGCCTCTGGCCGATCGCAAAGCCTGAACAGACCCATCGAGACTCCTGTATCCGGAACAGCACCTGTACTTCCTTTGCGGCAGAGACGACCACCCGGTAACGGAACCAGTCTCGAGACCGTACCTCCAACGCCTGCAGACTGGAGAGATGGGGACTCTGTAACATTTGAAGATACTCCACATTCGAGGTCCAAAGGACCAGCTCCACTGCACATAGACACGGGTAGCATACTACGAAAGAGGAGGTCAGGAGTTGAGGATCCCACTCCACTCACCACCACTACACCACATACGCGACGAGACTCTTCTGCTGCGGGACTCTTTCGCAGCCCGGCAGTGAGGAACAGAAGTGCGAAAGGAATTCGAGAGCGTCGAAGTGAAAGCAGGAACGGCAAGGAAAGAGCTGTCGAAGATTCGGCGATAGAGGCATCGAGCGTAGCACCATGGCATGACGACTCTACACACGTGAAGCCAACAGACTTAGTCTTACCCCACGGTAGTGCTAGAAGTCTGACTCAAAGAAGAGCAACACCGAAAAGCGGTAGGAGTATGCAAAGTCTTGATGGTGCATTGAACAGCGGAGGGAACAAGCTGCCCTCTAGTAAAGGCGTTTCTTTCGATCATTCGATCGGCTCGCCACGATTGGAGTCGGCGCCTTCATATCACGTCTCGTTTGAGAGCGCATACATACCTCCGTTTTCCTCCCGGAGCGAGGACCATGCAGAGCCATTAGCTCCAAACAAGCCACCACGATCCAATTCTGGGCCACTCCCACTGCAATCTCGCGAGTATCCGAAAGCATTGTCTCTCACCGTGCCCCCGAACTCTGGCCAGCGTCCGTTATCTCACCTTTTACATATGCCGACTGAAGATTCCCCTGCAATGCAAGTTCCGTTAACGCCTTTGACGCTGGCATTGCAGCGGCCTGTGTCCGATCTCCTGGGTCCAGAAAGCCCTCGTGCTTTTGCTGGTCGTGCTATTGAGCGCCATCGGCATTTTGCTGAACGTGAAGCTGAAGCTGCCGATGATTCAGAGAGGTTGGATCTCTTCGTTCAGTTCATGACGGCAGAGTCTCGGATTAGACGAAATCAGTATGCTAAAGTATTCGAGGAAGACAACATCGAGGTCAATGACTTAATGCGAGGCTTCTTCACCGAAACGCCGTCCAAGCCCACTTTCGAGGAGGAGCATCGGTACCGCTCGCAAACAGACACATCGAAGCGGACCAGCATAGCGTCAAGTGCATTGGCGGATTCGTCCGCTGAAGAAGAAGAATCTTCTGTCAGTCGAAAGTACGAATCGCCTAGCAGCGCTACTACCAGCAGCAGCGCCCACAGAGAGAGTGCATTTGTGAAAGATTATGTGCCCTGCCTCTCGCCTATTGCTAGCATGAGCATAGTGACAGGGCAAGATGAAATGGACTCAAGGGGAAGAGCTCCGAGTCGCTGGTGGGAGGACCGCTCACGATCCGGCGAAGCTGAGTATGATACGTTCAATGTACTCGGGAGGTCGAAGCGCGAGTCTAAGTATATGGGGGTACCTAAGGAAGCTCGTCACTCCCCAGCTATGTTCGGTGCCCAGACGACTGCGTCTGCTAGCAACTCCTATGGGCAATTTGGCGAAACAACTCAACAGCATAGTTACGGACCAGATGAGTATCCTCCAGAAAAAACTGGCTGGCATGAAGCCGAACAGTTTATTACGCCGCCACATCATCCACCGACCCCAGCTTCAGCTCCGTATACCCCAGACCCCAGGGGTATGGACGTGTCTAGGTTGATTACACTCCCACCACCTTATCCACGACATCATCCAGCAGTCAACAATAGTCATCCAGAGTTGGCTGATTCCAGGAATGTCCTGCGCTCACTTCATGACAAGGGGAAGGAGAGTTCTATCCGGCAAGCATACAACACAGAAGTGACCGCTAAACGTCAGCGAGCCGACTCCTGGTGTAACCACCAACGCTCTCTCCACCAGCAAGACGTTCAATTCCGCATCGAGCACGGTTCCATGACCCAGCAAGACTACGAAGACCTAGAAACCGCTCTCGAAGCCAAACTCACCCAATCTTCCCGCGAAACCCACCAGCTCGACTTTGACCTCTTCCAGGACCTCGTCGTCACCCCGCTCCACACGCTCTTTTCCGACCGCATCGCACTTGCCACCACCTCCATCGGCAATCTCTCCTCCCTCCTCTTCTCAGACGCCCAATCTCATTGCCCCAATCTGCCCCAAGAAGAAGGGGACGAGCAACCTGAGCTGCTAGAGAAACTGACCCAGCTAAAATGGCTCTTCGAAGGCCGCGAAGCCCTCCACAAAGCTACCTACGACCTCCTCTCCGAGCGGAATGATAAGTACCGCGCCATCGTTCTGTTACCCTACAAACAAACAGGCAATGTAGAGAAACAGCAAGATGCGGAAGCGTTCTTCGCCTCGGATGCTTTGGACCGGAAGCGCGCTTGGGAGAAGACCGTTTCCGACCGGGCGCACGCTTTCCTCTCCGTGATCGAACACAACGTCAGCCGCGGAGTGGAGGTACAGCTCGGCTGTTTCTGGGACATCGCCCCCCAGCTCTTGGATCTGTTGCAGAAAATTCCCCGCGAGCTGGAAGGCTTTGAGATCAGGATACCTCCCGAAGAGTACACTGAGAACCCGAGCTATTACGACCACCCCTTGCAGTATCTCTCGAGCCTGCTGGGGCACGCGGAGAAGAGCACCTTCCAGTTCATCGAAAGCCAGATCAACCTCCTCTGCTTGCTGCATGAGATACGAGGCTGTGCGTTGGCTGCGAGGTGCCGGGTCGAGGGTGTTGAACTTGCGGAAGCGGAGGTGGAGGCGCTCAGGGAGAGGGAGGAGAAGAGGTTGACGGCTGATTTGAAGGAGAAGGTCGCGGTTGTGGAGGGACAGTGGGAGGAGGCGCTTGGGGCGGAGTTGATGGAGGTGAGGGAGCGGGTTAGGGGGTTGTTGCTTGAGGAGGGGGGGTGGGATGA
>JAABUQ010009344.1_pt1 | contig 13310 bp, 13 predicted proteins | sample 5560001 | NCBI WGS metagenome assembly JAABUQ01 (sample SAMN10711888, study PRJNA513371) | rock metagenome | isolation source: Antarctica rocks | place: Antarctica: Victoria Land, Finger Mt nord | collected 2015-12-18 | reverse complement strand
TTCGCTCAGGTCTCGCCAGTGCTCTTCGGGGTCCTTGTCCATTTCTGCCTCCTGTGTTTGCTCTTCCCATCCTATCCCTTTCCCTCTTGGTTGTCTACCCCCTCTGCAAAAAGATGACGGGCACCCGGAGTCTACACACTTATTGATACACCGCAAAGTACCTGTTATACTTTCTGGGGCAACGTCTAAAAATAGATATGACGAGCAAACAGGAACAAAGAATGATGAATGCAGACGCTGAACTTCCTGAAGCGGAATCTTCAGAAGACGAAACGTTGGCACGACATAAAAGGATGGCAGAGGTACTAGGTGGTGAGCGTCGAATGGGCTGGGCTGACTGGAAGGACATGTCTATCTCCGAATCAACATGCCTCACGCAAGATGGGCAGCGCGTGGCTCTCTGGGCGGTGGATGTCCTTCAACGTGTCCTGAAAGATGATTTTCTCTCGCGAGTCGAAGATTGGCAGAAACGCATGCAGGAAAAAAATCCTGACGTGAAGCTAGAAATGCATCCCATCTTCTCCCTCGGCTTTTGGCCTACAAATGATGTCCCTTGGGTCTATGCGAATCTCATCCGGCTGGCAGCCAACATACAGCTCTTCATCCTTGAGAGCAAGTCTCATCCCAACAGGGTGAAAGATGTTTTGAAGACGCTGCATGATAACTTGGAACCAATTAGTTGGGTAAGTACGTTGCTTCAACTTGAGGTAGCTGGTCTCGGACGAAAAGCTGGATGGCAGATCCAATTCGAGCCCCAGTATCCCACTGGCAAGAAGTCCGATGTACATCTGATAAACGGTCCTACTGATCTGCTTGTGGAGACGACATTGATGCGTAAGTCTGTTGCTGAGCGCAAAGCACTCGCCTTCTTTGAGCGTTTGGCACGGCATTTGGACCAGCTAGGATGGCAGCATAATGTACGCATTTCCGGTTCCTTGAAAGGTGCTTCACTAGAGAATGCTGAGGCAGTAGTCCAGTGGCTCCAGGCTATTGAGGAGAACGCACGTGCAGCTGCCCATGATGGTCAAGTTCGGCTCGTTCCAGGTCCCGCGGAGATGCACGTCGAGGTCTTCCGTCCTACAGAGGCAACGGTCGGTGAGCCGTGGGGAGTAGAAGGCGATCCAATTGAGACCAATCCGTTGAACCGATTATTAATCCTTTTGCAAGACAAAAACAGTCAAGCCGAAAGGAGCGTTACACCCGTATGGGTTCGTCTCAATGAAACTGCTGGTCTTTGGCAGTGTACCCGGTTCCAGGGGATGACACTGGCACAAACGCTCACGTTCCTCACCGATTTTCTTCAAGAGAAATTTCTCTCATTATTCCCGAACTTGGCAGGGGTTATTCTCTCTACAGGAGCGTTATGGTCTGGTGGTGCTCCCCTCGATGCGCTTGTTGAGAGAGCTAAGTACAATGGGAGCATTGCACTACGCAACTCAGTTCCTGTAGATCACTGCAGAGAAACGATCATCATCCCACGACCAGGAGTGTCGAATAGTGGCGCGGAGGTGTTCGCAGACTGGTATATACATGAGGATACCTGGTTAGACTGGGCATTGAATGAATTAGGGCATCCTTCGTTCAACGTGCTGATCCAGGAACCGCTGAAGGAGAACGGTCTGTAAATGCTTTCAATACGTTACCTCATTTTGAAACGAAACGTGATCCTACACGAAGCGAAACAAGGCAGCAGAGGGAGGCAAGGGAGGGAGGGAGGCACACGTTGCGACGATTCTGTAGGCTCGCGAGCTTCTCGCCGAAGCGAAGCGAAGGGTCTTGGAAGCAGGTGGTAGGCTTGGAACAGAGACACGACAGGCCGAAGGTGGGAGGCAGCATCGGTCGGGTCGGTTGGTCGTGTCGGCGTGAAGAGCTGCGCCACCTGCTGGAAAGACAAGCCCGCGAGCCGGGACCAATGCTCACCAGTCCAGCTTCCCCCATTCATTCACTCCTACCCTGCAATGCCCACTGCTTCCGCCTCTGTACGAGAGTTTTGCTCCTGAAACCCATGGGGACAGTGCTCACAGAGCGTAAAGCCTTCACGCGTAGAAAACACCCTGTAAAAATCCCGCTGCCCCTCGGCATCCAGAGCCTTTGCGACCGCACGACTCTCATAGAGCCAATTGCCACTCACGACTGAGATTTTTTTGCTCTCACTGGCACGATCTGCCACTTTCATGTCGATGTTGTGCTGTTTGGGGTTTGCCCACAGTTGGAACAGAAAGTTGGAATAGGAAAATAGCCCAAAGGACCCATGCTTCTCACAGAAAATATTAGAAAAGCTCTTCAGAAGAAGACGTTAGGAGACGGAGAGGGCGATGGTGACCTTGAGCAACACTCTCAGGAAGAACGAAATGATAGGTGCCATGAACATTGATATGCTGAAAGCGCAGAGGAGCAAGTCGCTCCACATCCTTTGGTCGCACCTCTTGCCCGCTGTCGCGCAACTTGTCCAACGCATCTTGAATATACCAAGTGTTCCAGAGAACGATCATGTTGACCACAAGCCCAAGTGCTCCCAGTTGATCCTCCTGGCCCTGGCGATAACGCTGACGAAGCTCACCTCGCTGGCCATGAAACACGTGTCGGGCCACACTATGTCGTCCCTCCCCACGATTTAATTGATTTTGAATGCGTCTGCGATAGCCTTCGTCATCAATATAGTTGAGTAAATAGAGCGTCTTGGCAATTCGGCCAAGCTCAGAAATAGCTCGTGCCAGCGTCGTCGGTCGCCCGCCGCGTTGGAGGGACTGGATGAGCGTCGATGCGTGAACGGTTCCCACTTTGAGTGACCCGGCGACTCTCAAGATATCGTCCCAGTTGTTGGCGATTAGATTCGTATTAATGCGGTGCCGCGCTAAACCGTTCAACGGACCATAATTCGCTGCTGGATCGATCCGCCAGAAGCGCGTTTCTTTCATCTCTGCGAGGCGGGGACTGAACTGATAGCCCAAGCACCAAAATAAACCAAACATGAGGTCACTGTACGAGGCGGTGTCGCTCATAATTTCAGTGGGGATGATTCCGCTTTCTTGCTCCAGCAGGGCTTCGAGCACATAGACAGAATCACGGATTGTTCCAGGGATGACTAACCCGCCTAGCCCAGTAAATTGATCAGATGTGTAGTTGAGGTAGGTCACTCCTCTCCCTTGTCCGAAATAGCGTGGGTTGGGTCCTGCATTGACGGATCGGACGGGGACGACGAAGCGGATACCATCCACAGAAGCAACGTAGCCGCCACCCCAGATCTGTGCAAGCGGGATATCTCGCTGCGCCTGGACCAGGCAGGCATTGGCGCGGGTAATGGTCTCTGCGCGCACGAAATGATGCCGGACCCAGGATAATCGATCACGAGTGAGAGCTGGGGTCTCCGGCTGGATGACCGGCCTCAAGCCAATATTGCATGCCTCAGCCAGAAGGACCGCACTCAGGGAGAGCGGCAAATCCTCTACATGAGCATTGCTATCACTGACATGGGTAAACTGGGAGAAGAAGCCCGTGTGTTGCGCCACTTCGAGAATGACTTCTGGTAAATCGACGGGTGGCAAGCGGGTCCCAATATATTCCCGCAGGCTGTGCAAGCTCTCTGGCTCCTCCAGCCGTTCGAGGCGTTCCAGGTTAGGGACATCTTCGCCATCTCGCTGCTCGATCTGTAAGGCGGCATTGGTGGGAACATTGGCAGCCGTTCGCTGATACGCTTGCTCTAGCTGCTGGCCGAGGCCTTCCAGAGCGCGTGAGGCATCCATCTCTCGACCCAGCGTTTGACAGATCTGCGCTCGAATCCCCTCCCATTGTTCTGGTTGCAGCAATTTTGCACGCGGATCGCCCCAATGTTCGCTTGGCTCAACAAAGACATCGTGGCGGCGTAATCCATCGTGCAGACGCTCAACCACGCACACGGTATATGCCTGATGATTCACTCGTGTTTCTAGCTGTTCCTGTTCTGGCGAGGGGTGACGCTCCAGGACATAGCGTTGCCAGGATCGAGGGATCACGGCACGAGGAGCACGTTGCATGAGTGCTCTGGATCTCCCCTCAATCTGCTGAAGAAACTGCACCGCTTGCAGTGTTGGTCTCCCACCTTGTGTGGACTCGAATTCCAGGGTACGCCAGAAGGTGGGGAGAAAACGACGCATCATGAGATAGCGATTCAGCAGTTCCTGTGCGTAATTATCATCTGGTGGGCGTGTGAGTTCTCCAACGGTCGTGACGGCTGTTCGCAAGTGCTCTGGCGGGATACGATCATAGATACGCTCTCGCAAGGTCGCAGGATCTTGTGTCTCATCAAGAACGACCTGACAGGCTGAAGCTAGCACCTGCGCGGCGGCATCCAGGTCATGGATCGTGCGCAAGCGTTCTTGTTGTCCTTCCCGTGTAGCAATAGAGAAGGCCGTGCGCATGAGCGCATCAAAAAGGTCCAACGCATCGTCATGGACAACAGCCAGGTAGGTAGAGGTAAAAGCAAGTAACGTGGCAATCCGGCGATCCTGGGTGAGCAAGCGCAAGTGCTGCACCAGCGCAGTGGTTGCATGGCGTGCCAGGGTACGCAATCGCCCTCGCGGAACAAACGAGAGGTCCAGATGTTCCATCTCAAAGAGACGGATAGCATCGACGCGATGGAGTGCCTGGACGAGTGCCGGACCGCTTACTCGTGTTGGTCCGCACCGCAAGCGGTCTAAGGGCGTTTGTCGTTCTCCGGTCGGAACGATGAGTAACGTTTCAAGCAACGCTTGTTGTTGTGGCGTCGGGAGCGCAGCAAGAAGCCGCCAGAGGCGCCTAGTAGCATGTTCACGCACACTGGAAATGAGCCGCTCTAGCACGCTGACTCCTGGGAGTAAGACTTTACGATCAATGAGACGGGTCATAGCCAAATCAAAGAGCACCGTCAGGCGCTCTTCACTCCACCAGGTGCGAGTATAAAGCCAGCGCACAAAACGAAAATACTCTGGTTGAGAGGAGAACTCCTGATAGCCATACTCGGCTATGATCTCATGGACGTGGTCGTAGCGCACCTCGCCCTCACGATAGCGGGAAAGAACCGTCACATCAGCAATGTTCAGTTGGGAAGCCAGTGCCAGGACGACGTTGTGAGGAACGTCGGTCGGATCGGAGAGAAAGGTTCCTAAGAACCGGACCGTACACAATTGGAGGGCAAAGCCCAGGCGTGTATGAGCATGTCGGCGAGGTTCTAACAACGCGCGATCACGGTCGTCAAGATGAAAGTAGAGGGCAAGCTGTTCTGGAGATGGCTCTCCCGCATAGCAGCCATAGTGGCTTCGTTGCTCGGGCGTCAAAAAATCAACAGGCACGATGTGCTCCCTTTCCATATGACTCACCAGATCATCTGTACATGTAATATCAGTTTCCTAATGCTTACTCCACTCATTGACTTGCAAATATGGAAAGACTACTCTTGGCTATAAAGCTTCTGGAATTTGTCGGTCAGATAGCGTACGAAGTGCTGCGAGTTCGTTGATTCGCCAGTCAGGCGTATCATTAACTCCTGAGGTAAATAGATCGCTCCAGAAGCATAGAGATGCTTGTGCAACCACTGTAAAATGAACATAGTATCACCACTAGCCAAGCGCTGGTCATAATCAGGAAATTCCCTAGACAGCTTCTGGAAAATCTGAGCTGCGTATAGATTGCCGAGCATATAACTTGGGAAGCTCCCGAAACCTTTGGTCCAGTGGACATCCTGTAAAACACCCACCACGTCACTCTCCGGTTCAATACCTATGTACTCCCGATACTTGGCCTTCCATAAGCTAGGCAACGACTCGACCGCAATGTCACCATCAACCAGTGCTTTCTCCAACTCGAAGCGGATCAGTATGTGCAAGTTGTAGGAGACTTCATCAGCTTCGATACGAATCGGGCTAGGCTCGACGTTATTCAGCGCATGGACAAAAGTCATCACATCCACCATTTTGAAGTACTCCGGAAATATCTCACACAGCAGAGCATACTTGCCCTTCCAGAAGGCTTCAGAACGGCCCAGCACATTCTCCCAAAGGCGTGCTTGTGATTCGTGTATCCCTCGCGATGCGCCACCTGCAAGAGGAGTGCGCATAAGAATCCACGCGTTTCCTTGTTCATAGAGAGCGTGGCCGCTTTCGTGCAAAGATGACATCAGGAGAGGTAAGAGGTTCCGTTCAGTAGAGCGTACCGTGAAGCGCACATCTGCGGGTGCCGTATAATCCGTCGTAAATGGATGAGCCGAGCGTGTGATCTGTCCACGCGTGAAATCGTATCCAATGTTGCTTGCAATCTTCTCGCTGAGCACTTGCTGCCGTTCAATCGGGAAGGAACCATATAAGCAAGAAGTGTCTAACTTCTTTCCACTTAACTGGATATACCGAAGTATACTCATGCTGACGGTACGCACTGGAGCAAAGAGTTCCTGTATGCGTGTGGCAGTCATTTCCGGTTCGTACTCATTCAGGAGCGCATCATACCGTGTCTCGGCAAAACCAATCCTCTCAGCAACCTCACGCTGTAAATCCACCGTCCGCTTCAGCCAGGGAGCAAAAATCGCAAAATCGTTCTGCTGACGTGCCCTGATCCAGCTCTCAGTGGCGATGACTTGCACTTGCGCTATTTCTTCCACGAGCGTACGCGGCAATTTTGTCTCTCTCTGATAGAGGTGGTAAGCCTGACGTACCAAGCCACGATCAGCATCGGTAAAGAAATCTTGCTTAACGATATCATCTAGCTCTTTGAGCAACTCACCCAGCCGGGGTACGATGAGACGCTCATGGATTATCCCTTTCAGAGTTGCCATTTGATACATTCTGGCCTCGTTCGCACCTCTAGGCATCGTTGTCTGCTGATCCCAATACGCAAGCATTCCCAGCATTTGGAGATCCCAGATTTCATGAAAACATTGAAGCAATTCGCTGATACGCTCATCCTTCTTCGTGAAGAGAATACCTTCATTCATAGACTGTTTTCTCACTGCCATACCGTTTCCTTCCTCAAGGATCGATGATCAACGTTATCGGTTCTCTTTTCTTGCACCTGCCTTAACCTCTTATTGCTCGTACTGGAGAAGAGCAAGACCTATCAGAACGAGAACACATCCCAGCATTTGCCAAGCGTCTAGGTGCTGTCCAAGCCAGAAATAGGCGATCACTCCTGCGGCGACGAGTTCCAGCATACCGACCATCCCTGCATGGGTCGCATCAATGCGACGGAGCGCACCCTGGATCAATGCGAATGGAAAAGCCATCCCGATCGCGCCAACCAGTACAATGAGCAAGATGTGCTCTGCCTGCCATGTTGATGCGGGAATCACCCAAGGAGGCTGAATAATAAGCCAAAAGATGCTCGCCACGAATGCTCCCCAGGTTATGGAGTGCAAAGCAGGTACATGTTTTCCGACACGCCTTCCCAAAACCAGATAGGCTATGTAAGCAATCAAGGCACAAAGAGCATACAGGAGTCCAAGACCATCTACTTCGCTCAGATGCACGTGCCAGATATCGGTGACAAGAAGAATGCCTCCAAAGGTGAGCACAATCGCAATGACCATAACGGTGGATGGAAATGTTTTGCGCCAGATGCTTTCTCCGATACTCATCCAGGCAGCCGCGCTAAACTGGATCACCAGTGCCATCGCAATCGGTAAGCGGCTAATAGCAAGAACATAACAATAGGTGACGAGTGCTAAAGCCATGCCGAAAGCTATAATCCCGCGCCAGTGATGCAAAGCTAGTCTCATGCCAACTTGCTTGCTCACGAGCAGCAGAGCACAGAGGCATACCCAGCCAAGCAGCATCCGAAACTCCACGAGCGTTACAGGAGAAATCCCTTCATTCAGGAGGAGACGCGAGAGCGTCCCATTCACTCCGAACAGAATAGACGCTGCAAGAACCATGAAATACCCATCCAGGCGGCTGGTCCGCTTAGGCTTGCGCATCATGTTCTTCCTGGTGCGTCGTCTCCCATGCTCCTAACTTTTGTAAAAAGCTGGCAACGACGCGCATGCCCTTCTCGAATTGAGAGAGCCCATATTTTTCATTCGGGGCGTGCAAATGATCATCCGGTAGGCTAAACCCCATCATGACAATGGGTACAGCCAGGACTTCGTGAAAAAGCACCGCGACCGGAAGTGTTCCTCCCATACGCAGCAAAGCAGGATCCTGGCCAAAAACTTCCTTCAGCGCGACCAATGCTAATTGCAGAGGAGCAGCATCCAGGGGAAGGAGAAGTGCCTCACCGCCATGGTGCTTTCGCACCTCCACGCTGATTCCAACAGGAGTCAAATCTTTGACATATCGCTCTAGAAGGGCATAGACATCAGAAGATGTCAGATTCAGTTCGGGCGGCAAACGCAAGCTCATTTTAGCCATCACGGTAGCAGGTATGACAGTCTTTGCTCCTTTTTCTATAAACCCTCCTCTGATCCCGTGGACTTCGAGCGTGGGACGAGCGACAAGCCGTTGCAAAGGAGGATACGCTGCTTCACCTGTAAATTGTGAGCGACCGATCTCTTGAAGCAGAAGCTCTTCCATGTGATAGGGATCTTGCATCCAGAATTGCTCTTCCCATAACGACGGTTGGCTGGCATGATCAAAAAGTCCTGGGATACAGAGATGTCCTTGCTGGTCTTGTAAACCGAGAATGATGCTAGCTAGAGCATGGAATGGATTGGGCGCGATACCACTATAGAGTCCAGAATGCAAATCCTGCTTCGCTCCTTGAAGCTCCATTTCTACATAGAGAATACCTCGGAGTCCATAGATAAGCGCAGGTGTCTCCGGTGTTGCCATACCGGTATCGCAGATAAAAACAGCATCGCATGCAAGGCGTTCGGGAGAGGCTCGTACATACTCTTCAATCGCGCCACCTCCAGACTCCTCCTCGCCTTCAAGCAAGACACGCAGATTCACTGGAAACTCGCCACTGATCTGCATGAGTGCTTCTAGAGCCTTCAAGACGACCATGACCTGCCCCTTATCGTCAGATGCGCCTCGTGCATAGAGTTGATCCCCACGTATGGTCGGCTCAAAAGGGGGAGAAATCCACTGATCAAGCGGCTCAGCAGGTTGTACATCATAGTGACCATAGATTAGCAGAGTAGGCTTATGAACTGCCTTGAGCCACTCAGCGTAAACGAGGGGATGGCCCGTCGTTGGGAGCAGTTGCACCTGATCAAAGCCACACATGTGTAATTGCGCAACCGCAAACTGTGCTGCTCGGTCCATATCTGCCTGATGCTCCGGGTGGGTGCTGATGCTAGGAATGCGCAACCAAGCTTGTAACTCTTCAAGAAAACGTGCCTCATGCTTGCACAGATACTGCTCTAAAGAGTTCATCATACTTCCTTTCAATTGAGTCTTGATCTCTATAATACCTTGTCAGTAATCTGATGAGTGCTCTGTTATATGAATGCGGTACGTTGTGTTAACCATCAAATATGATATAATGGTAAACTATAAAGGGATAGAAGTCAAGAGCAAAAATGTTTTGGTGGTTAACATGAATGAAGGTAATAGGCAAAGTGCTCCAGGGAGGCTGGAGCTTGTGCGGACGTTTCTCAATACCTGGCGTATTCCTAACCAGACACGAGTGCTGACAGAATTTCTCCTGACTCAGGAGGATGTCGAGCGTTTTCAAACCGAACACTTTCCCCATCTTACTCGTACAGTTGCACGTGACACGGTCATACAGTTGCGATCCGATCTGAGAGAGACAATAGCTCCTGGCAAAGGGGATATTAGTGAACTGAATAGCTGGCTGCGCTTGTATCCGTTTGTGGCTCGTATTGGATATAGTAGAACAGAGAGTGAGTCAGAGGTATGCTATCAACCAATTGAGGAGCAGCGCGATCTTTGCGCTGAACTGCTTGTGATCGTTGTTCAGGCTATTGAGCGAAAGATGTGGTCGCGTTTGAAAGCCTGCCCTGATTGTCGCTTGGTTTTTTACGATTACACAAAGAATGTGAGCAAAGTTTGGTGCGGAATGTTAGCGAATGGCCCTCAAGGGCGAGCTTGCGGCAGTATTGCGAAAGTACGCCATTGGCGAAAACAGCATCAAACGAAGAAAGACAATAGGTAAAATTTGCTTCAGTTGAAACCTAATAGCAATAGTGTATGAGAAAGAAAAAATAAGCAAAATTGGTCTTTGAGAAGGACAAGGTTTTTCGTACAAACCGCTCTACTCTCTTCGCAGAATAGGTTGATGAAAAGAAAGGAGTTAACCTATGCCAGTAGGATGTGGTCTTCACTCTCGTGACTGACGAACTATCAGCACGAGTTGTTCACGCTTCCCCTGCTCGAATTAGAGGATTATCTTGACCCGAATTTCGCTGAATACGATCAAGAAGCTTTGCCCTTGATCCAGCACCAGCTAGAGCCATATCGTGGCTCGCTGATACTAAGCGGCCCTTACATTGATCTCAATCCAGGCAGTCCTGAGCGTCTCATCATTGAAGCCACACGTCAGCGTTTGAGCCAAGCTCACCAGTTTGCCAGAACGCTAGGCGCAGTTGAGATTGTTGTCCTCTCATCTTTTCTCCCCATCGTTTCTCTCTCATTTTATGAAGAGGGTTGGGTGAAACGGAGCATCACTTTCTGGCGTTCCTACCTCGAGAGTATCAATGCTGCTATCACCATCTCGCAGGGAAACACCTTTGAATTTCGCCCCGACTTTTTAGTGCGTGTGGTTGAAGCCGTAAATCGACCAAATTTCCGCCTGGCCTTCGATCTCGGTCATTTCCTGGTTTACTCGCAAGTAGATGTAGAGACATGGCTACGGCAGATTGCTCCACACTGCTACACCGTGTATGTACACAGCAACGATGGCAGCAGAGATACACATGATGAGCCATTCATCGGTGTTTTGAGAAGTGAGCAGCTGGCTCAGGTGGCTGCTGCACTGCCTGCTACCACCAGATTTCTAGCGAAGATGAATAACAAGGCTACTTTTGCAGAGAGCATGAAGTGGATTGAGGATAGTATAGGCCAAAAGAACTGACATGGGCAGCGGCCGTTTGAAAACGCTGTATCGCCAACTGTAATTTACAACCTATTTGGGCTAGATTCCTATTCCAACTTTCTGTTCCAACTGTGGGCAAACCCCTGTTTCGCAAAGACGCGTAGCGGCACCAGCATTCGTGGCAGTGACTTCGCTTTGCTGGTACGTCTCTTGTCCTTGCCTGTTGAGCGTTTTGCTCCCGAAGGCGTTTTTGCCGATTTGCGTGTGGTGCGTGATGCGTTCTTCGGTGTAGGTGGTATGGGAGGAGACGAGGATGCCGGAACTGCTTCAGGAATGGGGAGTGGTTCTGGCGGTAGCTCGTCCACTCCTTGCACCGACTGCGGATCTGCCTGGACAGATACCTTCAACTCATCCTGGGAAGATGGGAAACCCCTCTGCTCCACGATGCGCTCTTGCACCAGCGTCGTCACCTGAGCGAGTGCCTGATCTATGCGATCAAAGCGAGACTGAGAGTCTACCGTCGGTTCGTGTTCCACCTGCGGCATCTGTTGCTTCACAAGCTGGACGACTTCTGTCAGGACAGTACGTAGGTCCGCGAGTTGCTCGGCAAGCGTCTCCAGTGTCACCACCTGGCTTTGTTTGCTCGTCGTCTTCAAGTGGTGGGAGGATGCGTCCGTGTGCTTCAGCAAGCTGGAGCAATTGACTCTTCGTCACAAACTTCTTCCGCGGATCGAATTTATTGACCTGGGCATTCGGATCTATCTTCGCTTTGCGTAGCCATTCCAGAAAACTCTTTGGATTGATATTGAGCAAATCGTAACACTCTTTGAAGGTAAAGGTTTGTTCGTTTGGCATGGGTCTCAGTTTCCTCGTTCTTCATCCTGAATGATGAACACACGTCCACTATCATACAAGAAGCTCCTGATACGACGAGAATAACGTAGAATATACCTGTAGTACGAAGAAGATACCGCTTGGTTGCACCATCCAAGCATTTCCCTAGAAGATACAGGGGAGTTGTGCTTGAAAATCAATACTCCGCGGTGATTCCCGATACTCCCCTGCTATCCATAATAGTTCTCTGCCTCTCTGGTTCGTTCTCGACGATTCAGGAGAGCCTACATCCTTTCTGCACCTTCCTCGAACATAGACAGACCGCCAAAGCATCTGCTACACTCATGGCTGTATCCAAGTATAACTCTCTTAAAGAGTTACAGATTCGTGCGCTGTGCCTGTGGGCTTCCCCAGGAAAGCACCGTCCAATGCTGGGACCATACGGCATGTCTTTGGTCACTGTGGCTCGACAATGGCACCGGATGTCGTTCAGCTGGTTCGTGGTTCAAGCAGGGCTGCGTAGTATGTGAAGCAGAACTCTCCCGCGCTTCGGCGAGGATCAAGCAGGGCATCCTTCAGTGGATGAACTCACCACAACGAACGCGATCAGCCTTGGATCGTTCACTGTCGCGAGACAAGCGGAGATACGAGGGGAATGGCTCACCTGACGAGCGTGGTCTGGTTCACCAGAGCAAACTGGTTCGCAGGGCACCTGGCTCCTGCCTGGATACCTCAGCAGTTTCTGAGATGCTGTTCCGATTGGCCGTTGTTCTTCGTAGAGACGCTCGTTGAAGCGAATCCTGCCGATGGTGAGAGTCCAGAGGCAGGCATGGATATCGTCAGTGGAGTGTGTTTCTTGTAGATCGTCGCTCTCCTGGGTCATTTTTCACCCATCTGCGGTTAGAACTGCTCGAATCAGAGAGTTCTAAACAGCAGAGGAGCTAAGAAGGATGGACACAGGATGGCAAGTGAGGTCTCGTATGCAGCTCGTTGGCTCACTCCCAGCAACGCATAACGTACAAGATTGAACTGGTCGTCCTCGTAGCGTGTGCTTTATATATACAGAGAGAGAAGCGCATGGCAACGCATCAGAAAAGTATTATGAAGGAAGCACTGGACCGCTTTGAGTCACGCATGGCGATTGGTGAAAGTCGCCGCGAGGCCAAGCGAGTGATTCGCGCCGAGCAGGGACCAACCTGATCCGTCTCGACAGGCAAATTGCATTCCTTTAAGACACGCGGCGTCTACCAGGAACACACCCTCAAATTCATCACCTGGGCCCGTGAAAGCTATGGCATCAAGCGGCTGGTGGACCTGGATGCACGTGCCGAGGAGTTGTCGAGTGAGTTTCTTCAGGCGCGTCTCGCAGAGAGCAAGAGTGCCTACACCCTAAAGGTGGAACGGGCCGCGCTGCGCTTCTTCGTGCGCTTTTTTGATGGTTTATCTACTGGCAAAGATCATTCCTCCTCCCAATGATCAACATGTGGCACACCATTTTGCGTAGCGCCGACAACCCTCCCCCCCTGTTCGATAGCACT
>JAABUQ010009343.1_pt1 | contig 13311 bp, 18 predicted proteins | sample 5560001 | NCBI WGS metagenome assembly JAABUQ01 (sample SAMN10711888, study PRJNA513371) | rock metagenome | isolation source: Antarctica rocks | place: Antarctica: Victoria Land, Finger Mt nord | collected 2015-12-18 | reverse complement strand
TCGATTCAACTTCTGACTTCTATTTAACATCAGTTGCTCTTAGAGCTAATCTCCGTCTTTTTCTGAGTTATTGGCAATAGAACAAACAAAGTTAATCTATTCTTTCTCCCACTCTCCCCCTCTCCCACTCTCCCCCTCTCCTAATGTGCCTAGAGGTAGAAGTCACTGCTGTAGTTAGCCACGTAGGATGCTTTTGAGCTGAGTGAATACGTTTTGTATTTACTGATATCAAAAGTGACACTTAATAGTGTTTTGCCATTAGGGGCAGTTTTGCAATCCGTCCCTACTTACGAAAACAAAAAGAGGAATTTTAAATGCAACGAATTTCAGCTTTAAAGTCAGGATTTGGTCAGCGCCTCTTAATGCTGAGTCTAATTTGTTTAATCGCTTTATCAGGGCTATTTATTTTTGTGGCTCCAGCAAGCTATGCCGCACCAATTTCCACTGAAGGTCAAAAACTGATTCAACAGGAAAAGCGGGATCAAGCAAGTCAAATAGCAGACCAACGTTCCCAAGAATACGAGCAACAGGTAGAGGCATCTAAAGACATTGACAAAATTTATGAAGAAAATGTCAAAGCCTTTGAAAAATCGCAACCCCAGGAGAATATAGTCGAGAAAGCAGCAGCAGGAGCCGAAAAATTAGTCGAGAAAGTGACAGGTAAAGACTAAACTGTAGGTGGAATATTCAGCGCCCATTTCCCGACTAGGCCTATACAACCCAGTCAAATGACTGATACAACTACTAGTCTAGTCGGTTTCTATTTATACTTTTATCTAGTAAGACCTAGCTGTGACAATCTCCCCTTTGACTGATGTCCTATCTTGTGTAGATTTGTTCCAATAAGTATGGAAATAAACGATAGAAGACTAAATCATGCGTAAGCTAAACATCGGTTTAACTGAAGAGCAGCGCCAAGGCGTAACTGAACTCTTAAATCACGATCTAGCAGATGCTTATCTGTTGTTGATCAAGACAAAAAAATACCACTGGGATGTCGTCGGACCACAATTCCGCTCGTTACACAAGTTGTGGGAAGAACACTACACAGCATTGACAGAAAATATTGATTCGATGGCTGAGCGCATCAGAGCATTAGGCGGGTACCCAGTAGGTACTGCTGAAGGCTTCTTAAAGTACGCCACCATTAAAGAACATGCAGGTGATATTCCTCCAGCAACCGGGATGGTATCAAACTTGGTGGTAGATCACGAGCAAGTTATCCGTAACTTCCGCGAACACATTGATAAGTGTTCTGACGATTTCCATGATGAAGGCACGGCTGACTTTATCACTGGTTTGATGGAACAACACGAAGAAATGGCTTGGATGTTGCGCTCATTTATTGAAGGTGAAGCCCTCGCTCCAGATAACGACTTGCCTGGCTCAGGACTCAAAGTCCCTGTAGAACTAAGATAGCCAATTGATTTACTGGAGCTGTTAATAAGATTAACCGGGGCATTCCAATTAAAGGAACTCCGGTTAAATGTTTCTAATCGAACTTAGTTTGAATTATAGATAGATCGTTGTTAGAATTTTGATAGCTCAAAGCTGTTAATTCCTCTAGAATTTCGTCAAGATGCCATTCTTGCTGATGGCGACTTCTTACTAGATTAATGAAAGCGTCAACATCCCAAATTACACCATCTTGCTGCTTAATATTATAAACACCAGCACTGAAGACGTACAGAGTACTAGATTCCTTCACACTACAGTAGCTATCAAAATATTTAACTTCGGGAAACATACCAATAGGTAAGCCAGCAGTCTGTAGTTGTTCTACATGGAGCTTAGTTTTGGTTTGAGCTAACAACACGGCTGGAGGATGCCCTGCACTAGCATATATTAATTGACGCTTAACACAGTTATAGACACCGTACCAAATGGTAAAATGTTTATCATTTTGATCTTTGCTGGCAAAAGTATGATTTAGTGCCTCTAAAACTTCCCTGGGTTGATAATAGTTGAGCTGAGCCAGAGTGCGAAAGCGGAGTAAATTCAGAACTGTGGCTGATTTGAGTGCTGCTTTTAAACCATGCCCAGCGCTATTTAATAAGTAAATAACTAGATGCTCGGAGTCGAGCCAGTAGTAATCAAAGCAATCACCTCCTAGTTGCTGCGAAGAAATAAACCGAGAATCAACAGTAATAGCTCCACTCATGGCGGGGGGAAGAAGCGATCGCACATACTTGGCGGCTTCTGCCATCTCTGCTTCTAAAAGTTGCTTTTGGACTTGTAAATCGTGACTCATTTGGTGCAGGCGTAGTCCAGCTCTTACCCGTGCTTTCAACTCATTCTCGTCGATTGGTTTAGTAATAAAATCATCTGCACCCGCATCCAACCCTTTAACCCGATCTGCTACTGAACCGAGGGAGGTAAATAAAATAAAAAATGTAGTGCATAAAACTGGATCTGCCTTGATTTGACGGCAAACCTCCAGTCCATCCATTCGAGGCATCATCCAATCACAAATAATTAATGCCGGACGAAACTTCTCGGCTTGCGCCATTCCTATTTCGCCATTACTGGCTGTGATAATTTCATATCCTTGTTTTTCTAACATCCTAAGCAGCATTAGCTGCACTACATAGTCATCATCAATAATTAGAATTTGTAACATGATTAGCAGCGATAACTAGTTTTACAATAGAAAACTTTGATTCATCTTAATTTAATCCGGTGGAATTAAAGGATTTAGCCACAAAAGAATGGCACGTTTTAGCTGATTAAGATCGCGGAAAACTTCTTGTTTGAACCATTGTCCTAAAGCATCAAAGGGTGTAAATGTTGTGCCAGTCTGCCAGCTAACATCTTGACCTAAGGGGGTGGTATGATTACCAATTAGCGTCTGTGCCGTTACTAGTTCCGGAAAGCGCTGTTGCAAAATCTGAGTTAAAGCTGCTGATTGATCGATAGTATCGTTAGTGAATTTAATTACCAGGTTGCGACGCACACTATATAGTTCGCGCACGATGGTGTTAGTTTCTAGGGGAGAAGGGGTAAATTCAATACTTAAGGTAGGACCAAACTGCTGTACTAAAGGGATGGCATCACCAGCAGCGTAGTTATTGAAAGAGATAAAAATATTACCTGCTCGTTCTATCGGGAAGAAACTGCCAATCAGTAAATGAAGTTTGCATCCCATACTGTGCCCGATGCCATAAATTGGCAGGTAGCGTTTGCTTAATACTGTGGTTGATTGTAGTTGTACCAAGGTACGTTCAAAACTTTGCCAGACAGATTTCGCGATCGCTTGATGATCTAATGTGTTAACAAAAGGTGTAGCAATTATGGCATATCCTTGAGCTGCTAACTGTTCTAGCAACCAACGGTAAGTTAATTGGGGGGCGGCAGCAACGAAGGCTCCCCCAAGGAAATGCACGATGGCGGTTGGACGCGGCGGAATTAAAACCCAGCTACCAGAGACTTCTTGCCAGTTCATAAAATAATTATGGCATTAATCTAATTCACTTGATTAATAACTCTGTGTGCTTGTTACCTTAACCTAGAAGAGGAGCGTCGCACCTACTTACCCCCGCGCCTGAGCCAAGATGGATTTTAGTCAATTATTACTGGATAAAATTGACACGATTGTAGAGAATTGGGTGGAAGCAGTTCGCCAGGATCGGCAGATAGAAACTGTAAACAATCTACCCTTTAACTCTATACGTGATGGTCTTCCCCACGTTCTCCGAGCAATGGCAACAACGCTTTCTCCATCTCAAGACAATGATGTTCAGACGCTAGTGGAGACTAGTTTGAAGCATGGTGTTCTCCGGGCTGAGCAAGGCTTTGATGCGGCAGAGATGGCGCGAGAATATAGTCTACTGCGCCAAGTCATATTCTCTATTTTAGAGCCAGAGTTGCTACAGGTTTCAGCCAAAGAAGTGATTCGAGCCGTTCGTCTGATCGATACTGTCATCGATACAGCTATTGCTCAGTGTTTCAAAAGCTATACAGAGCAACGATTACAGGAACTAGATCAGTTGCACAATCAGCTAAAGCTGAATAATCAAGAATTAACCAGGCTAATCCGCTCCAATCAAGACAAACTTTCTCATCTTGCCCACGAACTGAAAAATCCTCTGACTTCAATTATTGGCTATTCAGATTTGTTTTTACGCCAACAAAAGCAAAAAACTGAGGCGCATGATACCTTGACTAACTTAGAACACATTGAGCGCGTGTTACGCAATGGCAGACATTTACTCCGCCTAATTAACGATGCTTTGGAAATATCTCGGTATGAGGCAGGTAAGATGCAGTTGCACTCAGAACCAACAGATGTGCGACATTTAATTAACAGCGTGACGGAAATGTTGGAGCCTTTGGCGCGGGGAAAAGAGCTAAAGGTTGAAGTTGACTGCGATCGCGCTCCGAAGCAAGTTCTCATAGACTCTTTGCGATTACAGCAGATTGTGACAAATCTAGTTAGTAATGCAATTCGTTACACTGATTCGGGAACTGTCCAAGTCACATGCCAACTGCTCACTGATGCTCAATGGGCGATCGCTGTCTCTGACACTGGTAGGGGAATTGCCCAAGAAGATCAATCGCGGATCTTTGAGCCTTACTTTCGAGTTAGTTTGAACAATCGTCCTCAACTTCCCGATAGTACTGGACTTGGTTTGGCAATTGTCTGGCGACTGGTTGAACTATTGCACGGCAAACTTGAGCTAGTTTCACAGGTTGGAGTTGGCTCTACCTTCACAGTTATTTTACCTTTAGCATTTCAAACACTAGAAGCTGCTGTGACCTAAACACAGTAACATTTGTTACAAAATATTTTGTAATTCTTAACATACTTTCTAGTAAGTGTCTATCTATTTCGGGCGATAGTAATAACAATGACAGATTTTAAACACTGTTTTAGGAACCACTCGGATAAAGAAAAAACATGGATGAACGGGCAAAAGCGATCGCAGATCTTGCCGCTAGACGCTGGCGGATGGCTCTGTCGCTGACAATCGCGATGATGTTAATTTACTTTGGCTTTATTCTACTCGTTGCATTTAATAAACCGCTGATGGGGTCGTTAGTGGTTCCTGGACTTAGCTGGGGCATCTTACTTGGTGCTGTAGTTATTGTTTCAGCCTGGGTACTAATCTACATCTATGTGCGCTGGGCGAATACCAACTATGACGAGAAAATCGCTCAACTCCTAAAAAAGTAAAACATGACTACGAAACTAGGACAACTTAATCCACTAGCAATCCTTTTTTTCTTTTTATTTGTTGCGATCTCACTCGGCATTACTTACTGGGCAGCGCGGCGCACTAGAAGCACAGCAGAGTTTTACACTGCGGGGGGTAACATTACTGGCTTGCAAAATGGTCTTGCCCTGGCTGGTGACTTTATGAGCGCTGCCAGCTTCTTAGGTATTGCTGGATTGGTGGCGCTTAACGGTTTTGACGGCTTGATTTACTCAATCGGTTTCTTAGTTGGTTGGCCGATTGTGATGTTCCTGATTGCTGAACCGTTACGCAATTTAGGTAAATATACTTTTGCTGATGTCGTAGCTTATCGCTTGCGCCAAACTCCAGTACGAATTGCCGCAGCTTGTGGCACGTTAGCAGTTATCAGCTTTTACTTAATCGCTCAAATGGTGGGTGCAGGCGAACTGATTAAGTTGCTGTTTGGACTGGACTATGAATTAGCCGTTCTGATTGTCGGCGGGGTAATGCTGGCATACGTGATTTTTGGCGGCATGATTGCCACTACTTGGGTGCAAATTATCAAGGCGCTCTTGTTGCTAGGGGGAGCTATTCTGCTAACTATTTTGGTACTTGCCAAATTTAGCTTTAACCCACTGGCGCTATTTGATGCCGCCGCCATTAAATATAAAGCAGGTGTCCTCGCTCCTGGCAAACTAGTATCCGATCCGTGGAATGCGATCTCGTTAGGAATGTCGCTCATGTTCGGCACTGCCGGATTACCTCATATCCTCATGCGTTTCTACACAGTACCAGATGCCAAAACAGCTCGTAACTCAGTTACGTATGCAACTGCGTTCATCGGCTTCTTCTATCTGCTCACCTTTATCCTCGGCTTTGGGGCGATGGTGTTTGTTGGTAAAGACGCGATTAAAAAGATTGGTACTGGCGGTAATATGGCGGCACCGATGTTAGCAGATGTATTGGGTGGTACTCCTCTGTTTGGCTTTATTGCTGCGGTTTCGTTTGCAACTATTTTGGCAGTTGTGGCTGGACTAACACTTTCTGGAGCAGCAGCACTATCTCATGACTTATGGGTGAATGTAGTACGTAGCGGTGATGCTAACGAGTCGGAGCAACTAAAAGTAGCTCGTGGGGCAACGGTATTGTTGGGTAGCTTGGCGATCGTGCTTGGCATTATCTTTAAAGGGCAGAATGTCGCTTATATGGTTGGCTTAGCGTTTGCGATCGCGGCAAGTGCTAACTTCCCTGCCCTACTACTCTCAATGCTATGGCGGCGTTTCACTACCAACGGAGCAGTAGCAAGTATGGTTGTCGGTACATTCTCGTCCTTGTTGCTAATTTATCTGTCGCCAGCAATTCAGGTTGATATTCTTCATTCCTCCGCAATTTTTCCGCTCAAAAACCCAGGACTAGTAACTATCCCACTTTCATTTATCGTCGGGATTGTCGTCTCGCTTGTTGCTCCAGAGCAGCTAGCACAGCAGAAGTTTGCGGAAGTGGAGCAGCAAATACATTTAGGACCAATAGCCGATGAACTCCAGCCAATCAGCTCGGAGCTTTAGGCTCATTTGCTCATATCGAGCGAATAAATTGACAACCTTAGAACTCAATAATATTTCGATTTACTGTGGCTGACTTTCTATTTTCCCAAACCTGACCGAAGATAATTTGCAGTGGGAATCACAGTTGGTTTAACCAGGGTAGATAGGGTATCGCGCTTGAGGTGTGTTCTAGTCCAGCATTTCTGGCTCAATTCCCAAATCCCTAAGTTGCTCTGGACTGAGCGATCGCAGCTTCTTTGTTAACTGTTGTCGCTTCTGACACTCTTGTTCCTTTTCCTGTCGCTCAAGAAGTGCTTCTTCTTTACCAATCAGTAACAAATTTCCCTCCAAGTCCCACCACCGTAGCCATTGCTCTAGGTTGTTTAGGTAGACTCCCCGCCAAAGCCCTAGTTCTACCTGCATTGGAGCAATGGGATAGTGTCCCCGCTCATTGGGAATCATTGGCTGGTAAATTCCCTCAATCAGGTGGTAGACCTCCAGAGTGCCATTGTTGACTTGGTAGATGCCATAAAAGGGAATCCGCATCACCTGCTCATAAACCCAAAACTTTCCGGGTTTAGTGACTTCCCCTTTAGCATCGCGGAATAAAGGTGTAGTGTCCCGCTCCTCGCTGCCGTCCCCAGAGGCAAATTCCAAAGCAATTGTCGGGGTGATATACTCCCGCCACAACACGTAGGAACGACGAATTCTGCCATCTAACCTGGGGGGGACATTAGGGACATAGAACCAGTCGGGTGCTTCTGCCCCTTTTTCCGGTGGGTTAGTCTCTCGCCAGTAGATGCCGCAGTCCTGCCCGATGCAATACTGTCCGTCTGGGTGCAACTGCTGCAATAATGAGCCAATCGAGTCAGTCAGAATCAAGCTTTGAGGATGCTCCTGAAAATTTTTCACAAAAGTACCGTCAGACTCAGGCAGTTGAGTGTGGTCTGGAAAGAGCGGTGGCAGACCAATTTCAGCCAATGTCTCAGTCATGCCTTTAATCGGATTGCAGCGATTACTAATAATATCTTACACACCTGCTCTTGATGCATTTAAGGAAGCCCAAATCAGTTAGCGGGATTGCGAAGAACCAGTTTGTTTTTTTAATTCTTGTATCAATGCTTGACATTGAATACTTGCATCTTTGGCTTGTCTCATCAAATCAAGCCCTTGCTTACGGTTAATCTGAGAAATTTTTACAGATTGCTTACTCAATTCAGCGGCTTTATGACTGAATTCTTTGATTCTGGCTTTCAGTTCTTCATGGTCTACGCTAGATACCATTTTAGGTTAACTCTCGGTCGGTTTGACGAGGGGATCGCCTGGATGGAAGGCTTTGCCGCCACTTGGGAAGATTGTAATTCAATGTTATATACACATAATTGGTGGCACATTGCACTTTATTACTTAAAGAGAAAAGAGATTTCACAAGTTTTAGCGCTGTATGACACTAAAATTTGGGGAAGGGCAGATAAAGAGTCTTCAAAAGATCAAATCGGTGCAATTTCACTGCTGCTGCGGCTGGAATTGAGCGGTGTGGATGTGGGCGATCGCTGGCAAGCTATGGGAGTCTACCTAATCCCACGCATTCACGAACATGCTTTGCCTTTTCAGGATATACATTATGTTTACGCTCTAGAGCGATCGGGTCAAGCTGAGCGAGTAACTGGGATGCTCTGGAGTATGCAAGCACATGCTAACAACTCATTACCTTACATCCAAAAAACCTGGCTTGAAGTTGCCACACCAGCAGCCCAGGGAATGGTTGCTCATGCTAAGGGAGAATGGGAGAAAGCGATCGCGAGACTAAAACCGATCTTGCCACGCTTATACGAGATTGGTGGTAGCCATGCTCAATGCCAATTATTTGAGCAAGTATATTATGATTCTCAGTTGGGTATTGAGCAAGATACTGTTTATCATCTTGCCGCTTAACAAGCTTTGAGCAAAAACCCAACTTCGATATCGAGAAGCTCAATGATTTTCTAGGAAGAATGCTTTGTGTTTCTCAACAGCAGCTTTTAATCGCGGATTGGGTTCAGGAGGATTTTCCCATAAGCTGAAAACTGTTTGAGCATCTTTTTGTGATAAAGCCATGACTCGTGCTTCGAGAATCTGCTGAGCTTCTTTGAGTGCTGCTTGAACCAGAAATTGATTTAAGATAGCACTAGACAAGTCGGCTGCTTCTTGTATTGTTTTTTTGACATTAGGAGGAATTCTCGCTGTTACTCGCGCATCATTTAGAGGACAGTTCATAGAGGATGATAAATCTACTTTGATTCTAGCTCGGTGGTGCCAAAGAGAACAGACGATCGGTTAAAACAACTCAGACAAGGGTTTCTATCACGAGCGATCGCTCGGTGGCTTCAGTGTAGCCACTAAAATTCGCATCAATGGTTCCAAATCCTCCGGCACTCGGTAGCTGTTGATCCCCTGCTCAAACTGTTTAGCTGTCCGCTCAAGTGTGGCAAACTGCCAAATGGTTCCAGTCGAAATAGCTCCGATCAGAATGGGTTGAATCGAAATCTCAGGGGAGCCATCCCACTGATCCACAGCAATCAGCTCCGCAACTAGTTGGGTAAACCCTTTAGTTATATCCTCGTACTTCGCTTCAATCACCAATAGTTGAGCCGTGGGCGCTTTAACCCGAAGCAAGTAGTCAAGACTGCCTTGAAGCCGATCGGACACTTTGAGGGGGTACTCAATGCGAAGTTCTGCTTGTGTGTAGTGAATCAACTCGGTAATTACGCGGGAGATCAGAATTTCGCGACGAGCCTGTTCTGATGTCAGGGGTACATAAGGCAAAACTTCTTCAATTCGTTCTCGCAACTCTTGCAGGCGGTCTAATATTGCTGAGGACTGAGGCAACTGAAGGGCTTTGCGGGTTAACAGATAGCCAAACTCTGCTGCAAGTTCGCTGGCTTCAAACCCCAATTCAAAATATTTGCTGAAGGTATAAGCCTGGTTAAGGTCTAATAGCGGCATCGGCAGGCTCCTGAGTCAGATTAGCAACCAGTTGTCTATTGTCTCATCGCGGACCACCTGGCTGCACAGTTGCATTATTAATTGCTGAAGTAGAGAAAGTGGCAGCCTGAGCAGCATCTGAGAGCCAAATAGTAGCACAAGCGAACAGGAAAGCGGTGGTTAGCTTTTTAAAGCACCAATTGCTTCTACTCATTGCTGTAATCCTTAAATAACTAATTTTTCACAACAAGCCCTAAGATTGCGGTTGCTGCGCCACTCCATTTACATAACGTCCCCAGTCAAACACTAGGTATAGAGTAAAACGATCGCTCTAAAATTAAAAATCGCGTTTACAGCGAAAAATCCACTCCACAGCCGCAGCTAAATCTGCCGCAATATAATCCGGCTGAGTGTGATGCTGATATTCACCAGCTAAAACGCGATCGCCATACCCAGTCTGCACCAAAATTCCACGACATCCAGCATTGTGAGCCAAATCAATATCTGTTGCCTTATCCCCCACCATAAAACTGCAGCTCAAGTCTAAATCGTGTTCCCAAGCGGCAGCTACCAACATTCCAGTGTTAGGTTTTCGCCAAGTACTCCAACGAGTAAACTCTGGATTTACCCCTCCTTCTGGAGGACTGAGATAGGGACAGTAATAAATCGCGTCTAACCATGCGCCAGCTTGTTCTTGCAACAATAGGCTCAGTCGTTGGTGGAGTGCTTCTACATGCTCAACTGGGTAGTATCCTCTAGCTGGTCCCGATTGGTTGGAAACCAGACAGCAAAATACTTGCTGGTCATTTAATTGGCGCACGGCTTGGGCAGCACCTGGAATCAGATGTAAATCTTCAACTCGGTAAATATAGCCCGCCTCGACATTCAGCACCCCATCCCGGTCGAGAAATACTGCGAGTCTAGCCACCCCAAACCTTCTGTAAAACTGCTTGCGGTGAAATATCTGCCATTTTTTGAGTCGGCGATTTGATTGCCAAGAAGCGATCGCTTACTGGTAGCAATTTTTGTGGTTCGGTCGGACCAAATAAGGCAATAGTATAAGTCTGAACTGCTACGGCTAAATGCATTGGGGCGCTATCAGTACACACTAACAAATTAGCACCAGCAATCATCGCTGCCAGTTTCCCAATATCACTTGGGGAGGTAACCTTAACGTCAGGACAAGACGGCAACAATTTCCGCACTAAAGGCTCATCCTCTGGTCCCTGGATCAGCACCACTGGCACATCTGGTTGCCGCTTCTGGAAATCCTGAATAATCGGCTCCCAGTTCTTGGCTGGATAGATTTTATCAATTCCTTTATCTAAAGCCAGTTGGCTAGAACCTCCGTGAATCAAAACGTAGCCACTTTCAAGAATGCCTAAGCGTTTTTGTTCGCCTTCTGCCCAATCAATATCCGGTTTGGGGACGTTAATTGCTAACTCAGGACAAGGTGAGTTAATGTTTAGTCCCTGTAGCAAGTCATGGTACATGGATGCCGCATATTGAGAGGTTTTGAGCGAGACGGGGTTAGTGAGAAAAGCCGAGCCTGCACCACTGTAACCAACACGTTTGGGAATTCCAGTCAGCCACAGTAGCAAACCGACAGCCCGACGCTGCCCCAAAGCTAAGGCAAGATCGTACTCGCGATCGCGAATTGCCCCCACTAAATTGCCCCAGTCTGCCAAACTATTTTGATCTTTGAAATCAAACGGGATCGTGTGACGCACTGACTTGCACACTCGATAAGCACCTTTAGAGCGGGGTTCAACCACGACATCAATTTGAGCTTCAGGGTAATTTCGCTTTAGATCGTCAAGCGTGGGAAAGAATAAAATTTGGTCGCCAATCCCGCCAGGAACCAGGGCTACTACTTGCATATATTTCTTTACGTTTACTCGCTCCCTATTCTAAGAGAAGATATACCATGAAGCAGGAGAAATACTGTGTACTTATTAATTCCGGCGGCGGGGATGGGAAAACGAATGGGCAGCGATCGCAACAAACTCCTCTTAACACTGCGATCGCAACCTTTGATTGCTTGGACGCTCCTTGCAGCTCTAGCATCTCAACACCTAACTTGGATCGGTATTATTGCCCAACCTGCCGATTGGTATGACTTAAAGCAAATCTTGGCGAATCTACCCATCACCAAACCAGTAGAATTGATTCAGGGGGGAGATACCCGCCAGGAATCGGTTGATAGAGGCTTACAGGCGCTTCCAGCGACAGCAGAGCGAGTATTAATCCACGATGGAGCTAGGTGTCTCGTCACGCCAGCATTGCTAGACCGATGTGCCGAAGAAAGTAAGCGCTGTCAGGGTTTAATCGCCGCCGTCCCAGTCAAAGACACGATTAAGGTAGTAGATGAGAATAGATTAATTCAAAGTACACCCGATCGGCGACTGGTGTGGGCAGCTCAAACTCCGCAAGCGTTTGATGTCCAGTTACTGAAACAATGCCATGCTGAAGGTAAACGCCAAGGATGGGAAGTCACAGACGATGCTGCTTTATTTGAAAAATGCGGCATCCCTGTCCAAATTGTCTTAGGAGAGGAGACAAATTTAAAAGTGACGACACCAGTAGATTTAGCGATCGCTGAATTTATCCTTCTACAACGTCAAGGGTAGAAATTCAGTTGCGTTAGATACATTATCTTCAAGTTCACGCAATTATTATCAATGCCATCAGATTTAGCTAACAAGATTGAAGCCATTTTGTACTTAAAAGGTCAACCATTGTTGGTAGCCGAGATTTCCGAATTTGCTGGATGCGATCGCGCTACCGCCCTAGAAGGATTGTTAGAACTAATAGATGATTATGCCCACCGTGATAGTGCGCTTGTCGTGGTAGAAACCGAAGCTGGCTATAGCCTCCAACTCCGCTCCGGCTACCATGATTTAGTTCAAACTCTCATACCAGTTGAATTGGGAGTAGGAGCAATACGGACACTAGCAGCGATCGCCCTTAAAAGTCCTATGACACAATCAGATTTAGTAAACCTGCGCGGTTCTGGAGCCTATCAGCACGTCCAAACACTCGTCGAGCTAGGTTTTGTCCGTAAACGACGACAAGCCGATTGCCGCTCCTTTGGGCTACAAGTCACCGAAAAATTCCATCAATACTTTCAAGTAGAGCAATTGCCGCAACTAGCAGAATTGGCAGAAGCACAAGAGCGATCGTTGTCACTTGAAGAGAATGGTTTAGATTAGATAGTAGATCAGATCAGCAAGATAGAAGTGTTCATGGTTTTTAATCCTGACTTTCTTAGTGACAGCGCCCAAGAAACTGAAGTTAACCCACTTTTGAACTATCTCCAGCACCAACCGCCAGAAGTTTTAGCTCGTGTTGCCAAGTCTGCTAGCCCAGAAATCAAGCAAATTATCTCTCAAAATGTCCAAGGGCTAGTTGGAATGTTACCTTCAGAGAATTTTAACGTCCAAGTTACAACCGATCGGGATAACTTAGCAGGGCTTCTAGCCTCCGCAATGATGACTGGCTATTTCCTGCGCCAGATGGAACAACGGATGCACCTAGAAGAAACCTTGACAAGCTCCTCCGCCCTAAATCAAGAAAGCGATTAGCGGTTCTCCCCCTCTCCTCCTCCCCCCCTCTTCTCCTTCTACCCG
>JAABUQ010009342.1_pt1 | contig 13311 bp, 12 predicted proteins | sample 5560001 | NCBI WGS metagenome assembly JAABUQ01 (sample SAMN10711888, study PRJNA513371) | rock metagenome | isolation source: Antarctica rocks | place: Antarctica: Victoria Land, Finger Mt nord | collected 2015-12-18 | reverse complement strand
GCGGGCGAGAAGTGGGCTTTAGCGCCGCTTGTTCTGATTATCTTCTTCCAGGGCATCTACCCCCGGCCCATCCTGGACAAGCTAAATCCCAGTGTTAACACGACATTGGCACAGTCCCAGCCGAGCTACATTGATGCGTTTGCGCACCCCAGAGCCGCTGCCGCCGCCGTGCCCGTTTCCCGCACCGCCGAAAGATAACTCTTCATGCCCCTTTTTTCCATAAACAGCCTTTGGACAATCGCGCCGCTGCTGACCGTGATTATCTTCGGCATGATTGTGCTGATGGTCGATCTTGGCCTGCCCCGTGACCGCAAAAGCCCGCTGGTTGCCATCTCCGCGATTGGCCTGATTGTTGCGGCCTGCTTCTGCGCCTTCCTGTGGACACGGAACTTGACTGGCTTTAACGGCACAGTGGTCGCTGACGACTTCGCCTTGCTGTTTCAGTTTATACTCATTGTTGTGGCGATGATTTCCATCTTTCTGTCGGAGCGCTACATTCAGCTTAAGGGCATCAACTACGGCGAGTATTACGCCCTGCTGCTGTTTTCTACGTCCGGGGCCATGCTGATGGCCGCTTCGCGCGAGCTGATTACCATCTTTGTTGGGCTGGAGATATTAAGCATCGCGCTCTACATCTTGTCGGGCTTTGCGCGCACCGAAGCGAAGTCCGAAGAGTCGGCAATGAAGTACTTTCTGCTCGGCTCGTTCTCGTCAGCGTTCTTTTTGTACGGCATCGCCCTGGTTTACGGCGGCACGGGCACAACCCGCCTGGACACGTTGGCGCACATGCCTGTGGCCGCGCTTGCCACCAAGTACACCGTTGCGGGCATCGCCCTGCTGATTGTGGGCCTAGGCTTCAAAGCCGCCATTGTGCCATTCCATTCGTGGACGCCGGATGTGTATGAAGGCGCGCCGACTTCGGTCACCGCCTTTATGTCGGCGGGCGCGAAGGCGGGAGCCTTTGCCGCGTTTATCCGCGTCACTATCGCTTTGCTGCCGCTGTCCGTTGTTTTTCACAGCGTCTTATGGGTGATGGCGATTGCGACCATGATTGTCGGCAACATCCTGGCTGTCGTGCAGACCAATATCAAGCGCATGCTGGCGTACTCGTCCATCGCCCACGCCGGGTACATCCTGGTGGGTCTGCTGTCGCAGAACAATGACGGCCATGCCGGGGTGCTGTTTTACGTGATGGCGTACACGTTTATGAACCTGGGCGCGTTTGGCGTCTTGATTCTTCTCGCGCGGCGCGGCGATGAATTGAACACCATTGAAGACTTGCAGGGCCTCGCGTCCCGCCAGCCCGGAGCCGCTGCTCTGATGGCCTTGTTCATGCTGTCGCTGGGCGGCATTCCGCCGACTGCGGGCTTTATGGGCAAGTTTTATTTGTTTATCGCCGCTGTCCATGCGCACCAGTACGCGCTGGCCGTGATTGGCCTTGTCGCCAGCGTCATCGGCGTCTTTTACTACCTGCGCGTGATTGCCTCCATGTACTTCCTGCCTGCTAAGCGCGACTTCCCCACCGGCAGCCCGTTCCGCTTCGCGCCCGGCGCGGATGTGGCGGTTGTCTTTTGCGCGATTATGACCCTCATCTTGGGCATCTATTCGGGCGGCCTGATTAACATCGCCCGCATCGGGGCCGACTCGCTTGACCGGGGCGCAGTGGCTGTGCCGATGGCGTCTGCCCCGCCTGCTGTCCAGCGGGCCAGCGTGCGCTAGACACTTTTATCATCTCCCGGCACGTTGGGGAGCATTCTTCACCCTGTTCCGTTCCCACGACCCAGGAGACACACCCATGCACCCTTTACTTGCTCAGATTGATGCCCGGATCGCCGCCCGCCGCGTGCTCACGCACCCGTTCTACCAGGCCTGGCAGCGCGGAGAGTTGTCTCCCGCCGCCTTGCAGGACTACGTCGCGCAGTATTATCCGCACGTCGCCGCCTTTCCCCGCTACCTGTCCGCGCTGCATGCCCATACCGAAAACGACCACACGCGCCGCGCTCTTCTGCAAAACCTAGTTGACGAGGAAGCGGGCGCTCCCAACCACCCCGAATTGTGGCTGCAATTCGCGCAAGGCTTGGGTGTCTCCCCCCAGCGCGTGACCGATACGCCTGTCGCTCCCGAAACCCGGCACCTGGTTGACACGTTTCTCCGCGTGTGCAAAGACGGCTCGGTGGCGGCGGGCCTCGCGGCCCTTTACTCCTACGAGAGCCAAATCCCTCAAGTGGCCGACACCAAGATGGACGGCCTGCGCGCCTTTTACGGCATTAGCAGCCCTGAGACCCTCGCCTATTTCGCCGTCCACAAAGACGCCGACGTGGAGCATTCCCGCGTAGAGCGCGCGCTTTTGGCCCATCATCTGAGCGACCCCGATGCCGCCGATGCCCCTGCATCCGCGCAGGCCGCCCTGGATGCTGTTTGGGGCCTGCTGTCCGGCGTGTGCGCCCGGCATGGCATTGCGTGCTGATTTCGCCCCGGCGCGCTGTCCAAGCAAACGCCCTAGCTGCACAAAGCAGCCGGGGCGTTTCGTTGTTTGTCTCCAGGAATGCTTGTGAACAGGCAGGCCGTGCTGGGTGATGCCGCGTGTCGTTTCGGCGTCGCATAGGCGTTTCTAGGGCTGATCAAGCGCATACCAACGACGGACGGTTTTGTTCCATCGTTGCAACACGCTGACAACAAGCGCTGAAACACTCAGCGCACCCCTTATAAGCCGTGAAACGGGAACACATGCTCCCGCACCAGGCGCACGCTTTCGGCGGCGCAGGCGCGGGCGTTGTCGTCTTCGGGCGCAGCCAGGGGAAGGGGCGCGGCAGGGTCGCGCAAGGCGGCAGTCTGCCAGTCCTGAGCGAAGGGCGGGGGCAGGGCGTCGGGAAAGTCTTGGCCGGACAAGGCCCCGTAGCACAATGTCCACAAACGGGCGACCGTGGGCAGATTGTAGCCGCCGCCGCCCAGCGCGATGGTCGGCAGCCCTAAGTTCAGCACGGAACGAACGGCGGACAGCCAGCCCCGGCTGGTCAGGTTGAGGTGGGCCAGACGGTCGGAAAAGTGGGCATCCGTGCCGACTTGCAGCAGCACGGCGTCGGGGTGAAAGGCGCGCAGCAGGGGCAGAAACGCGGCTTCAAAGGCTTGAGTGTGAACCGCATCGCCACTCGCGCGGGCGAGAGGCAGGTTGGCATTAAAGCCTAAGCCCGCCCCCATGCCAATCTCGTGGGCAAAGCCGGTCTTGCGCGGGAACAGCGACAGGGGGCTTTCGTGGATGGAGAGGGTCAGCACGCGCGGGTCATCGTAGAACAAAGCCTGCACGCCGTCGCCGTGGTGGGCGTCAATGTCCACATACGCAACGCGCCGCGCGCCTCGGGCGAGCAGCCAGTGGGCGACAAGCGCGCAGTCGTTGACCGTGCAAAAGCCCGCCGCCCGATTTGATTGGGCATGGTGCAGGCCGCCGGATGTGTTGAACGCGGCTTGGTATCCGCCCTCCCAGACCAGGCGGGCGCAGTCCAAAGATGCCCCGGCATACAGCAGGCTCGCTTCCCACATGCCGGGGAACGGCGGGGTATCCCCATTGCCGAAGCCGTAGCGTGCGCGGTCGGGAACAGCCTCGCCCCGGCTGAGCGCGCGCAGAGCGTGCAGGTAGTCAGGGGTGTGGACACGCAAAAGGTCGTTCGGCGCGGCAGGCGTGGGGGTGACAAGAGAAGACGATGGGCTATGGAACGCGCCGTAAGCGTCTAGCAGGCGGTGGGTCATGCGCAGGCGGGTCTGCTGCAACGGGTGGCGGTCGCCGAGATGGTATGTGGTGAAGGCGTCGGTGTAAACAAAGGCGGCGCGGGGCATGGGGAAGGTGCGGAAGTTTCTAAACCGGGCCGGTTGTGCGCCCGCTGCTGAGGGCGCTCCGCACATTGTGAGTGGCGGCTGCGTCTACTTTCTTATCAACTGGATGCCGATGCTCTCTCCATATTCCCCAGAGCGGCAGGATACGGGCGCCTCATAGTCAATGCCTTTGCAGAGAATGAGCATCAGGCCATCCTGCGGTAAATCATTCCTATAAATATCAACGTCCGCTGCCATCTTGATCCGAGCCGTCAGCGCTCCATGCAAATCCCTGGGTACTGTCATCACCTCCTCAGTAACCCCACCACGGGTAAACTGAATAGACGCTGTCTCCTCTCCAAGAATTATACCAATGCTTGATACTTCCATTTCAACGGCCCACTGTAGGATTGAACCCATGAAAGCGAACAGCGGATCACCTTCTCCCGTGGCCGACGGGATGTTCTTCTTGAGGCCAGCCGAGGCAAGGAGTTTACTGACCTCTTCGTTGACGCGCCCCAAGAACTCGTCATCCCGTGATGGGCGGTTCTCATAGAAATTGTTCTCAACCATTGCCAACACCCTTTCTTTCAGGCGACTTCGGCCTTGATAAAGTCGGCTCTTGACGAGTATCTCTGAGATGTCCAGGAACTCGGCAATTTCGCGGTGCGAATACTGGCCCATATAGAACAGCCCAATCACAAGTCGCTCCCCTTCAGGCAAGCCCTGGATCGCTTGCTTCACCTGCTCCTGAAGCTCGCGCCTTTCGATAATCTGTTCCAATGTAGGATTGAGGGAAGTAACGTTCTCGGCAGTCTCCAATGGCACAACAGATACGTGCCTGCCCCGAATCAAGCGGTCACAGTGCTTAAAAACGATTTTCCTTAGCCATGTTGCAAAGCCATGCAAGCTCCGCAGGGAGTGCAGGGTACGGTACACTTCCACGAACGCTTCCTGAGTGGCATCTTGAGCCAGTTGGTAATCTCCGAGCATGGAAAAGGCATAGGCAACAGCCATATCCTGGAACCGCCGCACGATCCAATCAAAAGCCTTAGCATCTCCCGCCTGCGCTCTGCTGATCCAACGTGCTGCCTCCATGTCCCGCATTCCGCCTCCTCTTCCAATAATAAGACCCACTTTGTCAGGAAAAGGTTGGTGGGCAAAAGAGCTACGGGGTGAACGTTATTCTTCGTCCGGGTCATCGTCAGCATCGCCCTCTTCGGGAGCATCATCCTCCATGTCAATGGTGTCGGGCAAACCCTGTGGCAGCACGACAAGCCCTAAAACATCGGCAATGGACAAGCCGGCATCCAGCCAGTTCTCCCGGCCTGATGTCTTCCAGCAATAGAGGCGTCCGCCGGTCGTGTCGGCAAACTGCTGTGCCTGGACGGCTTCTTCCAAATCAAACATTTCCCGGTCAAGCAGAAGGGGAAGCGTGACCTGCATACTCATAGGTAACCTCGTTGATAGCTAAAAATGGCCTGCGTGTTTGGACGCGAGGCTTTGTGAAAGCTTGTCGTGGTAGTTGGAAAGGGCATCGTAGTCAATAAACTTGGTGTTGTCACGGATAGGCGCAAAGGCACTGTAGCCGAGCTTAGCGTCATATTCTTTCCGGCGGACGGCGTCAGCGACAATGCGAAACTTGATGCGGAAGTCCTGAAACTCCAAAAACTTCAGCAGGGAGTTCTGTATGTCAGTGGAATGCTCTACTTCATAGAAGGCATGAGGAAGGCCGCGTTCATTAAACCACGTTATGTCTACAGTGCTGCCCCGTCGCAGAAGAGTGTCGTAAGTGAACGTGTGAAACTGAGGCAAAGTGGCTACTTCAGAGAGTTTGCGCGCTAAGAACAGGCGGTTCTTATCCTGATGAGGCACAAATGTCTGAAAGCGTTCCATGTTGCCAATTTCTACAATCAGCCCTTGATAGTAGGTATGATTAAAGGTTTCCACCTGTGCCGGTGAACTATCGGGCGCAAGCGCAAACTGCCTGGCGACGGCATCGCGCGCTTCTTCCAATGCCCACAAGCCGGGCTTTATCTTGAAGAACTCTGGCCTGTCCTGCACAATGCGCCGAATAGTGGCATAAGGCGTCTTTGTGCCCCAATTGGCAACGGGTACGTGCTGATTGAGCCACCCCAGCGTGGCATAACCGCCATTTTGCCGCATGGCCTCCGCAACCTCTTCATATTGCTTCATGGTTAAACTCGTGCCTCTCGGCAAGGGAAGGCGCTCACCGGCGCGCAGTTGATGCGGACAAGATAGGGAGCCATTCGCGCAGGCAAAGCTAAAATCCTGCCTGCCGCAGGAAAAGCCCTGCCTGCCGCAGGAAAAGCCCTGCCTGCCGCAGGAAAAGCCCTGCTCTGCATGGCGTTCTAAACCGTGCGCAGGAGGTTCCAGGCAACGGTCAGCATGGTCAGGTAAATGATGTAGACAAACAAGCCGCGCAGGCGGCGGCTGTCCAGTCGGGCCGTCAGCTGCGCCCCAATCTGTGCGCCCAGCGACGAGCCGACCAGCAGCACCAAAGCCATGTCCAGGCGCACATGGCCCTGGCGCGCATGCAGGGCGGTTCCCGCAAGGCAGGTCGCCAGCAGCACCAGAATGCCCGTGCCCGCGGCATTGCGGATGGGCATGCCGATGCCGTACAGCAGGATGGGCATCAGCGCAACGCCCCCGCCGATGCCGAGCAGGCCGGAAAGAAAGCCCATGCCCAGACCCAGGTAGCCGATGGCAGGGGCGGATACAACGACATGGGTGCGCGGCAGAAAGGTCATGCCGGGCAAAGACAGGCGCAGGAGCGGTGCGGGCCGCGCGGCGTGGGCGGCGGCGGATGCGCGGTGGGCATCGCGCGTCATCCAGGCGGCGACGCCTCCCAGCAGAGCCAGGTAACCCACGGACAGCCAGAGCTTGGCGGCAGGCACGGCATGCCCGGCCAGGGAAACCGCGCCGAGCCGTGTCAGCGCCTGCACGGCCTGCGCGCCCAGGCCAACCCCCAGCAGACTGCCTGCCAGCATCATCCAGTCCATCTTGATCTCGCCCTGCCCCAGCTTTTGATGGCGCACTAAGGCGGCAGTGGCGACCCCAATCATCTGGCACAGGCCGGTGCCGACGGCCACCGGCAGCGGCAGTCGGAACAAAACCGCCAGGAGTGGAGTCAGCAGAAAGCCGCCCCCGACACCGAACATACCGGCGACCACGCCGATGCCCAAGCCGAGAACGGCCAAACTGCTCCACCAGAAGACGCTCGCCATTAGATATGGTACATGTCCACCGAAGTGTCGTCCGGCATCGGCGTGGGCCGAGACGGGCGGCGGGCCTGCCACCAGTCAAACACGCGCGCTGAAGCCAGGCCCCACACAAAGGGCACGACAAGGCACAGGGCCACATAAGACCAGGACTGCATGGCAGGTGCCTTTCCGCGCGGCGTGGCGCTCAGGCGTAGCCCTTCGCCTTGAGGTTGTTGTAGGACAGGGCCACCGACTCCAAAGGCGGACGGCGGCAGATGTCCTGCTCCACGACAAGGTACCTGGTGCCGATGTCGTCGGCGGCCTGCACCAGCGCATCCAGGGGCAGGTCGCCTGTGCCAATCTCGGCGAACGAGCCGTCTTCGGGGTTGCGGTCTTTGATGTGCATCAGCGGCACGCGGCCTGTGTGCTTGCGGACATAGGCGACCGGGTCAAGCCCGGCCACCATAACCCAGTAGACGTCAATCTCGGCCTTCACCCACAGCGGGTCGGTCTGGGCAAGCAGAATGTCCAGGCCCAGCTCGCCGGTGTCCAGCGGTTTCAGCTCAAAGTCGTGGTTGTGGTAGCACAAGGTGAGGTTGAACGATTGCAGGGTTTCCCCAATGCTGTTTAGGGTTTCCGCAGTCTGCTTCCACGCATCCGCCGTGCCGCGCCGCTCCTCGGGAACAGAGGGAATAATGATGTAATTGTTGCCCAAAGTCAGGGCATCGTCCACGGCCTGCCGTATATCGGCTTCCAGTGCCTCCAAGCTGACATGGCTGCCGGACACGGACAAATGCAGGTCGTCCAGCACGGACTTCAGGGCGCGCGGGGTCAGCCCGCCGTGCCCGGCCAGCTCCACGGCGGCATAGCCGATGTCGGCGACCTGGCGCAGCGTGCCGGGGAAGTTCTGGGCGGCCTCGTCGCGCACGGTGTAAAGCTGCAAAGAGAGAGGGATTTTCGGCATGAACTCGTTCCTTTCGGTCGTCAGGGTGTGTTATATAGGGAAAAGCGTATTGGGAGAATGTTACCTGTTCACCATTGCCATCATGGCTTCCGGGTAGCGTCCGCCGGCGGCGGAGTTTGGGGGCGCGGCGTCGTTGATGCGGGCCAGTTCGCTCGGCGTGAGCGTTACCGCCACAGCCTGGGCGTTTTCTTCTAAATACGCGCGCCGCTTGGTGCCGGGAATGGGGACAATGTCCTCGCCCTGCGCCAGTGTCCATGCGAGGGCAAACTGGCCGGGAGTGACGCCTTTTTCCTGGGCAATCTGCCCGATACGCGCCACCAGGTCAAGGTTGCGGTGGAAGTTGTCGCCCTGAAAGCGCGGCGAGCTGCGCCGGTAGTCGGCGGGGTCTAAATCTTCAAACTTGGTAATTTGCCCGGTGAGAAAGCCGCGCCCCAGCGGGCTGTATGCGACAAAGCCAATGCCCAGCGCGCGGCAAGTGGGCAGGATTTCGTCTTCGGGGTCACGGCTCCACAGCGAATACTCGGTCTGCAAAGCCGCAATCGGGTGGACAGCGGCGGCGCGGCGAATGGTGGCAGGCGATGCCTCGGACAGCCCTAAATAGCGCACTTTGCCCTGCTCCACCAGGCCTGCCATCGCGCCCACGGTGTCTTCAATCGGGGTTTGCGGGTCTACCCGGTGCTGATAGTAGAGGTCAATTGTGTCCACGCCCAGGCGCTTGAGGGAGGCATCACACGCCTGGCGCACATAGTCGGGCTTGCCGCTGATGCCGCGCTTGGCCGGGTCTTCCGAGCGGATAATGGCGAACTTGGTGGCGAGCGTCACCTGGTCACGGCGTCCCTGTATCGCCTGGCCCACCAGCGTCTCGTTGTCCCCCGAGCCGTACATGTCGGCGGTGTCCCAAAACGTAATGCCCAAATCCAGGGCGCGCTGAAGCGTGGCAATGCTTTCGACATTATCGCGCGTGCCGTAAAAGTCGGACATGCCCATGCATCCGAGGCCTTCTGCCGAAACCGTCAGTCCCGTATGTCCTAAGTGTCGCTGCTGCATAATAATCTCCCCTGGCGTTGATATACCCGCTTAGCGTGGAACTTCTACGCTGTCCAGGGCGTCTTGAATAACCTGCTGCTGGGTGAGGCTCTCGGCCCGCGCCCGCGTATCCAAAGCGATGCGGTGGGCCAGCGTGGGAACCGCAAGCACGCGCACATCGTCGGGCAGGGCATAATCGCGGCCCAGGATTGCCGCCCGCGCCTGTGCCATGCGGTACAGCGTCAAAGAGGCGCGCGGCGACAGGCCCAGGCGCAAACGGGCATCCATGCGTGTTTGGGCAACAACGCGCAGCAGGTACTGCGCGACCGATGTGTCAAAGCGCACGGTTTTCACTTCGGTCTGCGCGTCCAGCAGCGCCTGCGTGGACAGCACGGCATCCAGTGTTTCAAAGGGAGACAGGGCGTGGCGGCTTTCCAGGATTGCCAGCTCATCGGCAAAGTCCGGGTAGCCGAGCGTGAGGCGCACGCTGAAACGGTCAAGCTGGGCTTCGGGCAGCGGGTATGTGCCGTGAAAGTCGGACGAGTTCTGCGTGGCAATGACAAAGAACGGCTGGGGCAGATCGCGCCGCTCGCCTTCCACGGTAATCTGGTTCTCGCTCATCACTTCCAGCAGGGCAGACTGGGTGCGCGGGGACGTGCGGTTGATTTCATCCGCCAGCACGATGTTCGCGAAGATAGGGCCGGGCCGGAACCCGAAGACGCCTTCTTTGGGGTTGTAAAACGTGCTGCCGATAATATCGGCGGGCAGCAGGTCGGGCGTAAACTGAATGCGCCGAAAGAGGCCGTCCAGCGAGCGGGCCAGGGACTTGGCGAGGGTTGTTTTGCCCGTGCCGGGCACGTCTTCCAGCAGCACATGGCCCCCGGCGAGCAGGGCGGTGACAACCAGGCGGATGGCATCAGGCTTGCCTTGAATAACGCGGCCTAGATTGTCTTCCAAAGCCTGCACATGGGCGGTGAACGATGGGGTCATAGGGGCTTTCTACACGGTGCTTCGCGTGTGCAGCGCAGCGTCTTTGGTTTGCTCTAACAAGCGAAGGGCTTGCTCCAAATCCTGCGCGGCGCGCGGGCTGATAATCAAACCAAAGCGAACGGCGTTGTAATCCTGCACAAAGGGCAGCGCGTCCGCAAGGCCCACTGTGCGCACATGCTCTTCCCACGGAACAAAAGGCGGGCAAGGCAGGCCGATGCGCCGCAGCCAAAGCTCAAAGCGCCTGGCAAGGGCGTGCATTTCGGCGGACTGCGCGTAGGCAAACCCCCGCGCATTGGCCGGGCCGCGCCGCAATCGCTGCCAAAGCTGCTTGACGCCCCAGTACAGCGCCCACAGCGCGGCCAAAGCTGCTAGTATCTGCCAGGTCGTGAACTGCGCGAGCCATGCCCGCAAGGCGGCGATGCGGTCGCCCATCCACTCGGTCGCGCGCCGTGTCCACGGAACCGGCGCGGCGGTGGTGGGAGGGCGTCCATCGCCCGGCGTGGCGTCTAAAGTTGTCCAGCCCTGCGGAGCAAGCCACACTTCCGCCCACGCATGAGCATCCTGCTGGCGTACCAGCGTCGTGCCCGGCCCCTCGGCTTCATGGGCATAATACCCGGTCACATACCGCGCAGGCAGCCCAACAGCGCGCAGCATCAGCACGGCTCCCGACGCAAAAAACTCGCAGTGGGCGGCCTTGCGCCCCAAAACGAAGCTGGACACAGGGTCGCCTGCGCCGGGATGGATAGTGAGGCTGTAATGGAAGTTCTCCAAAAAGAAGCGCTGGATTGCCGCCGCCTTCGCCGCAGGCGTCGCGCTTCCCTGCGCTATCTGCCGGGCTAGGGCGAGCACGCGCGGGTCAACGTTAGAAGGCACGGCAAGGTCGCGCGTTCGCTCTTCGGGGCTGAGCGTGGCACGGAGAAGCGCCGGACTGCCCCCCGCGCCGAACCAGACTGCATACGGCGGCGGCACAGTGGCGTGCAGATGAAACCCGCTATTGCCCAAATCCTGCTGCACGGCGAGGCCTGCTCCCGACGCAAACGACAACCTGCTGGCCTGCAATGGCACAAACAGCACGCCGCGAACAGGAGCCAGTGTTGTCACCTGCATTGCCTCGGGCTGCGCGGAAAGCTTCTCCTCTCCCCCAAGGTATGGCGTAAGGCGGCGCGTGTCAAATGCCGGCCCCCACCGGCCCTCTGCATAGGTATCGTAGGCAATGCCGCGCAGGTAAACATGACCCCCAACATTTTGCACGCGCAGCACGCGCTCTAGCGAGCCAGGCTGCCCAAAGGTTGCCTCTAAAACAGGCTGAGACGACAGCCCCGTCGCTTCCGCTATAGGCCGGTCGTGCAGGCTGCCTGCCCCAAGCTGCATCAGCGGCACCCGGTATATCCAAAACAGCGTGTAAATACAGGCCCCCAGGGTGAGCGCGGACACAATCGCAAGTCCCCGCCCCGCCGCGCCTCCGCTGTCCTGCCGCCGTTCTGCGCCAAAGCGGGGCAGCGACAGCACGGCCAGAGCGAAGTAGACAGGCGAGGCGAGACGGATCGGCCAGATTTGGTCGGTGGTGCAGGCCGCCAGGAACACATAGCCCGACAGCAGGCACAGCGCGCCGCTGCTGCTCCGCGCGGGCGTTCCAGGCGGCCCGAGTGGAAGAGTACGAGCCGCCTGCACCACAAACTCCGAGGCAGCCAGCATGCCGAACGCCCCCACCGCGGTTGTATCAAACAGCCACGACTGCGGGTCGTTGAACTTGTCCCAGTTCGCAAACACAATCACCGTCCCCAAAGCCAGCCGCAGCGCCCAGTGCGCCGCCGAAGACAAAGGCAGGTGCCATCCGGTCACGCGCAGGGCAGCGAGCAGGAGCATCAGCCCTAACAAGATGATGCTGTCCGGCCCGCCCAGCGGCCCGTAGGTTGCCAGCAGCGTTGCAAACGCGGTCAGTGCCGCCAAAGTCGCCGCCCACGAAAGCGGCGCAGGCGCAGGCGCGGCGGGAAGAGGCGGCATTGCAGGCTGAAGGGAAAGTGCCATAGGTGTCAGCTACAAGCGGTCCAGGCCCGCTTCAATCTGTGCTAATGTGACCTGAAGAATGGGGCCGAAGCGCCTCGCATCGGCAGCCAGGCTCTGCGACGGGCTGCCGTCGTGGACAAGCACCAGGCGCAGCGCGATCCCCAAAGAATGCAATTCTTCCACAAATGCCCGCCGCGCATCATCCCAGTCCAGCAGAAAGCAGACCGCAACAGACACGTCTTCCAAGCGTTCCGCCAGGCTAGGCACGGCGGCAAAGCGTGCCGGGGCAGGCGAGGGCGCGGCGACTGCCAGCATGTCCAGCGTCTGCTCCTGGCAGGCCCACGGCTGCGTATTGTTAAACGCATGCAGTGTTTCCCCCAGCAGCAGCGCCCCCACCGGGTACTCCTGACGCGCCAGCCAGTCGCCTGCCGACGCGCACAGCGAGATCGCCCCCTCCCAAGCTTCCTCCGCGCCCGGTGCCTTGGGCACATTGGTATCCAAGACAAGGGCGGCATGGTGCAGATATTCCTCGTGGAACTCGCGCACCACCAGCCGGTCCAGGCGAGCGGTCGCGCGCCAGTCCATATCCCGGATATTATCCCCCTCGCGAAACTCCCGGTTGCCCATAAACTCCAGCGCCTCGCCGCGCGCCGTCGCCAGCGCCGCCCCGCCCGGCTGCTCGCTGCGGCGAAGGGGCAGGTCTAAGGTGCGCAAAGGCGTCCATTGCGGCGTCACCAGCACTGTTTTGGTGTCGGGAACTGATGTGTATGCCCGCAGCAGGCCAAAGGGAAAGTCGGTCTGTACGCGATACCCCTGCAATGTGTACCAGCCCCGGCGGGTGCATAAGAGTTCCACTAGGACGGCCTGCGGCTCGTTCGGGCGCAGCGTGCCCAGGGCAATGCCGTCCCACGTCACAGGGTCAATCGCGGCGGGCAGGCGGCGCGGCAGCAGAACCGCATCAAAGACAGGCCGCTTCAGCGCCTGCACAGTCACGGTGACCGGCAGACGCCGCCCTGCCTCCACGCGCGCAGGCTGGCGCGTGCTCAAAGCCACGCGCGGGGGCCGCACGAAGGCCCACCCCAGCGCCAGCGCCCACACGCTGACTGCATAAGTGAATGGCACAAACACCTGCAAGTCCAGCGAAGTCGTGCCGTACAGCGCAAACGCCAGGGTCATGCCCGCAAACCACAGGCTGGGCCGGGTCATTCGGTGCGTCCAAAGCCGCCACAGCCAGCGCGAGATGGCCCCTTGAAAGAATGGGTGGCCGCGAATCTCCTTGGTGGAATGCAGCGG
>JAABUQ010009341.1_pt1 | contig 13315 bp, 18 predicted proteins | sample 5560001 | NCBI WGS metagenome assembly JAABUQ01 (sample SAMN10711888, study PRJNA513371) | rock metagenome | isolation source: Antarctica rocks | place: Antarctica: Victoria Land, Finger Mt nord | collected 2015-12-18 | reverse complement strand
CTACAATACCAAACGGCTACATTCGGCATTGGGGTATCGGAGCCCTGTGCAGTTTGAGCATCAACACGCCCGCCAGGGTGTCAAAACGGCGGACTGAACCTGTCCACCCCATGGGGGTCACTCCAGTTTCACTCCGGTATCAACACGAGCAGCTCAACAAGGCGCAACTGCGCCGCCAGCTGGTCGAGCTACGCGCCGACCGGGACGCCACGGTGCTGACGGTCGCCAAGGTGTCGGTGGGATCGGTGCTGCAATCGGGCGACCAGTTCATCACCCTGGTGCCCGCCGATGCGCCGCTTGAGGTCGAAACCAACATCGCCGGCCGCGATGACGGGTTCGTGCATCTGGGTGACCCGGTGGCGCTCAAGTTTGACACGTTCCCGTTCACCCAATACGGCCTCGCCTACGGGACGGTGCGTACCATCAGCGCCGACAGCTTCACCGGCATGGACGAGCAGCGCAGCAAGTTCGGCGGCAACGCCGTCCCCGTCGCCCAGGGCAGCACCGAGCCGTTCTACCGCGCGCGCGTCGCGATCGACCGGATTGGCCTGCACGGCGTGCCGGCCGGGTTCAGGGTGGCGGCCGGCATGCCGATCATCGCCGACATCAAAGTCGGCAAGCGGACCATGCTGGGCTATCTGATGGCGAAGGTGCTGCCGGTGGCCTCGGAAGGAATGCGCGAACCATGACACCCCCACCGACCGGGCCGGTTCGCACCAAGGCGACGCCAATCGTAGCAGCCGGGCTCGCAGTTCAGCATCTGCAACGGTGTGCTGAGCATGGCGGTCACGCCCACGTCATGGACATGCGCGAGCTGCACGACCGGATGCCGGTGATCCTTGAGCCGGCGGACTCGCCGTTTTGGTTGGGCGAGATCGAGGACGTCGATCCACCGCGCTGCTCGTCCGGCGGCCGAGAGGGGGTGCTGCGGCTGTGGCCCGCGAGCAAGGCGGTTTACGGCCCGGAACTGCTGGTCCTCACGTTCCGCCGGAGCCGGCGAATGCAGCGGGGCCGCCTGGACGCAACCCGCTTGAGCGGCCCCGACCGATGGCTGACCGGTGCGGCTACCCTTAACGGCAGTGCACCAGGAGATGCCTGTCATCGAATGTTCGCCCGGGCCGCGATCAGGGCAATGGTGGTTGCCTAATCCTGCAGCGATGCATCCGTTTGCGTGTGTTCACTACGGTCACCAATCAAGTCCAATGTTTATCCACAATTACGCACAGTTTTGTGACTAAACTGTCTAGTCATCGTAGGTTCATCTCTGGCCATGTCCTCGAATGGCTGTCGTGCATCTCTCAGGCCGCAAGCAACCGCGGAACAAGTCGGAGCCTGACAACTTGTCGGAGTAGAAGGCCGAGGGAGCGCAATTCTTTGCTGCCATGATCATCAAGCAAGAGCAACACGAAAGGCTTGAGAGTCGCATCCGCGAGCGAGCTTACTTCCTATGGCAGCAGAACGGCTGTCAGGATGGTCCACAGGACGACTTCTAGCACCGGGCGCGGGAACTTGAAGGTACGACGCCATAACGCCTTCCTACGTCGTCTCGACCGGCTCAGGCCCCTTCTGCGCCGGAACTCGAACGACAGCTTCCTCGACTGATGTCAGCTACGGTACTTTTGGGTTCCTGGGCGCCATCGCGGCGTCGTGCGGGCGCTTCGGTGAAGAAACGCTTGCCATAGTGCATCCTCCTCCTGACCGGCAGGGGCAACTCTGCACCATCACACTCCGGGACCAAACACCTACCCCAACTAGCTAATGCCGACCCCAGCCCGATGCAGGGGTCCTAAAGGGATGGTGGGTCTTGGCGATCAACAGGCGAGCGTCGACGAATTTGAGACATCTGATCGGTGAACGTAAATAGGGGCTCATCTTCGGTAGTGGCAAGCCGGTTGGCGCAGGCCCCGAAGCGGCAAAACCACAACCTTAATCGGATCGAGCAGGATCCGGATCGCCGGGTCAGAGAGGCGATTGCTCTCGTGTTCTCGAAGTTTGCAGAATTGCAGACGGTTCGTCAGGTTCTTGTCTGGATACGGCAGGAAAACATCTTGCTGCCGGCCATCGTCGAGGGGGCTGGCAAGCGGCCGATTGAGTGGAAAATTCCGGTCCATCATACACTGCATCATAGGCTGACCAATCCGGTCTATGCGGGCGCATATGCGTTTGGACGCCGCGGCGCACGCGTCAGCATTGAGGACGGCCGAAAACATGTCACCCGCAGCTTGCGCCGAAGACCGACGGAATGGGATGTTCTGATCAAGGATCACCACGATGGCTATCTATCCTGGGCTGAGTTCGAGAGAAACCAGGAGCTGATCTCCGACAACGCCAATGGGAAGAGCTATCTGGGGCGAGGTTCGGTCCGCAAAGGCGGCGCATTGCTATCTGGCCTGTGCCGGTGCGCCCGTTGCGGCAGAAAGCTGCAAGTGTCCTATGGCAGCACAAAGGGCTTCTCTCAACGATACGCCTGCCGTGGCGCATTTAGCGAACGGGCAGAGATGAGCTGCATCAGTTTCGGCGGAATGCGGATCGACCGTGCCATCGCCGCCGAGGTTCTCGAAAGGGTCAAACCGCTCGGTATCGAGGCGACATGCGTGCCCAAACCGAGGGCCGCGCGGGCCGCCGGCACGCGTCCGCGCGGGAGTGTCACGGCGAGGGTGCTGCCGAGGAAGCATTCGATCCCGGCACGGTGTAGAACACTTTGCGCAGCATGAAGCCGCCGCTGCGCGTCACCGTGACCACGGTCTCGTCGTGATCCGAGGTGCGGCGCGGCGGCAGCGGCCTGAGCTGCGGCCGCTCGATATCGATCAGCCGGCGACGGCCAGCGTTGGCCCGGCCGACGACTTCGTCAACGAACTGCCGATAGGCAGCCAGGTCTTCGAAGTCGGCGCTGCCGCGGAGCAGGAGCGCCTGCGCGAGCGCGGTCTTGAGATGCCCGTGCGAGGCCTCGATCGCGCCGTTCTCGTGCGCGACGCACGTCCTTCTAGTTGAAGACAACCTCGTAACTTCTTGTAACCTGGCGCAGATATGCCCCCACGCTGGGATCGGGAGCGACAGAGTCGGTACCGGCGAGGAGGCGATCGATATCGCCGGCCAATATGGTTACGATCTGATCCTCCTTGTGGTCATGATGCCGGAAACCGATGGCGTCGATATCATCCGACGCATGCGGCGAGCCGGTGTCCAGACGCCCGTGTTAGTCCTCACAGATCGGTCTCGGGCAACCGTCAAATTGCATGCGTTCCGCGCGGGAGCGGACGACTACATGGTTCAACCGTTCGACACAGAGGAATTGATCGCCCGCATTCATGCGATTTCCCGTCGCTCCCGGGTGCCCGGTCGGGCTGTTCTGACGTGTGGCTCTCTCAATGTGGACCTCGATGCGAAGGAGGCCAGCGTCGGTTCCACCAAGGTCGTTCTCACATCGAAAGAGTTCGCCGTGCTCGAATTGCTGGTGCTGCGGAAGGGCACGATATTGAGCAAGGAAGCGATTGTGTCGAACCTCTATTACGGTATGGACCAGCCGGTGTTGAAGATCATCGACGTATACATTTGCAAGCTGCGCCAGAAACTCGCCGCTGCGGGAGCACTGAACGCGATCGACACCGTCTGGGGGGTGGGCTACATCCTCCGCGAGCCCCGTCTCGCCCCGCTTGCGCGAGGTAATCCCCTCCGTGGGGAGGAAGGAACGAACATCAACCACCAACACGACTTCAGGTTGAGGGCAGTCGCGTGAGCCTGTCAGGGCGAGGCGAGCGCATTGACGGCTCAGCGCTGGGGCAAAAGCTGCCCTCCAACACCGACCGACGAGCGACCGGGGGTGACGTCTGCGCGTCAAGCCGGGCGGACCAAGGACCACTACTGGTTCGGGGCTGCCGGGTAGAAAGGGCGAGCGCAACGGACGGCGGGGCCGATCGTGGCGGACCGGTCGACAGTCCTCGAGGCGGCAGCGCGCAACCCCGACGCTCCCGCGCGCCGGGGCTTCACGGCCCACCCGTGACCAGGTCAGAAAGAAACCATGTTCTCGATCTTGGCCTTCACGCCCGTATTGATCGAGGTGCCCGTCGTCCGTTTGTCGAAGTCGGCCCAATCCTTGAACTTGCCCTTGGCGCGTTCATCCATAATCACCTTGGTCCGTGCCCTCCCAACATCCGGCAGCGCATCAATCTCCTCGGTCGTAGCCGTATTGAGGTTCGTCTTCTTGGTTACAGGCATAGTGCTCGACGAAGGAGCCGCCGCGGGCCGGCTGACCTCGGGCACCGGAGATGCGGTGGACGGTGTTGCGGGCGCGGTTACTGCGGGACGGGAAGGAACCGGCGCGGTCGTCGTCTGAGCGAGCGCGGGGGCCGCCGTCAAGCCGATCAGGGCGGCCGTGGCTAATAGGCGTTTGCCGAACATGCGTATCCTCCTTTAATGCCCGGCTCTCACGGCGGTCGGGATGCCGGCGGCGAACGAGCACAGCGAACGACCCGCGACTGTATTGATCCGCCTACCGGATGGCGCAACTGTGGCCGGCGTTGGGCCGAGTTGGGGCTTAACCTGTGCCGCTGCGGAGCGGCGACCCGGCCGGTTGGGCGCCGCGTGTTGCGGAACAACGCTTGCTTCCAGATCAGAGTTGTCGGCAAGTTAAATGGCCGCGCTTCGCAGCTTTCGAAGGCGCAGCACACGGCCCGCTATGTATTCGGGTTTCGCACCTTCCTCGGGCGAGCAAACGTGAAAGTCATCCCGAGACCCGAGGCCGAGGATAATACCTTCCACCAGGCCGACACATCGCTCTGCCGAGGGTTTGAATTGTAGCAGCATTGCGCCGAGGCGCACATCAGCGCGGGCCGGTTCGAGGCCGAGGCAGAGAACAAGCGAGCACGCCGGAATGCGCGCGCTTGAGGCGGCGGACATCAACGCTTCGCGGGTAGGAGCAATGGGCACTCCCCCACGAGATGCCAGCCATCCTAGTCCGCCAGGTAGCCCGCGAGCAGTGCGTAGTGGCTATCTGGCCAAGGTCACCCTGATGGCTGTCGCGCATCTCTCAGCGGCAATCCAGCGCGGGACAGATCGGAGCCTCACAACTTGGTGGAGTGGAAAGCCGAGGGCACGCAATTCTTTGCTGCCAAAACACCCGGCGCGCGCGGTATCTACAAGCTTACGGTCGAACAGCTCCCCGACTCCGGTTGGGAGTGGGTGGTGTGGTTGTCCGAGGGCGTGTCCCGTGACGGTGTGACGGAGTCGGCAACGGCCGCAATGGCTGAGGCGGAGTCGGGCCTGTTGCAGTTGGATTACTAGGCAGGCCAGCGATCTGGCGCGCGGCCTGGGCGTCACTCTCGCGCATGGCTGCGTAGATGGCTTGGTTGCGCTGCGATGTTGTCGAGTAAGCCCAGGCCGCGTCGCCCCCAGCGGCTTCCTTCGCGGCACTCACCCGTTCGTTGAACGGATCCGCTAAGGTCATCGGCATGATCGCAACCCTTGAGAAGACTGGATTACGAGACAAAAAACGCGCTCACGCACAGGCCGTTCCGGTACGAGAAGCTACTCACACGAACGCGTGAAGACCGGGCCGTTTACGGATGAGTCTGCCTCTGGGGATTACCGTTGCAGCCTGTGTCGGCACCCGCACCTTGCCCGGGCCGTCGCATGCCGGACAGGTCACCTGCTGCCCGCCGATGAGGAGGGGGCGGGGCGTAGTCTGGCGGCGGTGTCAACGGGGAAGGCCAGTGCTGCCGTCGGTCACTCTCGTCGAGGCTGGTTCCACAAAGTCGCTAGCGCATGTGTTCCGCGAGTTCGTTGCCTCGCGAGTCAGCCTCGTTGAAAGCCTGCCGGGCGGCCACCTCGTCTACCCAGTCGGTGTCATCCAGGATCTCCGCGATTGCGGAGAGATCGGCCGCAGCAATTCCGTCGCGCTTGCCACCATGGCAGTTATAGAGGCGATCGTGTCGCCTCTCGACGACGGCGAAGCGGTCCCCTCGTGCGATCAAGAGGTGCGTGCCTGTTGCGTCGATGACGGTTGCGTTCGTAGCCGGCGCGTTGGTCATGCCTCGACCTTGTCAGGAGATTGCGAACCGATGATGGCGATCCGGGGTCTGCCAAGTCTATCTCCAAGCCTCGCCCGGTAAGTGCGGGACGGAGCCCGCGTTTCCGACACGGGCCCCTCCGCGACGGAATGCCAAGCTGGAGCTGCAGCAAGCCGCTTATCGCTGAGTCGTGATCGCGCCCGCTGACATACTGATGGACGGCGACCCTCGCTTGTTGGGAGCAATGTTTTTGCCTCAGCGTAACTTTCCAAGCTCTCGGCACGAATGGTTCGCCTGACAAGCCTTAACCGAGTCCGGCGAGGCGCCGCACGCCCTACACCGAAACAGCTCCACCACTTCCCGAAGTAGCTGTACCTGCTCATGCTGCCTGGTTTTTCTGCTCGGCGCCGGCGCAGTCACGGTCGGGTCCCGGATTGTCCCTCCGCTTGGAGGCATGTGTCCGGTCAATGTGCTGTTAAGGAACAAAGCCCCTCCGGCGAAGCTTGCTGCTAATCCGTGAAATGGATGGCCACATCAATCATGACCGGCCCGAGACCATGGGTGACGTTTCGTCCCGGACACATGGGTAACACTTTTCGCCTTTCGGCGGGAGGTGTGGATGCCGTGGAAAGCGTGTTCGGTCATGGAAGAACGCCTCCGCTTCATCGCCCGCCTTCTCGACGGAGAAGCGGTGACGGATCTCTGCCGCGAAGCCGGCATCTCGCGGAAGACAAGGAAGAGGGCAGTTCGGCATTCACCGACCGGTCCCGGCGGCCCGTCCGCTACGCCAACCAGCTGCCGGCGCAGATCGAGACCTTCATCGTCGGGTGCAAGGACGACAAACCCCATTGGGGCGCCCGCAAGATCCGCGAACTGCTCGTCCGCCGCTTCCCCGGCGACTTGCGCATGCCGGCCAAAAGCACCATTCACGCCGGACTCGATCGTCACGGCCTGGTCAGTCGCCTCGGCCGACGCCACAACCGCGCCCAAGGAACGTCGCTCTCCCTCGGCAGCCAGCCCAATGACCTCTGGTGCGTCACTTTAAGGGCGATTTCAGGCTTGGCAACAGCCGCTACTGCTACCCGGCCGCGTCAAGGGGTGCGGATAACGCCGATGAAATAGACACCTTCATCGGTTCGCGCCGGAAGTTCGACCGCGACCTCGCCCGGGAGCTCGGCTCGAACTCTCGGCGTCGTTCGGGCGCTGCCATGAAGACTAACAGCCACAACGCTTCCACCGCTTCGTGGGTCAACGTAGCGTCACGACTCTTCGGGACCAAACACCTAATGGAGGCAACCGCAACTTTTGCTTGCACACGATATCGTGATATGCTCTTATCACGATAGCGCGAGGAGGCAACCCAGTTACTCAAGCGCTCAAGCAGGATTTTAGCCAACATGATCAACGTTATCTGAACAGACCTTCTGCATTCCCGCGCACAGATTACGCTTGCGGAACACATTTCAGAAGACCTCGCGCTCGACAGTCTCCGACGTTGTGGAAGCAATGTCCTACAGAGTTTCCGAACGACGTGGCACATTGCTTTGGCACCGTCGGGGCTGTCGTCGAGTAATTTAAGCTGCGCCCCTTTCACTTTCATGACCCGGAAGAAAAAATGTAGAGGTCATCCACGATCCAACTGTGGTTTGACGAAGGTCGCACCATGAGCCTGATTGATGCTCATTGCAGGAACGTGAGCGCGTTCGGTTTAGGCGCTCCCAGTCCTTTGCCAGGCGCTGCGGCGGCGATTGAGCCAGGCGATAGTCCGCTCGACGATCCAACGCTTGGGCAGTACGACGAGCAGCCGACGTCCGCGCTTGACGATCTCGACTTTGACCTGCTCGCAGACCCGGGTCAGCCCTTGCTGAAACCGTGGTCCCGTCTGGCGCATTGCCGCTGACACGCCCTTCAGGGTGCCGACGTAGAAGGTATCCTGGGCGCCGCAGTAGCCCGGGCACTCGCTCTCGAATTCGCCAAAGGCCTCCTTGTCCAGCTTGGCGCGTTCGAGTGCGATTACCTGGGCTTCGGTCAGCACCAGGCCGTCCTGAGCACTCTTGGCCTCAAGGGCCTTGAGCCGTTTCTTCGTGGTCTCCAGGTCGTGGCGCTGCCAGACGCAGCGGACACCGGCCGGGGTGTGCCGCTCGCCTCCAATGCCGGCGGCTGGAGCAATGTCGACACGTTCTACAAGCAGATCATCGCCAGCCAATACGACTCCCCATACCGGGGCATCGTCGATGCTTGGGCGACGCAGGGCTACAAGACGGTGCAGTTCCGCTTCGCCTACGAGATGGACGGCAACTTCATGCCGTGGGCGCCGGGAAATTCCGCGAGCCCGACCGCGAACGCCGACTTCGTTGCCGCTTTCAGCACATCGCCGATCTCGGGTGGCCGGGGACGGTAGGCGGCCGCGGCCTCCTCCGGAACTCGCAGCGCGACCAGGCACGCGCGCAGCAAGGCGGTGATGTCGCCGGCGCGTCCCGCCGGCACGATCTCCGGCGCCCCGCGGGCAGACATTTCCCGCCTGAGTTGGGGCCGCCGCTCCAGCCAGTCGGCCGCGGCGCGCATCCGCGCGCGGTCGACGAGCTGCCGCCGCAGCGCCTCGACCTCGGTTTCCGCGGCGGGGGCCTTCGGGCCCCTCGGCCGGCAGCAGCAGCCGCGAGCGCATCTACCGGAACCTCCACTTGAGGTGGGTCTTGTGACGAATGTTATGAAACCAACGCTCCGTTACCCTGGAGCGCGAACCATCGCTCCATCGGCTTACCGCCATCTGTCGAGAACCGATCATCCAGGATGCTGGAGGTCAGGATCCGCTCGACGCGGAAGTGGCGAAAGTCGGTGCGCAACTCGCACCACGGCCGAGCAAGGTGACGTCCACGTAGCAGCACGACCGTCAACCTTGGCAAGGTGTACGGCACTGTCGAAGTCTTCGACCCACTAAGCGGTTCCACTCCGGTCCAAACCTTGACGAACGTCAGCCAGGCCACTGTCGCTCTCACCGATCATCCATTGATCGTGGAAGTCGAGCCCGGTGCGACGATCCCCGCGCCGGTCGTCACGACCCAGGGTTCCGGCCCCGACACGATCGACCTCGCGGTCAGCGAGGACGCCTATAAGGGTGATGCGCAATTCACCGTCAGCGTCGACGGGAATGCGATCGGCGGCGGCTACGCGGTGCACATGCCGCACGGGAGCGGCGACGATCATGTGCTGCTGAAAGGCAGCTGGGGCGCGGGCGCCCATGCCGTCCAAGTCGCCTTCATCAACGACGCCTACGGCGGCAGCCCGACGGCCGACCGCAGTTTCTACCTCGACGGGATCACGTTCGACGGTCGCGCCCAGCCGCACACCGTCGCCGCCTTCGCCGGAAACGGCAGCGGCAACTTCACCGTGACCGGCCCGATGTCGATCCCGGTCGGCACCGGACCCGACACCCTGACGCTGCACATGTCCGAGGATGCTTACAAAGGGAACGCGATGTTCAACGTCGCCACCGGCGACGTGGTGACCGCGCTGTACGCGTTGCACGCGGCGGGCAGGGCCGAGGATTTCCAGTTCACCGGGATCGGGTCGGGTCAGCACACGGTTGGTGTGACCTTCACCAACGATGCTTAGGGCGGCAGCCCGTCGACCGATCGCAACCTGTACGTAAACTCGCTCGATCTCGGAGCGAACCACTACAGCGGCGCGGCGCTTTTCGGCAACGGCACCAGGCAGTTCACCGTCTCGAGCTGACGATGAGCGACCGCCTTTGTGTGTGGATGCGACATGCAGGAGCGTATGACGCGAGACATAGGTGACGAATGAGAAACTATGGGGCAACCGGGAGGGTCTTGTTGGAGGCCTGGAACCGACGCCAGCCCGTCGCTCCGCCGGGCAAACCCAAGCGCCCGGTCCGGGAGCCGCGACTGCCAAAGCACGACGAGGCTGCATGAAGCGGCCGAGACCCGCGTCCCGACCACCAGCTTCGCTTCAGGCGACGCCAAGAACGCGATGGTCGGCGGATCGCACCGTGATCAGCGCGAACGCGCGTCTTGATCCAGCGCGACATCTCCCTGCTTCGCGAGTTCGAGACCGGCGACGAACGTGCTGCTCCAGGCCGAACGCCGCCGCGTGCCGCTGTCGATGCCCTGATCCACTGGCGCGGCCATGACGGGTAGCAACTGGGCGAGCGACAAGCCGGTCGGGGTTTCCGCCATGAGCCGGAGGATGCGGGCGCGGGCGTCCGGGATCGAGTGGAGGTCCAGCGGCCGGGGGCGATAGGCTGTCTTGGTATCCACCTGGCCGTCGTCGAACAGCGCCATGCTCGCCCACAGGAGTTCGATGACGTCGACGTGCCATGCGCTCCCGAACGCCACGCCGGTCCACTCCGGCTGGCCGCGGACGAAGACGTCGCGCCCGCCTGCGGACGCGCGTCGAGCCAGGCGGCGAGTGCCTGCACGACCTGCAGCTCAGCCAGGCGATCGTGGAGCTGTCCGGCCTCCGTCTCCGCGGCATTCCGCTCGGGGCTGTCCGGCGGCAGCAGCAGGCGTGAGCGCAGCTACACGATGCGGGACGCGATCACCACCCAAATCGGCCTTCTCCGGCAGCGGGCTGGGCCGGTCCAGCGCATCCGCGAGCTGATCGAGCAGGCCCGAGAGAGAGATGCCGGCCAGATCGATCCGATCCGCGCGGGCCAGGGACAGCAGCATCTCCAGCGAGCCGCTGTAGCCCGCGAGCGCGAGATGCGGCGTGCGGGACGCCTCGCCGCCCTCGCGATCCGCAAGCCGCGATGCAACCGCCTCGCTCATCGGCGAACTGGAGTAGACGCCGCATCGTGCGCGCGCACCCTCGGTGCCGGTGCGGTCAGGGCCGCAGCGCGAAGCGCAGCGCGGGCCATCGGGATGCGAGCTGCGCGACCGCGGCGGCCGGAGCGTGTCCACCCAAGGCGAAGAACGCGTAGCCGGTCTTCGCCGGGGCGGCCGGCCGTCGCTTGCCCACGGTTTCCTGCCGCGCGATCCGGCGCAGCTCGCTGACGCCCCAGTTCGCCGCCAGCCACGCGGCCGCCGCCGGATGCCCCCGGCCGAGCTGAAGAATAGTCTCGGGCACCGGGACCAAGGCGTGCAGGTCGAACGGGCAGGCCTGGGAGGCCGCCCCGGCCTGGCAGGCCTCCCAGGCCCGGCTGCGTCCCGCCAGTGCCGCGGCGCGGGCGTGATGCGCCTGGACCTTCTCGCGGAATTGCCGGGCGAGGATGCGGCACCCCTCGACCGAGAGCGAGCGTCGTGCCGGCGGCTCGCGGATGGCCAGGTGAAAGGCGTCTTTCTCCAGCCGGTCGTAGTCGACGTGCCACGGCGTGATCCCGGATCCGCGCGCGGTTTCGGCGAAGCACGCCAGAATGTCCGCCGGGCCGGTGAACAGGAGTTGGCCGAAGCGCCACGCCGACGCCGCGACCGGCCGTTCCACCGTGGGCGGACGGCCCCGTGGTCTGGGCGGTCGGAGACCGGGGCCGGCGCAATCGCTGATACGGCGTGGCGGGTGCGTGATAGCGCTTTCTGACCGTCCCGCCGTCGCGCGCCTTTTCCGCCAACTTGAACGAGGGCTGGAAGAAGTTCACGAACAGGCGGAGCGACGCATAGAGCCGTGCCAACGCCGCCGCTGCGCCCAGCCCCTCGTAGCGTCGGTAGCCAACAGAGTGCCGAACGACCGCGCCGTTCTTCTGCTCGACCCAGGCCTGGTCGTTCTTGCGATACGGACGGCATCGCGTGAACTGCACGCCCGCTGCCTGGCAGTAGTCCCGCACGGTCTCGTTCATGAACACGCTGTCGTTGTCCGTGTCGAACCCAAGCAGCGCGAACGGAAGCAGCTTGCGCAACTCTCCCAGCACCTCGGTCAGCAGATTCTGTTCGCGCACCAGCAGCGGCGCGCACTCCGTCCATCCCGTGGCGATGTCGGTCAGCGTCAGGGTCTGCACGAAGCTTCCCTTCGCCGTCGGCCCGCTATGCGCAACCAGGTCCGCCTCGACAAAGCCGGGTGGCGGGTCCGTCCCAGCCCTCGAAGGTGCGCACCGCGACGCTACGCCGGATCGCGGCCGACGGCGGCGTGCGACGGCGTGTTCTGCCTCCCGCTTGCTTTCTGACCTCACCCAGCGACCGGTCGCTCGTGGCGGCACTCATCGCCATCAGGCGCGTGTGGACCTCGGGCACGAGTTGAAGGTGACCGTGCCGCTCCATCGCCTCGACCAGGATCGGCATCAACGGCCGCAGTCGCTTGCCGCAGACCCGGTCCGATGCCTCCCAGACAACAATCACCGCCGCGCGCACCGCCTCGTCGTAAATCCGCCGCCCAGGGCGAGGGCCAGACGGTTGGCCAGACCGGCCACCACGCAGCAGCCGCATCGCATGCTTGCGGTGCAAAGCCGTCACCGCAACGAACTCGTCCAGGATCCGGCCCCGCTCCGCACGGTTGCTCCTTCCATAACGCTCCCCGACCGCAACCACCAATTCGTCACGCGTCGCCATGCTGATCCGCCCCATCCTCGCCCCCGACCACGTACCCCGACCGGGAGCAAATCAGATGAGGCAATGGGTCGACGCTCGGGAGCATTTCAGGCGAGGCAATGCGAAAATCATCCAGATCGTCGCGTTACAATCTCGGAATCCCGGAAGTCGCGTAGCCGAGATGGTCGGGCGGTTCCATTACAGCCCCTTTGGATTGAATTCCCAGCTCGATCGGCAAATGGCCGCTGTCGGCTAGGCTCGGCCATAAAGCGAGCGTCCGGTTCGACATTCTGGCCCGAGAGCGGACTGTCGGAGTTCCACCACATCCGGCCGAAAACGGCCCTTGTTGATGCTTGAGCCGGCATGCCAACGTGTTTGATCGGCAGCTGACTGTCGGCTTTGGACCGCGCGAACCGGGAAAGCTGACCTTGGCCGCTGCCTTCTCGCCGGCAGCTCTCGACCTCTTTGCAGACCTTCAATGACGTAGAGAGACGCCTCAGAAGCGGACGTTGAAGGTCAGCTCAGTTTCCCACGACCTCTCCGGTCGTTAGAGTGCGTGGAGGTATATCGCTCAGGCATTCTCCCGAGAAGGCTGGATCACACAATGACGACGTTGGGTCAGCCGGACTTGAGCGACATTCACCGGGACGACTGGGTAGACCGCTGGTGCCGACTGGATGGAGGCCATACACGAGGCTGGCCCGACTAGTGGATTGAGGTTGCCCCGTTCTCGTGGACGGTTTGTGGGCTTGGGAGCTACGTGTTGGCTTCTGCTGTTCGCATGCTTGCTTCGTAGGCCATGGGCGATCGGTATCCCAGGGCAGAGTGCAATCTGAC
>JAABUQ010009339.1_pt1 | contig 13316 bp, 12 predicted proteins | sample 5560001 | NCBI WGS metagenome assembly JAABUQ01 (sample SAMN10711888, study PRJNA513371) | rock metagenome | isolation source: Antarctica rocks | place: Antarctica: Victoria Land, Finger Mt nord | collected 2015-12-18 | reverse complement strand
AGACCCGCGGCATGGAGCGCCGCCAAGCCCTCCGGGTCGTCGCCGCGGAGGGTGACGCGGTGCATGAAGCCCGCTCCGCGCTGCTTGGTGAACAGGGTCGTGACCAGGTGCCGGCGCGGCCCACGGGCGATCCGCGGGGAGCAGTGCGGCCGGTCCGGGTCCAGGCCATGGTCCTGCATCAGCCGCACGGGGCCGTCGCTCGTGGCCTGGGCTGCATGGATGCGGTCCAGCCGGGACTGGTCGTCAGCCAGCCCCGCAGTGCCCGGCGTCGTGCGCGCCACGAACGGCAGGGTCGTAATGCCATAGCGCAGGCTGAGCAGGTGGCCGAACTCCAGGGCGTCCGCGGCCCCGCCGAATGCGGAGACAAGCCAGATGGCATCCGCCTTCTCCTGCCGCAACCGCTGCTTGTAGCCGATGACCGGCCTGTCCTGGCCCCGCACATGGATGGGCGACGTGCCGACGCGGAACTGGCCGGCACGCTGCATGAGGTAGGTGTAGTGGCCTTGCGGACCCTCGCCGGGCAGGACATCGGCGAAGTGGCCATGCTCCGGCGTGCTGAGCAGATCGCGTCCGTCCGCCAGGTGCAGGCGCACGAGCGCGCGGTTGCTGCGGCGGGCATAGGTGTCGGTCACGCGCGCCGGACGGAAGGCGCCGTCGCCATGGCAGGCCAGCACCATGTCGCCGGCCTGTATGGCCTGGATGGGACGCTGGCTGCCATCCGCCAGGGTCACGGGCGTCCCGGCGGCCAGGCATTGGTCATCGTCGCCGACGCAGCAGATATTCTTATGCGACTGCGCCAGTAGCCGCAGCCACATGTACTGCACCAGGTTGGTGTCCTGGTACTCGTCCACCAGGATGTAGTGGAACCGCCGGTGGTAGTCGGCCAGGATCTCCGGCTGCGACCGCAGGATCTCCGTCATGTGCAGCAGCAGGTCGCCGAAGTCGGCGGTGTTGAGCTGCTTCAGCCGGGTCTGGTAGGCCGCATAAAGGGTGCGGGACTGGCCGCCGGCGAAGTCGCCCTCCTCCGCTGCGGTCACGCGCTCCGGGGTCAGGCCGCGGTCCTTCCAGCGTTGGATCATGCCCATCAGGGCCGGCGGCGCCCAGCGCTTGGGGTCGATGTGCGCAGCTTCCATGACCTGCTTCAACAGGCGGAGCTGGTCGTCGGAGTCCAGGATGGTGAAGCCGGAGGTCAAGCCGACCAGCTCCGCATGGCGGCGCAGCATCCGGGCGCACAGGGCGTGGAAGGTGCCGAGCCACAGCCCCTCTGCCGGGCGGCCCAGCAGGGTGCCGACGCGCTCGCGCATCTCCTTGGCGGCCTTGTTGGTGAACGTCACCGCCAGCACCTGCCCCGGCGCGGCACGGCCAGTCAGCAGGATGTGGGCGAAGCGCGTCGTCAGCACCCGTGTTTTCCCGGTGCCCGCGCCGGCCAGCACCAGCAAGGGGCCGTCCACGGTCTCGACAGCCTCCCGCTGCTCGGGGTTCAAGCGGGCGAGGTATTCGGTCATGGTGCGGGGACGATGGAACGCATCCCCGGCATCATAGAACAAGGGCCGAACGTGGCCAACCCAGACGGACGACCTTCGTCCGGCCCGCGGCACCTGACGGGGCTGTCTGCGCCGCTCCACCTGCTAGCGCTGTCGGCGCGGCGGGGGTCGGTGCTGCTTGCGGTGGGCATCTTCGGCGGCGTGCTGTCGCCAGGGTTGGCAGCGGCGTGCAAAGGGGTAGTCACACCCGTCGTCCTGGCAATGATGACGCTGGTGCTGCTGCGTGTCGATCTCGCGGGGACCCTGGCGCACCTGCGGCGGCCGGTGCGGGTGGCGGCCATCGTCGCGTTCCTGATGCTGGCCTGCCCGGTGCTGGCCTGGGCCGTCGTGCGCCCGCTGGGGATGGACCCGGGCATCACTGCGGGCGTCGTCATCTTCGCCACTGGCTGCGCCGCTACGTCCTCCCCCGCGTTCGCGCGCATGGTCGGGCTGGACCCGGAGCTGAGCCTGGTCGCCACGCTGGCCACTACCTTCCTGGTGCCGCTGACCGCGCCGCCGATGGCGTTGCTGCTGCTGGGGGTGGACCTGTCCATCGGCACCGGGGCGTTCATGGGCCGGCTGGGCATCATCGTCGGGCTGCCGATGCTGCTGTCCCTGGGGCTGCGCCGGCTGCTCGGCCCGGTGCGGCTGATGCGCTGGGCGGACGCGGTGGACGGGCTGCTGGTCTGGCTGGTGGTGCTGTACGGCTTTGCCGTGATGGACGGGCTGGACGCGCGGATGGCGGCGGACCCGGCCTGGGTCGTGCAGGCCGTCGCCGCCGCCTTCATCGCTGATTACGGGCTGAACCTGCTGACGGCCGGGGTGTTCGCCCGGCTCGGCAAGCGGGCGGCGGCGTCAGCGGGGCTGATGAGCGGCAACCGCAACATGTCGCTTTACCTTGCGGTGCTGCCCGCCGCGGCCGACCCGCGTATCGCCCTATTCTTCGGGATTTGCCAGTTCCCGCTGTTCCTCAGCCCGTTCCTGCTCAGGCCGCTGTACCGGCGGCTGCTGGCTTCTTCGCGCGCACGCCCAGCAGGTGGGCAATAGCGAATGTCAGGTCCGGGCGGTTCAGCGTGTAGAAGTGGAACTCATCGACGCCGTTGGCCTGCAGCAGGCGGACCTGCTCGGCGGCAAGGATGGCGGCGATCATGCGCCGGGTCTCCGGGTCGTCCTCGGTGCCCTCGAACATGGCGCCCAGCCACTCCGGCACGCTGGCGCCGCACATGGCGCTGAACTTGGCAGCCTGCGCGTAGTTGGACACCGGCATGATGCCCGGCACAATCGGCGCGGTGATCCCCGCCGCCAGCGCCCGGTCCAGGAAGCGCAGGAACACCGTGCCGTCGAAGAAATACTGCGTGATGGCGCGCGTGGCGCCAGCGTCCAGCTTGCGCTTCAGGTTGTCGAGGTCGTGGTCGTCGCTGACGGCCGTGGGGTGCGTCTCGGGATAGGCAGCGACGGAGATTTCGAAGTCCGCGATCCGCTTCAGCCCGGCCACGAGGTCGTTGGCATAGGCATATCCGTCCGAATGCGGCTGGTAGTCCTGGCCGGCCGGGGCATCGCCGCGCAACGCGACGATGCGGCGCACGCCGGCGTCCCAGTATTCCCGCGCCACGTCATCGACTTCGCCCTTGGACGCGCCGACGCAGGTCAGGTGGGCGGCCGGGGTCAGCGTGGTTTCCCGTACCAGCCGGGTCACGGTCGCATGGGTGCGGGCCTGCGTGGTGCCGCCGGCGCCGTAGGTGACGGAGACGAAGCGGGGTTGCAACTGCTCGAGCCGGCGCACGCAGGTCCAGAGCTGCGCCTCCAACGCGTCGTTTTTGGGCGGGAAGAACTCGAAGGACAGCGCCGGAGCGGGCAACGCCGCGGTGCGGGCCGGCAGCGCGGCAAAGCGGGGGCCGGTCAACCAGCGCTCCAGGGTGGCGGGCGCGGCTTCGGGGCGGGTGATCTGGTTCATCGCGTGCTACCCAGGTTGTGAACGTGCAACAATCGGCGTGTGCAGGGTAATATACGCTGGCATGGGCGCAACACCATCCGCCAGCGTGCGTTATATCCAGGCAACCTGCGGCCCTGCTGCCGTCGAACGCGCCTCCTTCACCGGGCGGCCATGGGGACCAAGATGCGATCCATACCAACGCTGATGCTGCTCGCCGCCGCGCTGACCGTCTCCGCCTGCGCCGGCCACTCCCCTGCTGGCGGCGAGGCCGCGATGGACCAGGTCAATGATCCCCTGGAGGGAACCAACCGCTTCATCTACAGGGTGAACGACAAAGTCGATACCTATGTCGTGCGTCCCGTTGCGGTGGCCTACCGTGATTATGTGCCTGGTGCGGTACGCCGCCCGATCCGCAACGTGCTGAACAACCTGGCCAGCCCGATCATCCTCAGCAACGACGTCCTGCAAGGTAAGCCGCGCCGGGCCGGCGACACCATGATGCGCTTTCTGATCAACAGCACCGCCGGCGCCGTCGGGCTGTTCGACGTGGCGTCTGGATGGGGCTACCCTCGTCACTCTACCGACTTCGGCGTGACGCTGGCGTTGTGGGACGTGGGCAGCGGCCCCTACTTGTTCCTGCCGCTGCTTGGCCCCAGCAACGTGCGGGATGGCGCGGGCTATGCGGGCGACATCGTGTTCGACCCGCTGACCTGGGCGACGTTCGGCGGCAGCAGTGCCGTCGAGGGCGCGCAGTTCGGCATCAACGCCGTGGACACCCGGGAGCGCCTGATCGACCCCATCGACGACGTGAAGCGCACGGCGCTCGACCCCTATGCCACGTTCCGCAGCGTCTATGGCCAGAACCGCCAATCCACCATCGACGAGACCAGGAACGACAACCGGGCGACTGTCCCTGCCTGGTTCAACCACTGACTGAAAGTACTGCCACCCATGCTGACACGCCGCCACCTTCTGCTGTTGGGCACCGCGACCCTAGCTACCCTGTCTGCGGGGCCGCGCGCCTGGGCGCAGGACGCCACGGGGTTCGTCGTCAACCTGGGCAACCAGTTGGCCGCCATCGTCAACGGCCCCGGCGGCTATGAGGAGAAGAAGCGCCGGCTGGCTCCGTTGGTCGAGCAGGCGGTCGACATTGATGGGATCGCGCAGTTCTGCCTGGGCATCTACTGGCGCCGGGCCACGCCGCCGCAGCAGACGGAGTTCAAGCGGCTGTTCCATGCGGTGCTGCTGAACAACATCGCCAGCAAGCTCGGCCAGTTCCAGGGCGTCACCTTCCGCCCGACCACGACGCAGCAGCGGGACGGGGACAGCTTGGTCGGGACCGTGATCCAGCGGCCGAACCAGCAGCCAAACAATGTGCAGTGGGTTGTCACCAGCGCCTCGGGACAGCCGAAGATCGCCGATGTGGTGGCGGAGGGCGTAAGCCTGCGGCTGACCCAGCGCAATGACTACAGCGCGTTCCTGACGCGCAACAGCAGCAACGTGGATGCGCTGCTCAACGCGATGCGGGAGCAGGCCAAGGCGTGATGCGAAGGGGTGCGGCGACGCTTTCGTAAACCGTCACCGGGGCGCCGTCGCGCAAGAAGGTCTCGCAGGGCCGCATGCCGATGGCGCCCAGCACGGTGCGGGAGGCGAAGTTGTCGTCCCGTGCCACCGCCAGGACCCGGGGTAATCCGGTGTTGTGAGCGAAACGCAGGGCGGCGCTGGCGGCTTCCCGGCCCAGGCCGTGGCCCCGGGATGCCGGGGTGAAAGCGAAGCGCAGCGCCGGGCTGCGACCGTCAGGGCGGTCATGGATGCCGGTGATGCCGAGGACCGCGCCATCGCCGAGCGGGCGCACCATCCACATGCCGACGCCGTGCGACGCCCAATAGGAGGTATCGATGGCCAATTCGTCGGCGACCTGGGCCGGGCCACGCAGGCCACCCAACATCCGGCCGTAGGTCGCGGGATCGGCCTTGAGGGCGCGCAGGTCTGGCAGGTCTTGCCAACTGACCGGCGACAGGTGCAGCCGGCCAGTGCGGATATACCATACCGGGTTCACGCTGCTCTCTCCACCTCCGGGAGAGGGTCGGGGTGAGGAAGGTCGAGGAGGCCAAACTGTCCCCTCGTGGAAGCGGCGGCCTTTTCTTGTTGGGCAAGGCCGGCGCTTGCCGCTTCCCTCACCCCGGCCCTCTCCCGGAAGGAGAGGGAGCAGGGCACCCTATCGCGCCAGGGGGCGGTACTTGATGCGGTGCGGCTCGGTGGCGTCGTTGCCCAGCCGACGTCGCTTGTCCTCTTCGTAGGCCTGGAAGTTGCCCTCGAACCACTCGACGTGGCTGTCGCCCTCGAACGCCAGGATGTGCGTCGCCAGCCGGTCCAGGAACCAGCGGTCATGGCTGATGATGACCGCGCAGCCGGCAAACTCGGCCAGCGCCTCCTCCAGCGCCCGCAGGGTGTCCACGTCCAGGTCGTTGGTCGGCTCGTCGAGCAGGATGACGTTGCTTTCCGACTTCAGCATCTTCGCCAGGTGGACGCGGTTGCGCTCGCCGCCCGACAGGATGCCGACCTTCTTCTGCTGGTCCGAGCCCTTGAAGTTGAACGCCCCGACGTAGGCCCGCGACGGCACCGCCCGCTTGCCGAGGTAGATCACGTCGGTGCCGCCGCTGATCTCCTCCCAGACCGACTTGCCGGCGTCCAGGCTGTCGCGCGACTGATCGACGTAGCCGAGCTTGACCGTCTCCCCCACCCGCAGGTTGCCGCCATCCGGCTCGTCCTGCCCGGTGATCATGCGGAACAAGGTGGTCTTGCCGGCCCCGTTGGGTCCGATGACGCCGACGATGCCGCCCGGGGGCAGCTTGAAGTCCAGGTCGTCGATCAGCAGCCGATTGCCGAACGCCTTGCGGACCTTGTCGGCCTCGATCACCAGGCTGCCCAGGCGCGGACCCGGCGGGATCACGATCTCCGCCACCCCGGTCGCCATTTCCTGCGACTTCGCCTGCATCTCCTCGTACTTGGCGATGCGGGCGCGGCTCTTGGTCTGCCGGGCGCGGGGGCTGGATTGGATCCACTCCTCCTCCGCGGCCAGGGCGCGCTGGCGGCTGCTCTCCTCCTTCTCCTCCTGCTGCAGGCGCTTGCGCTTCTGCGCCAGCCAAGACGAGTAGTTGCCCTCGAACGGGTAGCCACGGCCCCGCTCGATCTCCAGGATCCAGTTGGTCACGTTGTCCAGGAAGTAGCGGTCATGCGTGATGATCATGACGGTCCCGGCGAAGTCGCGCAGCGTGTGCTCCAGCCAGGCGACGCTTTCGGCGTCGAGGTGGTTGGTGGGTTCGTCGAGCAGCAGCAGGTCGGGCTTCTCCAGCAGCAGGCGGCACAGCGCGACCCGGCGCCGCTCGCCGCCGGACAGCCGGGCCACGTTGGCGTCGGGCGGCGGGCAGCGCAGGGCGTCCAGCGCGATCTCGATGCGGCGGTCGAGGTCCCAGCCGTCCTCGGCGTCGATCTTCTCCTGCAGCTCCGACTGCTCGGCCAGCAGCGCCGTCATCTCGTCGTCGTCCATCGGCTCGGCGAAGCGCTCGGAGATGGCGTTGAAGCGGGCCAGGGCGGCGTTCAGGGGGCCGAACGCCAGCTGCACGTTCTCGGAGACGGACTTGGTGTCGTCGAGCTTCGGCTCCTGCTCGAGGTAGCCGATGCGGATGCCCTCGGCGGCCCAGGCCTCGCCGCCGTACTCGGTCTCGATGCCGGCCATGATCTTGAGCAGGGTGCTCTTCCCCGCGCCGTTGACGCCGAGGATGCCGATCTTCACGCCGGGCAGGAAGGAGAGGGTGATGCCCTTGAACACCTCGCGGCCGCCGGGGAAGGCCTTGGTGACATCCTTCATCACATAGACGTATTGGTAGCTGGCCATGGCGCAGGCTCCTGGTGGGCGGCTGGGTGTGTTTAGGGTTGCGGCCGGTGGGCGGCAAGGTGGTGCGCCCGGCAGGACTCGAACCTGCGACCAAGCCGTTATGAGCGGCCCGCTCTAACCAACTGAGCTACAGGCGCGTCGGGGGCATAGATGGCCCGTCCGGGGCTGCGTTGGCAAGGGTGGGCTGCATGGGTATGGTCCGGCCGCATTCAGACCCCGAGGACCCGCCCATGGACATCAGCAAGATACCGACCGGCAAGGACGCGCCGTACGACATCAACGTGGTGATTGAGATCCCGCAGGGGTCGCAGGTCAAGTACGAGGTGGACAAGGAGAGCGGGGCGATCTTCGTGGACCGGTTCCTGTTCACGCCGATGGCGTATCCGGCGGCATACGGGTTCATTCCTGGGACGCTGGCCGATGATGGGGACCCGGCTGATGCGCTGGTGCTGGCACCGGCGCCCATGGTGCCGGGCGCGGTCATCCGGTGCCGACCGATTGGGATGCTGCAAATGGAGGATGAGAGCGGGCAGGACGAGAAGATCATCTGCGTGCCGCATGATAAGATTCATACGCAGTTCACTGACGTGCATAAGATTGAGGATTTGCCGGCCATCACGCGCCAGGCTATTGAGCACTTCTTTACCCGGTATAAGGACTTGGAGCCGGGAAAGTGGGTTAAAGTGACAGGGTGGGCGGATAAGGCGGCGGCTGAGGAGGTTATTCGGAAGGCGATTACTGCGGTTAAGCACTAGGTTGCTTGAAGCGGGCGGTGCTAGCTGCGCTGCCCGTGTCAATGCCGTGACTACAAGTTGAAAAGCCGCACCGTCCGCCGCTGGTTGGCTCTCCGCTATGGCATTATATTCTACGTTTTCCTGAGTAAAAAACCAGGGCTCAAACTTCAAAACAGATTAGCATATCAATACTTGATCAGATAATCCCAGCCTATAACGCGCCAAATTGGATTAAGTATGCGCGATCGACCAATTTTTAAGTATAGCATCCGCATGGTGCGCATCGAGAGACACATGAAAAACGCTCCAAGGGAAAAAAGGGCAATATATAAAGGGAATGAGTAGACTAAGATTGCGAGAAATGAGAGGACAGCCACGACAATGGCGACCTCTGAGTAAGTCTTCATACACGCCCAGAGATAGATGAAAGTAGGCCAAGTAGGACGTGAAGCAGGCTGGTAATCTGCATCCAAGGCGGGGAGGAGCTTCTCAAGCTCCCGACGACTCTGCTCGCTTTCCTCCAGCATCTGCCGCACCCTGGTCTCCAGCAGATCGTTCCTTTCCTGTAAGCGCCTCAGCTTTTGTTCCAACTGTTGGCGCTTCGACTCCTGCCGGTCCAGAAATTTGTCCTGTCCGCTCCTGCTCATCATCGGACTCCCTAAACACGTTAACCGCCTCCATGACTCCAAACGTCACAAACACCAATAGGATCGCACAGTCCATCGCATCAATAATGAACGACACAGGGACCGTGTGGAACAGTCGATGGTCGGCCATGTAGTCCAGGAACTTAGCCACACCTGTCAGCAATCCAATCATTAGCACGGCGATCAACGAGTGCGCGAGGAGGAAGGTACCGGCGCGAGCCGCCCTAACAAGCGGGCGGAGCCAGGAACGCTGACCAGGCGTCATGCGCGAGTAGTCCACGGCCAGTTCAAAGAACAGCAATACTTGGTCACAGCTGGCATGTAGCTACGCCTATGCCGACGCCAGTCCAAGCGTAACAAATTCAGCTTCCATGCAGGCCAGTGTCGGCTGCTTACATCGTCGCCCCAATCACCCAAGGCGCAAACTCCGCCCCACCCGCGTCGAACCCTTCGCTCTTGGTCCGCTCCCCGCTCGCCGTCCGCACCATCGCCTCGAAGATGCGCTGCCCGCACTCCTGCACCGTCTCGTCCCCGTCCAGGATCGTGCCGCAGTTGATGTCCATGTCGTCCTCCATCCGCTGGAACATCGCCGTGTTGGTCGCAAGCTTCAGGCTCGGCGCGGGCTTGCAGCCGAACACGCTGCCGCGGCCCGTCGTGAAGCACACCAAGTTGGCCCCGCCCGCCACCTGCCCCGTCGCCGCCACCGGGTCATACCCCGGCGTGTCCATGAACACGAACCCCCGCGCCGTCACCGGCTCGGCATAGCGCACCACGTCCACCAGGTTGGTGCTGCCGGCCTTGGCCATCGCACCGAGCGACTTCTCCAGGATGGTCGTAAGCCCCCCGGCCTTGTTGCCGGGGCTGGGATTGGCGTTCATCTCGGCACCCTCCCGCGCCGTGTACTCCTCCCACCAGCGCATCAGGCCCACCAGCTTCGCCCCCACCTCGGGGCTGACGGCCCGGCGGGTCAGCAGGTGCTCGGCGCCGTAGGTCTCGGGCGTCTCGGACAGGATCACCGCACCGCCGTGCCGCACCAGCAGGTCGCTCGCCGCCCCCAGCGCCGGGTTGGCCGACACGCCGGAGTAGCCGTCCGACCCGCCGCACTGCAGCGCCACCGTCAGCTCGGACAGCGGTGCCGGCTCCCGCTGGACCGCGTTCGCCTCGGCCAGCACCTCGCGCACGAAGGCGATGCCGGCCTCCACCGTCTTGCGGGTGCCGCCCATCGCCTGGATGTCCATGCTGCGGATGCGCCCGGCCAGGCGCTGCTCCTCCAGCAACCCGCCGATCTGGTTCACCTCGCACCCCAGGCCCAGCACGACGACATGGCTGAAGTTGACGTGCCGCGCATACCCCGCGAGCGTCCGGCGCAGCAGCCGCAGCGGCTCGCCGTCGGTCATGCCGCAGCCGGTCTTGTGGGTCAGCGCCACCACGCCGTCCACGTTGGGGAACTCGGCCAGGGGGTCGGCGCCGATGAACGGGTTGCGCTTGAAGGCGTCCGCCACCAGGCCCGCCACGTGCGCGCTGCAGTTCACGCTGGTGAGGATGCCGATGTAGTTGCGGGTGGCGACGCGCCCGTCGGCCCGGCGGATGCCCTGGAACGTCAGGCTCTCATTGGCCATCGCGGTCGGCCGGGCGTCCTGGCCGTAAGCATAGTCCTTGGCGAAGTCGCCCATGCCGCAGTTGTGGACGTGGACGTGCGCGCCGGGGAGGATGGGCTGCGTGGCGAAACCGATGATCTGGCCGTAGCGGCGGATCGCCTCCCCCGCCGCCAGCGCCCGCACCGCCGCCTTGTGCCCGGCGGGGATGCGCTCGATGGCGACCACGCCGGGGGCCAGCGGGGCGCCGGGCAGCAGGGTGGCGCGGGCGATGACGACCTCGTCGTCGGGGTGCAGGCGGATGGTGGGAGTCATGGCGTGCGGGTGGCCTTGATGGCGGCGCGGGCGGCGGTCAGCAGCAGGCCGCTGTCGTTGCCGAGGGTGACGAGGTTGAAGCCCATGCCGATCATGCGCACGGCATAGGCCGGGGTGAGGCAGTGGACGCAAGCGCGCAGGCCACGGCGCCGGGTCTCCTGCACGATACGCTCGTAAATTGCGATGATCTGCGGCTCCTCGCGGTCCAGCACGGGGGGCAGGCCCATGGAGAAGCCGAGGTCGCTGGGGCCGATATAGACGGCATCGATGCCGGGCACGTCGAGGATGGCCTCCAGGTTATCGACTGCCTCCTGCGTCTCGATCATCGGCAGGCACAACACCTCCTGGTTGGCGGTGCTCTGGTAGGTGGTGCCGGACCCGTAGATGCCGGCGCGGATCGGGCCGTTGCTGCGCTTGCCCATGGGGGGGTAGCGGCAATAGGAGACGAAGGCCTCGGCCTCGGCGCGGGTGTTGATCATCGGGCAGATCACGCCGTAGGCCCCGGCATCCAGCACCTTGCCGACGATGCCGGGCTCGTTCCAGGGCACGCGGACCATGGGCAGCACGGGATGCGACTGCATGGCCTGGAAGCAGGTCACCATGGACTGGTAGTCCTGCACGCCGTGCTGCAGATCGACGGTGACGCTGTCCCATCCGGCCTGGGCCATCACCTCGGCCGAGAAGCCGTTGGGGATGGCGAGCCAGCCGTTGACGGCGGGCTTGCCGCTGTCCCAGAGCTGCTTGATCGTGTTCGCCATGCGGCGTCCTCCCAGTGTCCGATGGCGGGAAGGCTAGGCGCGGCGTTCCGGGGGGTCAAACCCCGTGGGCGACGCAGCGCCGGCGCGTTAGGCCCGTGGCGCTAGCATCTAATGCCAGGATATCCGCCTGTTCGCCGGGTGCGATCGCGTCGAAAGTTGCCATCGCGGCCTCGGCTGCTTCGACAAAGTTCGTTGCGTCCGACAGGCTAAATCGGATCGATGGGTCGTAATCGGCAAAGTGCCGCGCCTCCTGCAGGGCAGCGAACGCAGCGGCGAAGCCGCGCATTTCAGGGCTGACCGCCGTGCAGCCAAGCTGCTGCTGCAAGGTCTTGCTCAAACGTGCGACGTTCAAGGCTTCGCAAACCGACTTCATCCGGCCATGGTTGAAGCTGCGATAGATCAGGCCGTAGCCGGCAGTGTTCTGGCTGCCGATGCCCATGAGGCGCTCGGCCCCTACCCGCACAACCTTATGGAAGACGGCATAATAGGCCGTGGACACAGCCCGCCGCAGTTGCGCCTCGGACGGAGGATTGAGCGCGCCGGCTGATAGAAGAAGACGGGCTGCTGCGAGCAAGTCCGCCGGGTCAGGCACCCTCGACCTTATCCCAATCCGCCCGGTCGAACACGCGGACGAACGGGTAGTGGTCATCATTGTGCGCCATCAATTCGTCCCGCAACTCCTGGTTCAAACGAATGTGCAGCATCCCGACATTCGTGCCGCTGCGATCCTGATCGATGAGGAAGGAGAAGAAATGCGTGGGGCGGCCGGTGAAATCTTCGCCGGTCTTGACCTTGATGTTCTTCACGCGTTCAGGACCATAGATGCGCGCGGCAGCCGTACGGCCCAACTCGGAAAGATCAAGTTCGCCGGCTGCATCCATGGCTCCTAGGTTAGGCGTAACGGCATGGTGCTTCAAGCACCACAGGCGGAGCCCTGGCCGGGCCCATCCAGCAAGATGACGCCGCCCGGCAAACCGCGCTATCTTCCCCGTCCAACCAGGACACCCCGCCCATGGCACGCCCCGTTGACGCCATCATCGCCCAGGCCCGCCCCTTCCTCGGCGACCGCCTCACCACCAACGCCGCCCTGCGGGAACAGCACTCGCACGGCGAGGACACCCAGCCCCGCGTCCTCCCCGACGCCGTCGCCTTCATCGAACGCGCAGAGGAAGCGGCGCAGCTCCTGGCCCTCTGCCACCAGCACGGCGTCCCCGTCGTGCCGTTCGGCGCCGGCACCAGCCTGGAGGGCCACGTCACCCCCGTCCGCGGCGGCATCAGCCTCGACCTATCGCGCATGACGCAAGTCCTGGAGGTGAACGCCGCCGACATGGACTGCCGCATCCAGCCCGGCGTCACCCGGCAGCAACTGAACGAGCACCTGCGCGACCAGGGCCTGTTCTTCCCCGTCGATCCCGGCAGCGAGTGCACCATCGGCGGCATGTGCGCCACCCGCGCCAGCGGCACCGCCGCCGTCCGCTACGGCACCATCCGCGAGAACGTGCTGGGCCTGCAGGTCGCCCTGCCCGACGGCCGGCTGATCCGCACCGGCGGCCGGGTCCGCAAGTCCGCCACCGGCTACGACCTCACCCACCTGATGATCGGCAGCGAGGGCACGCTGGGCGTCATCACCGAGGTCACCCTGCGCCTGCACGGCATCCCCGAAGCCATGAGCGCCGCCATCTGCCAGTTCGACGACCTGGCCGGCGCGGTGGAATCCGTGATCGCCATCCTGCAGGCCGGCATCCCCGTCGCCCGGATCGAGCTGCTGGACGACGTGCAGATGGCTGCCTGCATCGCCTACTCGAAGCTGTCCGGCTACTCACCCGCCCCCACCCTGCTGCTGGAGTTCCACGGCACCCCGGCGGGCGTGGCGGAGCAGGCGGCGCTTGCGGAGGAGATCACCGCCGGGTTCG
>JAABUQ010009338.1_pt1 | contig 13317 bp, 20 predicted proteins | sample 5560001 | NCBI WGS metagenome assembly JAABUQ01 (sample SAMN10711888, study PRJNA513371) | rock metagenome | isolation source: Antarctica rocks | place: Antarctica: Victoria Land, Finger Mt nord | collected 2015-12-18 | reverse complement strand
CAACTTTCTAGTCGAATCTGTTGGCTATCGGGCAGAAAATATTGCAGGAGTTCCACGACCTCTTAGATCCTGAAAAAAAGGAGATCTTGATTATGACGCGAGATCACCAAAAGCTCGGAAGAGCCCAGAGTAGTTGACATTTTTTGGCAGCGGGAGCTCAACTGAACTGGAGACGCGACAATGCTACCAGAACCAAATTCAGCTATAAGCCCTCTGTGATGCCGTTTACTTATAACCGCACTGTTCGATTTCAAGATACTGATGCCGCTGGGGTAGTTTATTTTGCCAATGTCTTAGCAATGTGCCACGAGGCCTGTGAAGAATCACTGGCGACATCAGGCATCAATCTCAAGGCATTTTTTAGCAACCCTTCTGCTACCATTCCCATTGTCCATGCTAGTGTGGATTTTCGCCGTCCTATGTTTTGCGGCGACCGGCTACTTATTCATTTAATGACTAGACAGCTTTCTAGCAATGAATTTGAAATTGCTTACCAAATTTTCGTGGTGGCGGCAGATCAGCTGGTTGCTAAGGCAATCACTAAGCATGTCTGCATTGACCCGGCTAGCAGAACTAGAAAAGACTTGTCAGCAGAGATTATGCAATGGCTTCACCAGTGGGGGGAGCCTGAGTCCAAATCAGTTTGAATGCCTATGATACTTGTCAAGACGGGGAGTGGGGAGTAGGGAGTAGGGCCAGAAACTTCAAACGCATATCTCTATGTAAGTTTTCACCACTCCCCATTGCCCATTCCCTACTCCCCATCTAAGCTAAGGCTAATTAAACGGAGATGATATAACTTAACGGTAAAGGGCTAGGAAGGCATCTATGCAGATTCAAACCCCAGACTGGGTCAAGCACGCTGTTTTCTATCAAATTTTTCCAGATCGCTTTGCCAGAAGCCAGCAGCCTCGCAAGCGGCTATTGAAGTCAGCCTCTTGGGAAGCTTGGGACGAGATGCCGACGCTTCAAGGTTACAAGGGTGGAGATTTGTGGGGCGTTTTAGAGCAGCTGGATTACTTGCAAAACTTGGGAATTAACGCAATTTACTTCACCCCAATCTTTCAATCAGCTAGCAATCACCGTTATCACACCCACGATTATTATCTGGTTGACCCGATGCTAGGGGGGAATGGGGCTTTTAAGGAATTGTTAGAAGCATGCCACCAAAGGAATATCAAGGTCGTTCTGGATGGTGTATTCAACCATTCTAGTCGTGGCTTTTTCTTTTTCCACGACGTTTTGGAAAATGGTCCCTATTCTCCTTGGGTGGAGTGGTTCAAAATCGAAGGCTGGCCCCTATCTCCCTACAACGGCGAGTTTGCCGCTAATTATGCTGGTTGGGATAATAATCGGGCGCTACCAGTGTTTAATCATGATAATCCTGAAGTGCGGGAATACATTATGGAGATTGCCGAATATTGGATTAAATTCGGCATTGACGGCTGGCGTTTAGATGTCCCTTTCGAGATCAAAACCCCTGGTTTTTGGCAGGAGTTTCGCGATCGCGTCAAGGCAATTAATCCTGAAGCCTATATTGTCGGCGAAGTTTGGGAGGACTCTCGTGAGTGGCTAGATGGCACCCAATTTGACGGGGTGATGAACTATCTATTTACCGCACCAACAATTGCCTTTACAGCAGGCGATCACGTTGATATGGAGCAAGTGCAAGGCCGCTCCTACCATCCCTATCCACCTCTGTTTGCCTCAGAGTATGCCGAAAAAATTCAGGAACTGCTACAACTTTACCCTTGGAAGATTCAACTGACTCAACTGAATCTGTTAGCAAGCCATGATACAGCTCGACTACTTTCAATCGCTGGGGGTGATCGTGCCAGTGTCGAGCTAGCAACACTGTTACTGCTGACCTTTCCTGGGGCTCCCAGTATTTACTACGGTGATGAAGTCGGCTTACCTGGTCGTCTAGATCCAGACTCACGTCGTGCCTTTCCCATGGAAGCCCACTGGGAGCGTGATGTTCTAGATTACCACCGCAAGTTGATAGCTCTGCGTCACTCCTATTCTGCACTGCGTACAGGTAGCTACCAACTCCTATATGCTCAGGGAACGGTTTACGTTTTCGCGCGGATTTTGGGGTCGGAAGAATTAATTGTTGCTGTTAACGTTGGAACTGTGCCTACAGAGGTAAGCCTAGAGGCAGGTAGATTGCACTTACAACCTAATCACCTGTTGTACGGCACTGCAGAGGCAGAGTGGACAGGTAACGGAGAACACAGCCAGTTGACTTTAAGTCTTCCTCTACGGACTGGCTGCATTCTTGGAGTATAGCTATTTAATAGCTATTTAATAGAGGGGGAGATGGGGAGAATAATTTTTCTTTCCCCTCTCCCCCTCTCTCATGAAGGAATCAACACCGTATCAATAACGTGGATCACACCGTTATCCGCTTCCACATCTGGGGTTACGACTGTAGCGTCATTCACCTTGACGCCGTTAGAAGCATCAATTTTTAGGGATGAGCCTTCAACTGTTGTAGCTGAATCGAGTTTGACCACATCAGCTGCCGTCACTTTACCAGAGACCACATGATACTCTAGGATCTTTCTCAACTTTGGAATATCCTGCAGCAGTGACTCAAATGTGCCCGATGGGAGCTTAGAAAATGCCTCGTCGGTTGGCGCAAAGACGGTGAATGGGCCAGGTTCCTTCAATGCGGTGTCAAGACCAGCAGCTGTGACAGCTGTCACCAGAGTGTTAAAAGACCCTGCGTTAATTGCAGTATCTACGATGTCAGGCATGTGTTTTACCCGCTCTCCATCACTAACTTCATTAAGTAGTCTAAACTACTTTTAATATTGCCTGAATTAAATGCCTCTTCGTTAGAAGCTTATTCAACAGCTACCAGGCTTGGTATCAGCACCCCATCAATAACGTGAATAACACCATTATCTGCGAGGATGTCGGATGTTACAACATTGGCCTCATTTACTTTGATCCCATTAGAGGAATCAATAACGAGAATTGAGCCCTCTACTGTTTCCGCTTCCTCAATCTGCATTAGGTCTTCAGACCTTACATCCCCGAAAGCCGCATGATAAGTCAAAATCCGCTTGAGCTTCGGGATGTCCTGCAGCAGTGAATCTAAAGTTCCCTCTGGCAGTTTAGCAAACGCCTCATCATTAGGTGCAAAGACTGTGTAAGGACCAGGACTCTTTAGGATTTCTACCAGATCAGCAGCCTCAACAGCTTTTAGCAGCGTTTTGAACGTTCCCGCATTAACAGCAGTCTCCACAATGTCAGCCATGAGGTTTCCTTACTATTTAGAATGTTATGTTAAGAATTATTTTTAATATGATAAAAAGATCTAAGCATCTACCAGGGGAGGGGTTCTTAGCGATATTCCTCAATTCAGTAGACGGTAGCAGGAATGCCTGTACTGCTAGACTGGGGGTTAACCATAACCAAGTTTTATGCTGAAGCGTTCTAAATTCGAAACGACCCAAACCCAAATTATGCATCGTGCAGAGGAACTGATTAGTGCGGCTTCGAATCGCTACCGCATCACAGTTCAGGTGGCCAACCGTGCTAAGCGTCGTCGATATGAAGACTTCGATAATGTTGATGACCCGATGATGAAGCCGGTAATTCGAGCAATCATTGAGATGTCTGATGAGCTGACCCAACCGGAAATCATTGGTGAGTAGGAGTGGGACGGCTGATAAAAACTGTGACCAGACGGAAGCGATCCCTAAGTTTTATGGTGACAACCCTGATCGTTGTTGGTTTGGCTGTTTTGGGTTCAGGCGTTAAAAAACCAGCTCAAGCAAGTTTATTCAGCCCCCGGCCTGCGTACCCACCAGTGTCAGCACCATTAATTGTGCAGGCTGTTATTCAGCAAGATATCACCGTAAAGGTGAGGCCAAGGGATGTCGCGCCGCAAGTCTATAAGCAACTGCCTAATTTGCCTCTGGAAAATCGATACATAAATCAAGAGACTGGTAAGGTTGATTCAGGAAATACCTTGCTGAATCGTTTAATTCGGTACCATATCTACGTAAAAGGACGGCCACCGATTTACCGGCTGGATTGGAAGCTGACTCTGGCTGATTATCTTGGTGCGAATGAATTTATGGAGGAGTCGCGCTACCCAGGATCTGACAGTTTACGGGGCAAACCAATAGAAGGCGATCGCGCTGCCATCAGTCGCCTCAACCGAAACCAGCGGGATGCATTAGTCCAAGTCTTGGTGAGTATCTTTAATCCCAATTCCTCAAGCTCAACACTAACTCCTAGTGCCGGAACCCAGCTACCGGGAAGACCTAAACCTAATGCTAGACCTATCCCATCGCAGCCCCAACCGGAAGGTGCTCACCTACTCACACCCTAGTTGAACCTGATGGAGCGTCTTGTCAGGAGTGGATTGGGTTGGCGTATCGGTTGGAATCCTAATTCTACTGAATTTAAAGGTTTAGTCGGTGGTGATGATTGGGCAATTGAGCTAACTGAAGCGGAGTTGAATGATTTTTGTCGCCTGTTGGAGCAGCTGAGTGAAAGCATCAGCCACCTGGCTAGTGAGTTGATGGACGAGGAGAAAATCTCTTGTGAAGCGGAAAGTGATTTACTCTGGATGGAAGTGGAAGGCTATTCCCACGCCTACAGTCTGCACCTAATTCTAAACACGGGTCGCCGAGGAGAGGGCAGATGGGTAGCTTCGGCAGTTCCGGGTTTGGTACAAGCGGCTCAGATGCTCAAGGTCTTCTGAATTTTATTTTGGATGTCGTTCACATTGTGTTAATATAAGAACTCTTACCGGGGCGTAGCGCAGCTTGGTAGCGCGCCACTTTGGGGTAGTGGAGGTCGTGGGTTCGAATCCCGCCGCTCCGATTAGACTAGAACCCTCTCATAGAGAGGGTTTCGTCGTTCCTACAGCGCCTTTTACAGCCGTCTCTATTGTCAATAAGCACGCCAAAATAGATACATCTAGAGCTATCTGGGCATAATATTGGTAGAGAATTGGTAGACGGAAAAGGCGTAATTTACCCTTATGACAAGGCTTCAGGCGACTGGTAGACGGGAAACTGGTAGCGGTGAAATTGGTAGACAACTTGAACCATCGTCTACCAATAAACGAGGTAAGTCATCCAAGGGAGCAATCAAGATTGCTCAAACCGTCCGCGCTTGCCGTACACAGGCAATAGACTTGTTTGAGCAGTTCATCGGTCAAGTCTGCTAGCGCGATCGCACTCAATGACGCTGAGAAGTTTTCCGCGTGGCTTTCTACCAAAATTGCACCTATAACCCTCAAGGAACGGCTAACTCTGCTGAATAGTTGCTGGCAGTGGGGTATTAAAGAAGGCATCCTAGAGACTAACCCATGGGCTGAGTTGGTAGGCAGAGTGAAGGTTCCTCCCAAACAGCTGTGTAAACCATTCACCAAGGGAGAAATAGGAGCAATTATCCAGGGCTTTAGAAATGATGGGTACTACCATCGCTATGCTGACTACGTTGAGTTTTTGTTTAGCACTGTTACCCTGACCCCTAGCCTACAAACAATGCTGCTTAGGAGAAGACCAGCTAAACCCGATCCTGATGAGTTGGTGTTCACTTCTCCAAAAGGCGGTGCTATTGACGACTGCAATTTTAGAAATAGAGCTTGGAAGACAGTCTTAACCCGACTAGAAATTGATTATCGCAAGCCCTACACAAGCAGGCATACCCTTATTAGCCACGCCTTAGACTTGGGGATGACGCCTACACGCTCACAATCTAGGAAGCCATCTTCTGTCACCGTCAGCACGTTGTATTGCCAGTTTAGGGGTTGAGCCGTCGCGAACGACTGCCAGGAAGGACGCGGCGGCTTTTGATTTATCTACAATACCAATATATCAACATAAATGCCTACTTGCAAACATGTTTATATAAACGCTAGTTTGTAAAGATGAACCTGAATTAGGCTGGAGGTATTGATATTGATATCCTTTGACGCAATGAGACAGCCCAAAGCAAGCATTTATGCTCATGGGGAAAAGAAAAAGCAGTGGCAGTTTCTTTTAACCGAGACTGCTTCTCAAAAGCTTGACCGACTGGCTCGAGTGGAAGGTTTGAGCCGTTCTGAGTATCTGGAGAGGTTGATCCGTGACCAGGAGGAAGCTAGCGATGCAGCCACTTAGCATTGATCTACTGGCACTGCTGGAGGCAAACCATGACTAATAGTAGTGATCGGTTAGACCGGATTGAGCAGTTATTAGAGCGTATGGCTCAGATGCAACAGGACATTGTTTCGCTTCAGGGACAGCAGCAAGGCCAGATTCAAATCTTGGCTAATGCAGCGACGGACCATGCGGCGCGGATTGCCCGTCAGGATGCCTTAATTGAGAGGCTAGACAGTATCCTTGAGCGGATGATCTACCGAGAAGGGCGAGAGGGCAATGGCAACTAACCACAGTGTGATGAGCATTGCCCCTTCATCGCCGGAGGTGCGATGACTAGCAGTAGTGGTACTAACCTAACTGAGGCAGAACTGATTGCTGAGTTAGCCGACCAAATAGTTCCGCGTGAGTGGGGACAATTTTGTAGAACCCCTGACCAGGTTGTTTGGCTTACACGGCTACGGGACAGTTTTAACCTGAGACTGTGGGCATTGTCTGCCTACTTTAACGACAAAACGATTCCCATAAGTGGTTTAACGTGAAGTGCGGAATTCCCCATCCTCGCTCGAAGCCACGGATGGGGGACGCCAATAATGCGGGAGGCAGAGCCCAACGGGCAATCGCGGTCGCCTACGGAGGGAAAACGCCACTCCCCTCAACGGGGGGAACCCCCGCACGGGGGTGGCTCCCCTCCTGCAGCGCCGTCTCACCACACCGCATTTTGGCTCATGGATAGCACCGGAGATGAGCATAACGAATCTCCAATCTCTCCAGGGGTCATGGTATAATAAATAACAAGGAGGTGAGTAACACATGGCTACCAGAAGACAGACTTTTCGACTTTATCCAAACAAAGAACAACAGAATAAATTGTTTGAGACACGTCGAAATCATGCCTATCTTTACAATGCGTGCGTTGCTCACCGTCGTTATGAATGGAAAGCAAACAAAAAATCTATATCTTATTTTGACGACTCAGAATTGTTTACCTGCTTTCAAGCAAAGAATGGGTTGAGTTTGCATACATGCATTCACAATCGCTTCAAGCTACTGTAAAGCGTGTTGATTTAGCCTATGGTTCATTTTTTCAAGGTCTACAAGGTCAGCCTAGATTCAAGCGGAGTGTCGGCGGGGGAAGCAACCCGACCGCCGAACCTCCTTGTCAATCCGTGATTACTCAGGGTGGGCTTATCCTGCCTTATCTGGTTGGAAAGTCAGTAGTAATGGTAAGCATGGGACAATCACCCTAAATGATTTAGGCATTACTCTTAGGATGCGTGGGCAATTCTTACAATGGGGAAGTCCTTCTACCTTGACCATTGTCTATAAGCCCAGTAAGAACCAGTGGTTTGCATCCATAACTGTGGATGTTATTACAGTAGAAACTAAGTTTGGTTCCGGGTCTAACAATAGTTATGAGTCAATCGTAGCCTTTGACTTGGGAACAGAAACTGCACTAACTCTTTATGATGGGGAGAATTTTACTGAGCTAGAAAACCCAAGATTCACAAAAAAATCAGAAGTTAAAATTAAGCATAAGTCTAAGGCTTTGCGTCGTAAGCGTGCGCCAAATAGAAAGAAGAAGATAAAAGCTTCCAGGCGTTGGAAGAAAGCTAAAAAGCTAATTTCTAATCTTCAAGGCAAAGTTGCTGACCAGCGTAAGGATTGGCAGCACAAGGTTACATCAGATATTGCTAGTCGTCATGACATCGGTGTAACAGAACAATTAAGTACCAAGAATATGGTACGAAAAGCAAGGGCAGGTAGTAAGCGCAAAAAGCAAAAAGCCGGACTAAATAAGTCGATTCTTTCTGTCGGTTTTGGGTCACTCAATAAAATGATTACCTACAAAATTGAACAGAAAGGCGGATTGATGTTAATGCTACCTACCAAACAAATCAAACCATCACAGCGATGCCCTCAATGTGGAAAAGTACATAAGTACTGGGCAGAGTTATCAAACCGTTACCATGTTTGTGACGGGTGCGGATTTGAAACACCTCGTGATCGAGGTTCTGTGATGGTTATGTACAACGTTGCAACTAACCAGCAACCGGGGCTTGGGATGAGCCTCGTAGACTGCGGATGTTCTAGCTCTACTAATTCGACCAAGAAGCGTAAGCATACTGGTTCGATGAAGCAACTAGGGCAGATGAAGCGTCAAAAGCCTAAACCAAAAGCGCGAGGGTTTGGAAACCCTCCCCTCGCGCAGCAGGGTAGGGTAGTTCATCTAGTTTCCACTTTGCGTAGTGAAGATCGTGGGTTCGATTCCCGCCGCTCCGATTGACAAAAACCCTTCTCTAAAGCCAGCTTCAGCGTTTTTGATTGACGTGTGCAGGTTACCCACTGTCAATAAAAGCACGCAACATTGGCATGAGTATCGCACCATCCCATTTTTACGTCGCCTCTTCAGCCAGTGACTGAACCTACCCGCATACATGTTGAAGCAAAAAGCTATTTGTGTTTTGCTAATAAAAGCTACTGGGCAACATTAATGGATATAAAGGAAATCTACGTTAATCTAGCCGATTACAACCAATGGGCAAATGAACGAATTTATAACGCCTGCGAACAACTAGAATCGGCTAGTTATCATCAAAACCGCCGAGCATTTTTTGATTCTATTCATGGTACGCTGAACCATCTTTTGCTAGCCGACCGGATTTGGATGGGTCGCATCACTGGAGTCGCTTACGAATTTATCTCCCTCGGGGATGAACTTTACCCGACCTTCTCTCTGCTAAGCTCAGCCCGTCAAACTGAAGATGTGCAAATTATTGCTTACATCCAGGATTTACAACCAGAGGCAATCATTGCAGAATTGTCCTACAGCAAATCAGCGGGTCAGCAGTACTGTCAGCCCCTATGGCAATGTTTAACTCATCTATTCAATCATCAGACACATCATCGCGGACAGGTTCATCAGATGTTGGGGGAAGCAAACATAGTAACACCAGTCCTTGATATGGTGGCAATGTTGCGCAATTGTTCTTAGTCATTTGCTACATAGAAAAAATCATGACTACTAACCAACCCGATAGGCTCGACCGGATTGAATCGCTAATTGAGGGCAACGCCAGGGCAATTCAAGCACTGACAGATGACCTTACCGAACTCAGATTGATTGTGTCCGAAGACCACGAGCAAGCTCGCCAGGAACGGGAGGAGCTACGACGGGCTACAATACTTAAAGACGAAATCTGAATAATGATATATAATTGATATATCAAATTGACTTTATGGAGCATGTATGTCATGAGTCCAGAAAAAATAACCAAAGACGAAGCAGAGCAAGTACAGAGTGAAGAGTCTAAGCAAGCGCCAGCTGAAGAGCTAAACAGTGAGCTAGAAGATTCCCAGCTAGAGCAAGTTGCAGGTGGCACAGGTACAGAATCTGAGCCAGACCTCCAGCATCGTCATGGTGGCGGCGGCGGTCGGTAAGGATTGGTAAGTTTTCATGCCACTGATGAAACCTGGAAATTGCTGCTTCCTGTTCTAGAATGGATAGTAAGAATAACCCAGAGGAGTGATAGATATCCTCTGGGTTATTCATTTAAAATTTTTGATTTAAAATTTATTTTGGCTTTAACGACCCTACCTGAATACGAAAATTCACAGTTGAGCGCACAATCAGCTGGGTGGAAAAACCTCCCTAATTTAGCCACAAATAATGCTGCTTCTGCCTCAGTCAACCTAAGAGCAAAATTAATCTGATCTCCAATATGCTTCAAAAGCAAAAAAGTTCAGGCACTCGTGTCAAAACCCCCACACTTCTACAAATGGAAGCAGTTGAGTGTGGGGCAGCTACCTTGGGGATCATTTTAGGTTACTACCATCGGATTGTGCCGCTGGCTGAACTGCGTGAAGCTTGTGGCGTTTCTAGAGACGGCAGTAAAGCCTCTAATATAGTTAAAGCTGCCAGAAGCTACGGAATGAAGGCTAAAGGCTTCAAAAAGCAGCTTACTGCCCTGCTGGAACTGCCCTGCCCTTACATCGTATTTTGGAACTTCAACCATTTTGTGGTGGTGGAGGGATTCAGCAAGGGGCGAGTCTACCTTAATGACCCCGCTGCTGGTCCACGCAGCGTGTCTCTACAAGAATTCGACGAGGCTTACACTGGCGTCGTACTGGTAATAGAGCCAGGACCAGACTTCAAACCAGGAGGCAGCAAACCCAGCATCTTCTTAGCTCTGCGATCGCGGTTACAAAACTCTCTTGGAGCTATTCTCTATTCGGTTCTAGCAGGATTTTTGCTAGTGCTTCCTGGGCTGGCAGTGCCAGTATTCACACAGGTGTTTATAGACAACATTCTGGTGCAGGGTCAGCAAGACTGGCTGTTACCCCTGCTAATGGGGCTGCTATTGGTAGCGGTGCTACAGGGGCTACTGACGCAGCTGCAATTGCGATACTTGAGACGCCTTAGGCTCAAGCTTTCTGTGGGGATGTCCAGTCGCTTCTTATGGCACCTCTTGCACCTACCTGTCAACTTTTATGCCCAACGCTTTGCGGGAGAGATTACTAATCGCACCGCCATCAACGATAAAGTCGCCGAAGTACTTTCAGGGCGTCTAGCTACCACGATCATCGGTGTAATGACGATAATTTTTTATGCTTTAGTCATGTTTATTTATGACTGGCAGCTGACTGCTATTGTCGTACTATTTGCTGTTGCTAACATTTTGACCTTGCATTGGGTATCCCGTCAAAGGGTAGATACCAATATGAGATTAGTGCAGGAGCAGGGAAAAGCATCTGGGGTGGCAATTGCTGCACTCCAAAGTATGGAAACGCTGAAAGCATCAGCATTGGAGTCGGATTTCTTTTCTCGATGGTCTGGTTACTATGCTAAGTCCATCAATGCTCAGCAGGAACTGGGTATTACAAACCAGACTCTCAGCATCATGCCATCTGTGCTGAATTCATTAACAGTCATCATGCTTCTAGTCACGGGTGGTTTAAAGGTAATAAATGGCGACCTTAGTATCGGGATGTTGGTAGCTTTTTTAGGTCTGATGCAAAATTATCAAAAGCCTGTCAACAATCTCGTGGAATTCGGCGGTACCGTTCAAGAACTCGAAGGTGACCTGAATCGCCTAGATGATGTACTGAATAACCCAACCGATCCGCAATTGCAGCAGGCGAAAAGGGAAGATAAGGAGAAGACAACGCTAGTTTCCCCCCCTCGCTCCTCCTTATGCTCTGCCCCTCTAGTTAAATTGCAGGGATATGTTGAGTTAAGGAACGTCACGTTTGGCTACAGCCGAATCGAGACTCCCTTGATTGAGAACTTTTGTCTATCAATCGAGCCTGGACAGCGGGTAGCTTTGGTCGGAAGCAGCGGCTCTGGTAAATCTACCGTAGCAAGGCTAGTGTCAGGGCTGTATGAGCCTTGGGAAGGAGAAATTCTCTTCGACGGCAAACCCAGGTCTGAGTATGGGCGATCGCTCCTTGCCAATTCCTTCGCTGTGGTAGAACAGGATATCCTGCTGTTTGGCGGCACAGTCCGAGAAAATTTAACGTTGTGGGATTCTACAGTGCCAGACAACAACCTGGTGCGCGCTTGTCAGGATGCCGCTATTTATGACGTTGTGCTAGCACTGCCTGGAGGATATAACGGTGAGTTGATGGAAGGTGCTGCTAATTTAAGTGGGGGACAGCGACAGCGTCTAGAAATTGCCCGTGCCCTAGTAAACAATCCTTCCATCCTCGTAATGGATGAGGCTACTTCGGCGCTGGATGCCGAAACAGAAAAAATCATCGACCAGAATTTGCGGCGGCGGGGATGCTCTTGCATTATCGTGGCTCACAGGTTAAGCACAATTCGGGATTGTGATGAAATCATCGTCCTAGAACGAGGTCAAGTAGTACAACGGGGAACCCATGAACAATTGCAGCAAGTAGAGGGGGCATACTCATGGCTGCTCAGTAGTGAAGGCACTTGATCCAAATTGGCTCTTGGCTTCCTACACTCCTTGCTACTTCCTCACAAGTTCCTGTTGAGGCCATGTCAAGATTCTGAAGATAAACTGCCTCTCTATCTAGCAATGTGCCAACGGCATCCATTGCTGCTACTTACAGGCAAGGTAGTGCTACCCAACCAGCTCCTTTTTTGAATGCTGTGCGTAAAAAGTGAGAAATGAGCTGATGAGTTACTAAGAGTAGTACTAAAGCTGTGCTACCTTAAGCCGCCAATGAACGCGGCAAAGCTTACTATGCCTGAAAAAACCAATTTCGTCCCTCAAACCCCTCTTATAAAGAACGTTTATGAGAAATTAGTAGCCACATGCACCTTGTAATCCTGGTCGAGCCCAAAAAAATTAACAGTTTTCGCAGTGAACAGTTACATAAACTTTGCAAGCAACAGGAGAAATAATTAACAATTGACACTCTCAGCTCTAAAGAGACTGAGATTCGCGCATAGGCTTCTGACTATGACCTCTAAATATCCCGGTTTCAGGCCGTTTGCCTTAATGTCGGGTTCTTGAGAGCGAATCCGTTTGCCCCGAAGGGCGGAATCATATCTGACAAGCGCGACTTTCCGAGAGTCCCCCGGTAGGTTTTTAAGTCTTGTACTGACTGGTTTGATGCCTACTCTCCCAACAGCATGTACTTATTATCACATGGAGCTATGAACCTGTTAACCCGGATTAGTCAGACTTTTAGTCAGGTTTTTGGTCAGAGCCAGAGTCGGTGGAAGGTGACTAAAGTCACCCGAGTCGCTTGCCTCTCAGCTCTGAAGAGACTGAGCTTCCCGCTTCCCGTCTCACTTGGTGAGAATTATGACAAGATAGATGCGACAGCCAATAAATCCCGCTTCCTGCGTTACCTCTAAATGGACTACCCCGTCCTACTGCGTAGAGGGCGGGGTTTCTAAAGACCCACCTGTAGGACAGTGCTTTTGACGCTTAAAATCGAGAGTTCTGAATCTGGGCGACTACTGGAAGTGTAGCTAGCTGCGATTAGGTAAAAGTGCCAATAAATGGGTATCAACTTAAGCCGGGAAAAGCGGAGTAGGTAAGGGTTTGGGTTGATGTGCTTTAGAAGACCTCCGCGCCAGGGGGAGATCGCCCATATGCTCGACACCCACTCAAAGACGTCAGGGAAGGAGTGGTCAAAGAGCCGCTCAGCCGCAGTGGTGCCATCAGCCCGCTTCAAGTCAAAGTTATGGATGATGGTGAGTACCTGCAAGGTTTGGGAGGACAGGCCG
>JAABUQ010009337.1_pt1 | contig 13319 bp, 15 predicted proteins | sample 5560001 | NCBI WGS metagenome assembly JAABUQ01 (sample SAMN10711888, study PRJNA513371) | rock metagenome | isolation source: Antarctica rocks | place: Antarctica: Victoria Land, Finger Mt nord | collected 2015-12-18 | reverse complement strand
GGCCCGCCGAAGACGGCCGTTCTCCTGCTCCAGAACCTTCAGCCGACGCACCTGGTCCAGCTTCAAGCCGCCATACTCGGCACGCCAGCGGTAGTATGTGGACCATGGCAAGGATTCGAGCGGGATCCTCACACATCGGCGCCGTTCGGCTGAATCGGCACATCATGCCGCTGCTGCCCCATGTGGGCCTGTGCACTAAACCCCTCTGATTTCGGCCTCGCCGCGCCCAGCGTTTCCGGGCTGTTTGCGGGCCTGCCCGAGGTGTGCACGAACCTGTAGTATGATGCATGGAACGCCCGCTCAGCGTGAGGCGTCTTGTACCGTTTCGCTCTGTCATAGGCCCACGAGACTACTGGCCACTTGGCATTCTTGACGCTGTAGAAGCTGTAAAATGGCGATTATGAGCTGTCGGTACTGGATGTGTGAGGATCACGCACGAATCCTTGCCATGGTCCGCACCGGACCGCAGCCCGTTCCTAGACACGGGCACGAGGGAGGCAGAGCAAGGCGAGTTGGGACGAGGGCGAGGGCGAGGGCAGGATATGTTTTATGGCGTCAGAGTGTTACACCGAGCGTCAGCGTAAGACGGTATGGAGGGGCACGGCATGGCGGGTCGCAATGGTCAAGAGCTGCTGTCAGCGTGGGTGCCGTCTGACCTGGCCGCGGCGTTCCGGGCGTGGGCACGCGCCCAGGCCGGCGGCGCGTCGGTGGCGCTGCGGGGGCTGGTGGCGCAGGCGGTGACGGGCGAGGCCCCGGCAGCGCCACCCGGGCCAGGGGCGGGCTACCGGCTCACGGTGCGGCTACAGGAGGCCGAGCGGGCGGCGCTGCTGGCGGCGGCGCAGGCGCGCGGAGTGACACCCTCGACGTGGGTGCGGGCGCTGGCCGTGACGCACCTGGCGCGCAAGCCGCAGTGGAACCCGGCCGAGGTAGACGCTCTGCGCGACCTGTTCGCCGAGGTGCGCCGGATCGGGGCCAACGTGAACCAGGTCGCCCGCGCCTTGAACGTGGCCGTGGCCCGGGGAGAGTACCCGGCCCGCCAGGGCGAGGCGGTCAAGGAGGCGGCCGAGCTGGTGCAATCCGAGATGCGCCGGGTGGTGGCCGTCATGACTGGCAACTGGGACTACTGGGGCCTGCCATGGGCGGACCGGCCCGTGCCGGCGCCGGGCGCCGAAGAGCGGGAGGACGAGCGCACCCGGGCCGGGATGGACCGGCGCCGGCTGCGGCCCCGCAGGCGTCCCAAGCGGTTCGTGAACGAGGAGGAAGGCGGCCGGGCGCGGGTAGTGCCCGAGGCGGCCGGGGCGGGCCAGCCCAATGCCGGGCCGCCCCTCCAGGACGCTGGCAGGGCGGCGCTGGCCGAGGTGATGCGGCGCTACGACGAGGGGCAGCGGGCGCAGCGGGCCGAGGCCGAGGCGCACGCCCGCGCGGTGCTGAGCGGGCGCGAGCAGGCAGGGGCGCCACTGCTGCCAGAGCGGGCGCCAGGGGCAGGCCGGCGCGTGATGGATCACACCTGTCCGTGTCCTTGTCGCAACGTGTGACCCCTCACGCTGGTGGGAGTGATGGATCACGCTATCCGGCGTGAGGGGTCACGCCGTAGAGTGCGAGGGGTACGCCGACCCGGACAGGAGAACCCATGACCGATCACGTCGAGGCGGACGAGCCGACCGTGAGCAATCACGCTGACCAGCGCGCGTCGGACCGGCGCCGGGCCGCCAAGCTGCGGGAGCGGCGCGAGCAGGCCGGGCAAGTCCGGATTTCGGCGTGGGTGCCGCGCGAGCGGGCGGACCACGCCCGCCAAGTTCTGCGTGCCGCTGCGGCGGGGGCCAACACCCTGCCGCCCGACCCAGGCCAGCAAGCCGCCCTGGACGGGGCCAGGGGCGAAACCGCGGCGGCGCGGGCCGAGTTGGAGGCTGCCCGAGAAGCTGGCCGCCAAGTGTCGGCCGAGGCGGCGGCACGGGCCGAGGCTGCGGAGCGGGCGCGAGCGGCCCTTGCAGACGAGTTGCGGGCGGCCGAGGCCGATGCGGCAGAGGCACAGATGGAAGTCAGACGCTTCCAACAAGCGCCAGGGTTACGGGGTCGGATAATACGTTGGCTGGCCTGACATCATACGCCAGCCAATATTAAGCAGCCTGCACCGCCTCCTTCGAGTACATCCAATTTTTGTTCAATCGGACGAAATCTTTGTAGTACTGCAAGGATGCAATACACCCGTGAGTATTGTCTATCATAATGCCAGGCATGTCAGGCACAGCTTGTATGTAATTGGCTATTGTCTTCTCCCTGGAAGCTTCGACTAAGTAAACAGTAGGGTTCTCCGCCCCGCCGATCAACTTCTCCAAAGTTTCTGGCTCATAATCGTCGCGTACGTCATCGGCAATCGAAACTGCTATCCAGTCATCGCCACTTCCGACCGACCACCGAGTTGGGTCAGAGGTGTTAGGCTTCCCCAAAAGTGCAAGCTGTTCAAGCGGCCATTTACCTGCATACCTGGACGAAACAGCCATTGTTACGACTTTCATTTCCCCACTCCTAGTGCCCTAAGCAGATCTTCTTTTTTGGTGTACACCTCGAAGCCCAGGCTTCGCAAGCTTCGCTGAAGGGTTGGGCCAAGTTCTGGACCATATGCTATCGCTCTCAAACCTGTCAATTGTTTTGTCGTGTTCATTTGGCGCGTCAAGCCGGCCCCTGATCCAGACTTCACCTGGACTGTTGCACCGTCCACCTGAATGTCTATATCTGTTGCCTTAGTCCCGTCTGGCTTAAACAGATCAACATTGACCCCCTTAACAAAACCAGGTTTTGCCGCCTCAATTTCATTAGCAAGGTCGCCAACAAGTGGATCGTTCGAGCTGAACGGACCGCTGCTTTCCATGATCGTCGGCCCTTGCGGCTGCAAGGCGGGGAAGCTCTCCCGCAGGTCGCCTGGGTTCACCGTCACGGGCGGCGATCCCGTGTGGCTGGGAGCAAGCGACGGGTCCGGCAGCGGGGTGCTGACGACCGTTGGCTTGCCGGCATCGGGGTGTATGTCGAAGCCCTCTGGCGGCAAGACCAGTGGCGGCGCCGCCGGGCCGGGCCGGTCGAGGGCGCCGGCCCAGGACGGGTCGAGGGAGGTCATGGCCGCGATGCCGCCCGTCCGCACCTGCGTCGTACCGGCCCCGTCCGTGCTGGCCACCGCCGCCGGGCCGGCAGGCATGGCCCCCGGCATCCCCAGCGGGCCGGGGCCGACCCGTGCGCCGGCCAGGCTGCCCGGGGCGGGCGGCGCGGCCGGCTGCTGGCCGGCGGGTGCGGTGGCCGGGGGCAGGAGCAGGGCCTGCCCGCCCCCTTCGTTGTCGCCTTCGAGGTAGTTGATGGCCCGCGCGGCGAGGTTGGCGGCGCCGCCAAGCACGACGGCGCCAGCCGCGCCGCCCACGGCCGCGCCGCGCAGCGCGCCGTCCGCCGTGCCCGCCACGGCGCCCGCGAAGGTGCCGACGCCAGGTGCCACCGCGGTGCCCAGCGCCGCGCCGCCCAGGCCCTCGGCGGTGCCGCCGACGCCCCCGCCCACGACCGCGCCGCCGATCCCGCCGGCCGCGGCGCCCCGGGCGGTCCAACCCTCCACGTCCACGCGCCCGACCACGCCCCGCAGCGCGCGGCCGACCATGCCGGGCCGGCGCGGGCCGCCCGCCGGGACCGTCGGGCCACCGCCGGCCGCGGCAGCCGGGGGCATGGCGGGCGCGGGCGACCCGCCCGCCACCTGCCAGTTGCCCGGGGCGCCCGCGCCGGTGCCGGCGGCCCGCCTCGCGTCCGCGCCCTGCATCATGGCGTCGGCGTCCGTGCCGGCGTCGGCGGGCGGGCCGCCTGGCGTGCCGGCCGCCGGGGGTAGGGCCTGGCGCAGCGCGGCGATGCCGGCTTGCGTGCCTGCGAGGTCGCCGGCATGGCGGCGGGCGTTGACGTCGTTGGCCAGCTTGAGCAACGCGCCCTTGCGGGACGGGTCGGCGGCGACGGCGGGCGCGATCCGCCCGACGAGGCCCGCCAGCTCCTCCTTGAGCGCGCCGGCGCCGGGTGGGGCAGCGCCGCCCGGTGCGGGCGTGCCCGGCGCGGCGACCCCGTCCGCTGCCGGCGCCGGCGCGGCGCCGGCAGGGCTGGCGGGCGGCGGGGCGCCGCCCCCGCCCGCCGCGGCGGCGCCGGTGGGCGCGGCAGGGCCGCCCAGCAGCCGTTCCAGGGCGTCCGCGCCCCCGCCCGCCGCCGCCAGGTCGCCTGACGTGAGTGCGCCATGGGCGGCTTCCGCCGCCGCCAGCAGCCGTTCCGACCCTGGCTGGCCGGACTTCACCGCCGCCGACACGCGCCTGACCAGGGGGGTCAGCCGCGCCCGCAGCGCCGCGTCGGGCGACCCCGCGCGGGATGCCCCGCCCGGCCCCGCTGGCGGGCCGCTGGCGGCCCCTGGCGGTGGCGGGGCTAACGGACCGGCGGGCGCCGCGGCTCCTGTGGCTGCCCCTGCCGAGGCTGCCGCGCCACCCGTCGCCGTGGCGGCCGGACGCGGTGTGGCCCCGCCGCCCGTCCCGTCCCCATCCAGGTCCGCGTCATCCCCATCCCCATCCCCATCCCCGTCCACTTCGTCCGGGCTATCGTCCGCCTCGTCCTCAAGCGAGGGGTCGGCGTTGACCGTGAAGCGGGGGTGGCCGGCGGCGCGCATGGGCGCCCGCATCGCCTGCTGCACCGCGGGCGGCCCCGGCTTGTTGACCACAAAGCCCGCCTGCGCGCTGTCGCTGCCGCCGCTCACCGACACCCGCCCGAAGCGCAACGTGGCCAGGTCCAGCACCAGGCCCGCCGCCTTGGCCTGCGCCTTGGCCTCGCCCAGCAGCTTGCGCGGCCTCTTGAGGCGGTGCAGCAGGATCACCGCCTGCCGGTCCTTGGTGAGGCCGATCACGCAGGACGCCGGCTTGCGCCCGGACCGCTTCAGCGCCGCCCGCAGGTCGGCAGGCGTCATTAGGCCGCCGCCCTCGCCGCCGTCCTTGCCGTCCGCAGCGTCCCTGCCACCCTCACCCTTCTTCGCCGGCACCGCCACTACTGCTGCCACCCCTGGTTGCAGCGGCAGGATGTGTCGGCTTGCCCCCGCGGGCAAGCGACTTAGGAACGGGCTTGAAGGCTCACAATCTTGGAGTGTACCGGCTGCGTGTGGAGGCTCTTGGCACGCCGCATCAGTTCCAAGCATACTTCATCAGCAATCGAATGCGTTACCGAGGTGAAATTTTGGACGTAAGAAATATATTCAGGGCGGCCAGTGATCGCCTGATGGCGGATTTCCTAGAGAGTTCAGAAATTGGTCATCAGGGCGGAAAGGGCACTTTGCGCGAAGATGCTCTCAGCAATTTCTTGGTCAAGAATCTTCCAACTCGCTATGGTGTGGGGAGAGGTCAGGTCATCAATAGCAACAATTATACGAGTGGCCAGCTTGACATAGTAATACACGACCCATTAAATTGCCCCACAATAATTTCATCACCTTCTCACTCCATCTTCCCGATAGAGAGTGTCTATGGCGCTATAAGTATCAAGTCTTCACTATCGTCTGCCGAACTAAAAGATTCATACGATAACATTGCTTCATTAAACAAGATTGTGGACCGTAGATCCTTTAATGGTGGAGGTAGCGGTTTCATGCTTGGGATGGCCTACCCTCGGCCAGTGACGGCTGTATTTTCGTATAAGACTGATCGTAGTCTGGACGCTATATCAAAGCAGGTCTCTATCTTAGATAATGCACTGGCGGACATAAGTTTGAGACCGGATTTCATTTGCGTGCTTGGCGAAGGCATCATAGGCCCACGCAATCCGGTAAGAGGCAATTTCAATACATTTCTATTCTCGAAGAAAATGGAGGAGCTATGTGAGATAAGGATGACTAAAAGACACACGCTGTTTAAATTCTACTTGCAAACGCTGCGTGAGTTAAGCCAGGTTAACTTGAGGCCGCTCGATCTGGCTCATTATGAGAATACGCCTAAGTTGATAGGCCCTTATCGTGTCAGCCGCCATGATACATTCGCTCTTACCAAAGATGGCGGACCTTCCCCGACTCAAGGAACTAGGCTTACGATAATAGCAATAAAAGATATAGTAGAACGCTCATGTCAATGCACCAGGAAGGAGGCATTTGAAGCCTGGCTAGGAGGGATTCCACAAGGCCCCTCAGAAGCTCTCTCGTTGGATTCCATTGTATATTGCTATAATCCAAATTGCCTTTCCTCGATAAGGGCAGTCAAGCCTCAAGCGGATGCTTCCAGAAAGTTGAGCTACAATAGCTATTTTCACCCTTATCAGATATACATTGATGGGAGTGAATACTTTGTCGATATGAGCGCGCTTCCGAATGGTTCCTTCGAGGATAATCCAGATTTGACACTTGATGAGCTAATGTCTGGATGACATCTGATCCCAAGCTTATAGATATGATTTCTCAAGCTCGACTATTCTGATTGAACTCAGATACTATATAAGGGCTGCGCGGCATTATCCTACCCGTATGCCTTTAGTTTCTTACGACCCATCCGGGCACTGCGTTGCTGTGCCGCAGAAACGCAGAACGTATAACTATACAATTAATGTGAACCCCGGCGGAGCTGAGCTTCGCCGAGGCTCCAAGAATTAGTGATGGTTTAAGGCGTCAATTGCTTGAAGGAGGTAGCTGGCAGCAATCAACAAGTGAGCTACGACATGGAACCAGTGCATAGGAACGCTCTCCGTCCCGCGTGATGCGGGCCACAGAACCCTTTTCGAGGCATCACTTCCGCCTCATGTAGTGTTCACAAATCCGTGAGGGCATCTTTGCCCGTTCAAAGCTCTGTCCTTCTCACGCGCACACAAGGCAGCACCGCTTATGCTGCACCGCAGCAACGCCGAACGGACGTTATGGACCGGAAGGCCCATCCGAACGAAAACGCACGGTAAGAAACGAGAACACGGGTCGGCTTCCAGCGATTTCGGGCGAGACGGGCTCATCCTGTTCCGTTACCAATCCAAATTGGCTGTTTGCTGCGTGCAGTTATGGCGTACAACATGTATTGCTGGATCAGGGGTTTGTTGCAACGCCTACCTCGACCCATAACATTGCGTGCAAGCCGCTACCGTATGTTTCCGTGTCGTTGGGCCTTCCGACCCCTTTAGGTCCTCTCGTATTTCGAGCGAACCCAAGTGTAGAGCCAGCAATCCCGGTGCATGTCCATAGAAGGTAAAAACAAGTGCCGCGGAAGGTGTCTAATCCTTTGAAAACCAATTTTTTCCAGCACTCTCACGCTCGCCGTATGTTCGCAATCGCAAACCGTTGATACTTGCTCGATTTGTTGGGTAGAGGCGATCCAACCCATAACGGCCTGACCTGCCTCTGTAACAAGGCCACTGCCCCAAAATCTTCTTGCAATTCCGAAGTGGATTTCAGACGATGTTTCACTCATATCAAGAAGAAACAAGCCGATAGCGCCCTCCTGAATTTTCCTCCGGATGCTCCAAGCAAACCGGCTTCCTGATGACCAATTTTCCAACCCCCACATTGCTAGAACGTCCTCGGTTTGGGAGAAATCCCGGTGCGCCGGGCGTTGGAGATAGTGGGAGGCGAAGGGATCGCCTGTATAATTCGTGAATACATCGTCGGCATCTACTCTGACCGCAGCACGTAGAACAAGGCGTTCCGTGTACAGCGAGGTAGGGGGAACCAACAGCTTCATCTCTCGCGACATGTTCCTTCTCCATGGGGTAACCTACTCCATGGGGTAACCTAGAGGCAGGTGCCGGACAGACGCTAAGATCCGTTGTCCACCCCTCTAGGACGACGCTGGGCTTGTACCACTTCGTCAAGCGTGATCGGCCTGACCAAGGACCGGCAGGCCGTGATTCTGCTCAACCGCCCTAAGAAGCCGCGCAAGCTGCTGAGCGAAGCGAAGAGCCAGGCCAAGGCGACGGGCCTCGACCTGGACCTGACCTCCCTGCGCTTCGGGCGGGTAATCGCCTGCGCCGACATCACGGAGGCACGAGTCTCACAAGCGAAAATTGTTACATTATAATGTTCTTAGAAGAGACATTATGGAAAAACGGGCGCAGTCGCGGGGAAGCAGCGGGGCAGTCGTCAGCGGCAGGCCGGCGCCGACTAGGTGCGGGGACTTGGCCGAGAGCAGTAATGGGGGTCGCCGCGGGATGTCCGGAGGGGCGCAGAGACTTGGCAAATTCGTTGCGGAGGGCGGTGATGCGGGCGTGTCAGGCGTCGCTGCACTATTTGTCCAAGACTGCACGCTAAGTGGTCTCGATGTCCCGGGAGACGCGCGATGGCCCCCATAGAACTTCGACACAAACGATTTTCTCACCGAGAACGTCTACATGCAGTGCTCCCGGCGAGAGGCCCAGCGTTCGATGGCCAGGCCCCCATGGCTCGTCTGGCCTGGGCACCATATAATAATCACAGCCATACTTACCGTCGTGTCGTTCTACGATAGAGAGCTCGCCAACTTGGCCAGCTAAGAGGGTTTCCCCGGCCTCACTGAGTAGTCTTTTCAAGGTGGCTACAAGCTGAGGTTCCACTTCGCTTAGCAAAGGGTAGTCAAATTTGTTCATTTGATCCTTTTCGGGGCATAAGTGCAGTTTTGGACAAATCTTTTGGCAACCCCTTTCACGCTGGGCTGTCATCCAGCAGCGGCGAGCGCCACGACGCCGATCCGCGCGGCGCCCGTGCCCCGGCCAGCAGCCCGTCCGTGTTCAGGTCTTCGTCCAACTCCGGCCAGTGAATGCCATAGCCGGCGCCGGCCAGCTCCCAATGTGCCCGCTGCTCAGGCGTGCCCGCCGCTAGGCGGGGATACCAGGCCAGGGGGACGGTGATGGTGCGCCCGTCCATCAGCACCACCGTCAGCTCGTCCTCGCTGACCGACACGTCGAGGACCCGGATATCTGCCCCTTTAGCTTGCGCCGAAGAACTCATGCCATGCCTCCAACAACTCGGGTTGACGCTCGCGGACCAGGGCCAGAATGCCACCCAGTTCGCGGGCTGGATAGCCCGCGTTGCCCGCCAGCGCGACTGGCTGCAGCCATACCTTGGCCGAAGCGCCGGCGCGGTCCACATGGACGTGCGGCGGTTCGTTCGGCTCTCGGCTCCAGAAATAGAACCGAAAGCCTTGAGTGCGTAATACAGTTGGCATAAGTGTTCCTCCACAACGGAGGCGAATTTATAGATTTTCTCACATTAATCAATCGCAAGATGCCGCACCGCGGATAAATTGAACTTTGTCAACATTATCTCCATAGCTAAAATCCTATCCATAAACAGGATTTCTCCACCTTCTACAGGATTTTTCCATAGGATTACGAGCAAAAACCTATCCGCTATCACTTTCGCGTGATAAGCCGGCAGTTTTGGCTTCTTCGGAAAGGGACGGTCATTCAGCGCTTCCTGCTCTCGATGACGTCCACCAGGTCGAGCTGCTGGCCCTGCTCGGTGGGTACCTTGGTCCGCCTTGGTGGCTTCGGAGGCGCTGCCGGCGTCGCTCGCCCTTCTGCCATGGCGGATTTCAGCCGGGCACGCCGACCGAGCTTCGGCTCCTGCATCTCCCGCTGCGTCGCCCGGAAGGCGTCACCCTCCTTGCGCCACCAGGCCATGGTCACGGCGGTGATCGGCGCTGTGGGGTGCCGACGCACGACTTGAAGCTGTACGCCATAGTCGGACAAACCATTAACTTCCAAGACGGCTGCGTCGAGGACGAATCGCGTGAAGTCCCTCCCTTGCTCGTAAGCGCCCTTCGGCACGCCCATCAGGTCGCGGAAGCGCTCAATCGGGAATGTCTCGACGCAGTTGTCCATGCCGCCGCGGAGCTGGACCATCTCGTACAGCGCGATGGCATACTTGCTGGTCATGGCGCAGACAGCTTCGGCCTTGATGCGCCCCCAGCGCCCCGAGGCGGCCAACACAGGGCCAAGCTCCTCCGGGATACCGAAACGCACCATGCCGACGCCCTTGGCTGAGCGGTCGAAAAACCGGAACAGATGGGTCGAAAGCACCCGGGGATCGCCCGTTGCCTGATCGGTGTAGGGCACGCTCACGACGACCTGCATCAGCCGCGTCAGCGCGTCCCCGAGGCGGTCGTTGCTCTCGTGCCGGGAGGTGCGGAGGGCCACAGCCGGGATTTCCCACTTCGCGCCCGCCTTGGTGATCTGCCCGCTGTCATGTGCGTGTTGATAGAGTATGTTCAGCACGGCCCGGTCCTGTGCCTCCAACCGTGAGGCGCCAGTGATTTCGATCAGCTCGGCGGGCTTCGGAAAGCCTACGGCGTTGGTAATCTGCTGCACAGTCGAGGACATGGCTAACTCAATAGGGCAGGGCAGAGTTGACGGCAACTCTGCCCTGCCCTACCCGCCCGTTTACTCTGCCCCCTACCCGCCCGTTTACTCTGACCTACCCGCCCGTTTACTCTGACCTACCCGCCCGTTTACTCTGACCTACCCGCCCGTTTACTCTGACCTACCCCAATTTTTGTGTTTCTTATCAATAAGTTGCGACCCCCCTCTAATTGAACTTAGTGAACTTGAACTTTTCCGCTGTGGATAACTCCGCCTGTCCCTGGCGCTGGAAGTGCCACGGTGCTCACTGCGGGCAAGGGGTGGGTTCTCCCCGTACTCGCCATGCTCGGCCCAAACGGGCCTGTGCGTGGCTGCGCGCGGCTCCGGTCCCGGCGCTAAGCGGCGCCGCCCTTGCCCTTCGCTGCGCGCCGCAGCCGCCGGGAGGCGTCGGGACGAGGGGCGTCCCGACCCATCAACTCCCGGCCTCCGGCCGGGGTCGAACAAGAGGCTGACAAGGAAGCGAGCTGGACGGCCAGGCTCCCTTCCCTCATGCCCCTGACCCAGCATAGGTCAGAAAGCCGCAGGGAAGGCCGCTAGAGGCGGTCCATGGCAGGACGGGTAGGTTTCCTTGTTCAAAGACCGGGAAAGCCGTTAGCGAGCTTCCTAGAGGCTCGGGCAGGGCCGTCGGGGGAACCCTTGCCCGTTCGAGGGCACCGGGCTGCGCCAGGACGCTGGACGGCACGGTGCGGCTAGGAAGGGCTGTGCCGGCCGGTGATCCTGCATCGTGAGCCGCCGGAATGGGCCGGACATTCGGGCCGGGAACCTGCGACGGAACATCGCGACAAGCACCGCGTGAGCGGTCACTTGGTCTGTAAGAGACCGTTGCAATTTCAGAGTGCGCCAAGCTCTGGTCTAACTCGCGCCATCTTCGCGCCAAAGTCGCTCCGGGGTGCGACGAAACCGCGACAGATGCTAGGCTGGAAGCAGGCAGCAAGGGAGCATATGGGGCCGATGGCGGGGGACAACGAGGCGGACCTGGACCTGGACAGCATCGCCACCGCGGCCCGGCAACGGTCCCCGGGGCACCGGGGCGGGCGCTCCCCGGTGTATGACCTCATGTGGGACCACCACGCCCGGCTGGCGCCGGAGTTGGGCCGCCCGCGCCGGCCGAACTGGGCAGCGGTGGCCCAGGCGCTCGGCGACCAGGGCGTGCTGGACGGTGCCGGCCAAGCACTGGCTGCCGCGTCGGCTGAAACCGTCCGCAAGACCTGGTGGAAGGTGTGCCGCGACAAGGAGGCCGTGGCGGCCGGCGCCACTCGGCGGCGGCGGGGGGCCAAACAGGGGCAGGCTGCCCTTTCGCCGCCAGCCAGTGCCGGTCCAGTTGGCAAGGATGGATTGCTCCCGCCCGGCATTGAGCCGGTGGAGCCGGGTCCGCCCGAAGGTCGGTACCAATTCCGGCTGGCCGGTGGTCCCAAGATTTGGACCAAAGACGAACCCAAGCCCGAATAGGGGTGGGGGTTCCGGTCCGGACCACCTCGGTACGTTTAGGAACATTGCCGGCTGTTCCAGCCAGAGGTTCTGCACCAGCCCGTGCCAGCGGGCGGAAGCGTGCAGACGCAATATGTATTGCCTCTGACAATGCGACTGGTCCTGGGTATGTGCAAGCCGCTAAACCACCCCCAGGATCATACACCTAGGCGGTGGTGGCACGTTTCCTGGGCCAGAGCGCCACGTAGCAGCCCAACCCAACGCCGCCCGACGAGACTATGGTTTGAAGCACCGGGCTGTTGACGCCCCAAGACGGAAACAGGCTGTAAGCGACGAAAGCCGAGAGGACGCTGACTACTAGGCCCACCAGCAAACCGGGATAGCTGGGTATGATCCGTCGCGTGGCGGGAGGCTGGGCTTTGTGGCCGGCGTCCATCATCCTATCCTTCTTACTTGTCGCCACTCATATCGTTCGCTGCCAACATATCACCCGGAAACCCGCTGCTGCTGGAAAATTATCGGAGCTGCCGGCCGGCAAGGGTCCGTTGTCCTGCCAGACCACCAAGCCCGGGGGGCCTCAATCCCGGCCAGCGTGCGCCGGGACCGATGAGGGCAAGCCCGTGCCACTGAGCCTGCGCCCAGGATCACCGAACGTGAGCCAGACGGCGCCGATAATCCCAGCGAGCGTGAGCCAGGTTAGGCCGATGAGTGCGCGCCCAGCCGCGGATGAGGTCAAGCCGCTACATCTACCCTTCCTGACTGCTTCGAGAGTGTCGTGAGGGTGTCGCGAGACTGGCGCTGGCAGCAGGGTCCAAGGGCCTGCCCTGAGCTGCCATCGGCACATCGAGGGCACGCCCAGGACACGCCCAGGACACGCCCAGGACACGCCCAGGACACGCCAAGGGCACGTCGAAGGCACATGGATAGAAGTCACATGCACCATTGCACCAGTGGTGCAGCGGGCCAGCGGGTTTGCACGGTGCAAATCCGGTCCCCCGCAGAGCCGCCGCGCCAAGCCGATGAGGACGCACCATGACGCAGCGCCGATCCAGCAAGCCGATCCCGCCGCGCGGCCCCCTGTTCGGCTGGACCCACCCCGGCGAGACCGTGGCCGAGGAGATGGCCACGCGCGGGTTGACCACGGCCGGCTTCGCGGCCGAACTGGGCTGTCCCGTGGCGGAGCTGGAAGGCTTGCTGGCCGGGGCGCTGCCGATCACGCCCGCCCTGGCCGCGGCGCTGGAGCGGGCGTGGGGCGCCGAGGTGGAGTTCTGGATGCGGCTGCAGGCCCACTACGACGAGGCCAGGCGCCCCAGGCACGGGTGAGCCACGCTTCCCGGATTTGCACGGTGCAAACCCGTGCAGGCCCGCAGCCGCCTTCGTCCCTCTCCCTCCTGCCCCCTCCATCGCAGCCGGCACCGGACCATGGCAAGGATTCGAGCGGGATCCTCACACATCGGCGCCGTTCGGCTGAATCGGCACATCATGCCGCTGCTGCCCCATGTGGGCCTGTGCACTAAACCCCTCTGATTTCGGCCTCGCCGCGC
>JAABUQ010009336.1_pt1 | contig 13319 bp, 12 predicted proteins | sample 5560001 | NCBI WGS metagenome assembly JAABUQ01 (sample SAMN10711888, study PRJNA513371) | rock metagenome | isolation source: Antarctica rocks | place: Antarctica: Victoria Land, Finger Mt nord | collected 2015-12-18 | reverse complement strand
TCCCCGATAAAGTCCGCGGTATCGGGTGCCAGCCTGTGATTGGAACGCGCGGCCATGACGCCACCTCCCTGTCGTTTCCTAGGGGCGTCTATGCCATCATGCGCCCCTTAGTGTTGCCTTTACGCTACACCCAATCACCCCTCGCTGTCCACCGGCGCGCGCCAGCTCTAGCGCAGCGTACGCCTACGTCGTGGGGGGCACGGAACGCTATCAGGCGTTTAGCCCCTATCATGGCATAACTATTTCGGCATGTGTTACGGTGCGGGGTGCGACATCGTATTATGCTAATGCGCCCTAACGCATGGGCTGTGGCCACGTCGGAAGGCCGCTCCACCCATGGGCTGTCCCCGCGACAGCCCTATCTTTTTCAAGGAGTGCCGGCCGCTGCCAGCCGCGAGCGTGTATGCTGACGGTGAGAGGGCGTGCAGCGCTGGTGTACTCACTACACCAAACGCGCTGGGGCGCGTTTGGCTACGTTCGTCGCGCCACCAACGGCCCAGCGCGCAACGGTCGGCTACCCGGAATAAAGATGGGGCAGGGACGAGGCGACAATGTACGCCGTGATGAGGATAGCCAAGCTCAAAACCATGGGCGAAGTCGGTGCGCTCGGTCGGCATAACGAGCGGACACGCGAGACGCGTAATGCCGATGCGGGCCGACTCGGCGACAACGAGAGGCTGGCCGGAACGGGCGACTGGTGCGCCGATGTTGAGGCGCGGCTGGCGGTTGCGCGCTACCGTCGCCCTGACGCCGTTCTCTGTCTAGAGCACGTCCTGACGGCCAGTAAGGAGTTCTTTGCCGACCATGATAGCGCGCGACTCGTCGCGTGGCGTGACGCCGCCATGGAGTGGTTACGTGACACGTACGGCCGCGCGAACGTGGTCGCGGCCGTGTTGCACAGGGACGAAATGACACCGCACATCCAGGCCGTCGTCGTGCCCATTGATGAGCGCGACCACCTGAACGCCAAGAACTGGACGGGCGGGGCGACGAAGCTGTCCGCGCTTCAGGACAGTTATGCCCGCGCTATGGAACCGCTGGGGCTCGAGCGCGGCGTCAGGGGCAGCGTGGCTGACCACCAGACCGTCAAGGAGTTCTACGCCAAGATTGAGGACCCGACGCCCGCGCCCGAGCTGGTACGTGAACACCTGGCCGTTGACAAGCCCAGCCGCATTGTGCCTAACCCCGAGCGGTGGGCCGCCGAGCAACACGAGCGGATCGCTGACCGCATCACGCAGACGCTGGATGCGGCCCTGGTGAAGGCCACACACTACGAAGGGCAGGCGGCGACAGCCGAGGCCAACATCGTCGTCTTACAGGGGCAGGTGCGCGAGCTCCAACGCGAGCGGGACACGCTACGCGTGGACTACAAGGCACTGGCGGCGCAGGTCCGCGCCATCGACCTCCCGACCGTCATCGAGCGGTTGGGCGGCCAGGTGGACCGCTACGACGCGCACAAGTACCGCCTCGATGGTGAGCACATTAGTATCACGGGCGAGCGGTTCTATAGCCACGATCGGCAGCAGGGCGGCGGCGGGGCCATCGACCTCGTGATGCACACCGTTGGCTACGAGTACCGCGAGGCCGTGGCCTACTTGAGGGACACGCACGGCGCTGATGCGGCCGTCAGCGCCGCGACGTGGCATGGCGCACGCCAGGCGCACGACGACGCCCAGCACATCGTCGCGCACGCCGAGCGGTCGACCTTCCGCGCCCCAACGCCCGACGGGGCCCGCTGGCCACAGGTGAGAAACTACCTAATTGAGCAGCGGGCCTTGCCGGCCAGTTTGGTCGACGACCTGCACGGGCGAGGGACGATCTACGCCGACGGCCGCTCTAACGCTGTCTTTATCCGGCAAGACGCGGACGGCCAGGCTGTAGGCGCGTCGTTACGCGGGACGGCGCCGGGCTCGGACTTCAAGGGGCTGGCCCGTGACACGCGCCGGGATGAGGGGCACTTCTCATTCACGATCGGCACACCCACACCCTACATAGCGACACAAATCTATCTAACCGAAAGCCCCATCGACGGGATGAGCCGCGCGGCTCTGTTGATGCGCGAGGGCGCACAGGGCGAACGTCTCTTCATCTCGACGGACGGCCATGGCAGCCTGCCCGCGCGTCAGATCGACGAGGGCCTGGAACGGCGCGCTGTCGTGCATTGCGCCTTCGACCGTGACACAGGCGGTGAGACCATGTGGGCGCGCGTACAAGAGCACTACGGCGCGCAGGCCCACGAGACCTATGGGCCGATTGCGCGCGATCAGCCCCCGGTCGGCGCGAAGGATTGGAACGTGGCGCTCCAGCAGGCCCACCAGCAGGACGACACGCGGACGCTGGCCGGGGAGCCGGACCACTCACCCACGCCCATGCGTGAGAGGGACGACCGCGCGGACCAAAGGCGCTGACGCACGGAGAAGGCGCGAGAGGGCACAGAGAAGGGCCATAGAGCCGTAGTGCTTTTTAGAGATTACCACTGTCCGACGGCCCCGACGTTTTATCCAGGCGCGTTGTTAGGGGTGCGACCACGATGTGTGATTTATACGGAGGACGATCATGGCATAGATTCTGGTAGCGTATCAGATGATGGCAGGTCCAGGAGCGATGAGCCCCACGTTCACGCGTGCGTAACAAGGAACAGACAAACATGAGCAGACGTACGCCGATACACGAGGTACGACGTGGGGATGCCGCGTGGGGCGTCCCGACACACAAAGAACCGCGCTGGCCGGCCACCCTCGCCGTGTTCACGGCGCTGGCGCTGTATTGGTTCCTGCCCGAGAAATTGACCCTGGGTCCGAACTGGCTGTTGCCCGTCCTTGAGTTGGCGCTGCTGATTCCCCTGAGCATCGCAGCGCCCATGCGCCGCAAAGACGAACCGCGCTGGCAGCGCTACGCCGCCATCGCGCTCATCGCGCTTGTCAATGCGGCCAATATCATCTCCCTGACCTTGCTCGTCCACGACTTGTTGCAAGGGAAGGCGAACGGAAAACAGATCGTGGGGCCGCAGGTCCTCTTCTCGTCGCTCCTCATCTGGTTGACCAACGTGATCGTGTTCGGCCTCTGGTATTGGGAACTCGACCGCGGCGGTCCCGATGAGCGCAGCCATCCCGCTCACCGGCAACCGGACTTTCTCTTCCCGCAGATGACAACGCCGCACTGCACGGATGCCTCCTGGTCGCCGACGTTTATGGATTACCTGTACGTGTCGTTCACGAACGCGACCGCCTTCAGCCCGACTGACACGATGCCGCTGACGCCTGGGGCGAAGGCGCTCATGGCGATCCAGTCCCTCATCTCGCTGCTCACGATCGCCCTCGTCGCGGCGCGTGCGGTCAATATCCTGGGCAGCTAACACAGGTGAGCGCACATGGTCACGTCCATCACGAGTCGTGGTCGCATCCCTGTTAGCGCTCTAGCGGCGCGACCTCCGGTGCGCTCATGGGTGTTGTGCCGATGTCGTGGGGCGGTCGCGCGGGCGAGGCTGCGACGGGGCCGCCACTGTGATGCGGCGCTGGGTCGTGCTCCTGTTGCGCGTCCTGGCCGTCGGCATCGCGGCGCGCGGGCACGGTAGGCGTGAGCGCGGGGGCGCTCAGTGGCCCATCCAGCCGTGCCGGCCCCTGGGGCGGCACGATCCCGCCCCTGTCCTTCACCTCGTCGTCGTCGAAGTACCGGCGTTGGGTGAGGCGCACGGGTGGGCGCTCGCCGATGAGGGCTACCAGCTCGGTCTCCCCGATGCGCTGGATCTCATCCGGGTTGACGAGGTTGGCCTTGGTCTCGCTCTGTGACGCGCCGCCGCGATCCGTCGTGACGTGGAAGCGCCCGCGCTGCACGTTGCTGCTCTGCGTGACCTCGGTCTTCTGGCCGGCCTGGTCGCTGAACCACTTGGCGTCGGTCCAGGACATGTGCGAGAGGCCGATCTTGGTGTAGCACGAGGCGGAGATGGTCTCGAACGTCTCTTCGCCGTAGACCGCCTCGATCTGCTTGGTGGACTGCACGGCCAGCATCAGGCCGACGCCGGCGCTGCGCATCGTTGAGATCCAGGTGGCCATCTCCGGGATGGCCCCAAGATTTCCGAACTCATCGGCGTAAATAAACACGTCGCGCGCCAGGGCGTCGGTGGCGCTCTCGTCGGCGATCTGGCTGAAGGTGCGGAACATGTCCAGGAAGAAGGCGGCGATGAGCGGCTTCAACTGGCGCTGCAAGGTCCGGTCGAGCCCGATGAAGAGGGCCACCGGGCGCTCGTCGGTATCAACCATGCGTCGGAAGTCCACCTCGTTGCGCGACGTGACGGCCTGCACGCGCGGGTCGGACAGGATCATGAAGCGCGGGGTAATCTCGGCGAAGACGGAGCCGAGCAGCTTGTCGTTCGCCTTCAGCGCGGCCATGAAACTCATGGCCTTCTTTTTGGCGAGCGGGGCCGGACTCTCCTCGAGTGCGGCGATGACCTGCTGAGGCGGCTGGCCAGTCAGGAAGTGGTCGAGGTGCGTCAGCGTGACCTCGCCCGGCAGTGTGGCCTGCAAGTGGGAGATGCCGGCGAGCATGAGCTCGCGCGCCGCGTTGCTCCAGAAGGGGTCATCCTCCGACGCGCCTGTATTGCTGATCCAGGCGTCGCAGAACAGGGCCGTCGCCAGCGGGTCCGTGCAATAAGCAAGGGGATTGTACCCCATGCTCGTCGCCGGCGACAGGACATTGAGCACCCACACGTCGTGGCGCTCGCTCAGGGCGCCGTAGCTCTTCTTGAGCAGCTCGTTTTTGAGGTCGGTCACGACCACGGAGCGGCGGCCATCCTCACGGCGCAAGTTGCCGATGTAGAACGTGGCGCTCTTGCCGGTGTTTGGCGGTCCCACCAGCAGGATGTTGAGCACCTGCAAGGAGCGGTCGAGGGCGACGCTGACGCCGGCGCGCTCGCCGAGCAGGAGCGGGACGCCAGTGTAGGCCAGGTGAGGCTGGCGCAGCTCCCTGGCGGTCATCCAGCGGGCGCTACCGTGCGCCTGCGATGGTTGCAGGCGCTTGGGCCGCGTGTACCAGAACCACCCCACGCGCCAGGCCAGCATCCCCACTAACGCGAGGGGGAGCAGCACCTCGATAGCGATGACACCGCCCAGGCCGCCATGCGCCCGCGTGTGCAGCCACGCGTAGCGCGCGTCAATGTTGGCCGTCCATTGGCCCCACCCTATCGTCCGCACATGGGCGTTGAGCGGGCTGCTGATGGCCTGGATAAGGACGGCGGGCGGGTAGGCTAACCAGACGTAGATGTGTCGCCACAGCGCTTGTGGCAGGCCCAGGAGCCATGCGAGCACGACCAGGGCGCTACCGATGAGCAGGACGCGAGCGCGTCGTGAGAGGGCAGCGTAGCGCCCCTTGACGCCCGCACTGACCTGAAAAGAGAGATGAGCCGGGGCGTTGCGGGACATAAATGACCTCCTACCGTAAGCGGCGCTTAAAGATCAGCTCAAATTGTGTGGTGACGCCGCCCGTGTAGTAGCCCCACGATCGCGTAGGACGCGAGACGGGCGCGGCCGTGAGCATTTCCCACCCCTGGCGGCCCATCTCGTTCACGGCGTGGTTCATAAACCCTGGCATGTCGTCATGCGGTATGGTCTGCATGCAGTACTCCCACTGCTCAATCGACGGGTTGCCCGCGCTGTTCGTCTGCTCGTGTGTCTGCGTCATCGCCTAGCCCTCTCCTACCCGCACCTGCGTCCTCGTCCACTATCTCGCCCTCTAGTAACAGAGGTGTGGGAGCACCGTCAAGCGCCGGCCGTCCATTCCACAGCGCCCGTACATCATCGGCCACGAGCTGCGCCCCGATACGTAGCGCCGTGCGCGGCGCGGGCAGCCCTTCCGCGCGCAGGCCGGCGCCGAGGCGCGCCCCATCGGCGCTCGCTGTGGTGAGCAGGCCGACGATGAGCGCGCCGCCGGCGATGATGATGGGCAGTCCCCATCCTGGCAGAACGAACGCGATACCCAGCGTACCCGCCACGAGCACCGCCGCGGCGGTAAGCGCGCCGCGCCTGGCCTCGTCATGGTCCTGGGCCTCGCCCACGATGCGCGAGAACTCATACCAGGGCATCCAGACGCGCCAGGTGATGCGCGCCTTGCTCGGTGGTCGTCGAAACATACCGGTCCTCCTCTCTTCTCTCTCTTTGCTCGACGTGGCCTACCGCCGCAGGAACGGCACTCTGTTGAACGCGGCCGTCCGCGCGGCCGACACCGCCGTCCCGATGCCGGCGTCCGTTGCGGACGCGGCCACGCTGCCCATGACCGCCCCGGCCGCGCCCATCACGCCCCCCAGGATCGCGGGCATCTTGTAGAGGACCAGCACAAGGCCGAACGCCCCAAGCGCGGCCGACAGGCCACCCATCTCGCTCATAGGGCCGCCGCCGGCGAACATGATAGCGATTAACTTGAGCGCGACGGCGTAGCCAATGGGCCAGAGCGCCAGGCCGATGAACGTCTTAGCCCACCACGTGGCGATGCCCTCCACATAGGGCGAGACGTAGCACGCCAGGCAAAGCGGACCGACGATGTAGAGGCCGCCCAGGACACCCAGGCCAAACTCCCGGACGATGACAGCCAGGATCGTCACGATATAGGCGGCGAGCATCAGCGCGACATCGAGCCCACCCTGGATAGAGAACAGCGTGTGCAAGCTGAAGATCGCCCCGCGCACCGCTTCCCACGCGCTCTCATTCGTGTCCAGATGCACGCCATTGATGACATCGGCCGCGCCGTTGAGAAGTCCGAAGGCCCACCCCATGAGCTGGGGGTAGCCGGCGATCAGCCCGGTCACGACCACGCCGCGGCGGACCGGGCTCGTCAGTTGCGCGAAGTCGCCATGCCCCAGTTGTTCCAGGTAGCGCGCGAACACGCCGACGAGTAAGAAGCCGAAGAACAGCGTCGCCGCCAACTCCTGCAGGTTGGTCTGGAAGGTGCGTAGCGCCGCCCACGACGCCTCTTTCGGGATGTTGGGGGTGTAGGTCAAATCATGCTGAAACGGCGCGACCATCTGGGTAAAGGCGTCGCTAAAGACATGCTCTATGGGCGAAAACAGAGCCACCAGCGCGCCGTTTATCATGCCGCCGATGGCTCCGCCGATCGCGGCGAAGAAGCCACTCAGATCGGGACACCAGCCGAGCAGTCCCGTGCAATACTGGTGCGGGTTCTGCGGGTCCGTCCCTTGTGGGATGGGCGAGGGCGATGGGGTGATGGTCGGCACGGCGGTTGGCGTGTTGAGCGCCGTCGGCGACGGATAGGGCGTCAGCGTGGCCAGTGGCGTGTATGTTGGGTAGGGTGTGCTCGTCGCGACCGGTGTGGCCGGGGGCCTGCTGGCCGCCAGGGTTATAGCCGGCGCGAGCACACGCATGACCAGGGCGACGCCGATCGCCACGAGGGCGGCGCGCTTGCTGAGTGTTAGACGCGGATGCATGAGAAAACCTCCGTCGCGCCGCCGAGCAGGTGAATGACCCACACGGCAACGCTGACATACACAGGCAACAGCATGACGAACAGCCACAGGCCCACCAGGGGCACGAGGACGCAAAAGAACAGGATGACGGCCAGGTCGTCGAGTGTGACGCGCATACTACCCCTCCCGTTTCTGTGCTAACTCCGTGATCGCAGCCGCTACACTGCCCAGACGCGCGATCGCTTCATTACGCGCAGGCACCTCCGTCCAGGTCTCCGTCGTGAAGCATTCGTACTCGAGGGGTGGGGCCATCACATCGACCTCGCCGCGCCGGCGGCTCCCGTCCTTGGCTTGACGGAACAGGACCATCTGGCCCTCGTGCAAGGAGGTCATCACATGCGCTTCTTCGACGGAGCACTGCAACGCACGGGCGGCCCAGGCCGCGGTGTCTTCGTCGTCACGCACGTCGGCCAGACGGAACACACAGCGCAGCGAGGCGGCGTCAAAGATGGGCTTGGTGGCCGGCTTGATGAGCTCGGACACCTGTTGGCTGGCAAAGGCAAGGATCAGCCCGATATGCCGGCTACGCTTGGCCCAGTTGGTCAACTCGCGTCCGGCCCCCATGAACTCGGAGAGGAACCAGCCCTCGTCGATGGCCAGAAACTCGGCGCTGCCCCCGCGCGTGGCGTCAAAGGTGCTCTTGGCGCGCTGTGCCATCGCGTCCGTGATGGTGAAGAGCATCAACGCATAGAGGGGCGGGTCCAGGTCGTCGAGGTTCCAACACAGCACGTCTTCGTCGATGTCTACCGTCGTCGGACGGTCAACGAGCGGCGCGTAACGGCCATCGCCGTACTCGGGGTCGCTGACGTACTGCAAGAGCGTGGCGTGCAGCTTGTCCAGCATCCCCCTCTTGTGCGCCGTCAGCCCTTTCTTGCCGGCCTCGCTGGCGAGATGCGCCACCAACGCGCGCTCAAGGGGCGCGTCCTCCCTGAGTAAGGGTCGCTCCTGACCACCCGTGACGCCGTGACGCGCGTAGACGGCCTGGATGGCGCGGTCGAGGACGCTACGCGCCTCGCCGTCCAACTCCTGCCCCGGATTGCACAGCAGGATCTCGTGAGCCGCCACGAGGAAACTTACCTTGCGGGCGAGCTTCTGGCCGGCCGGCAGGTCCCACAGGTTAATGATGGGCGGGTCGTCGGCCTTGCCGGGTGCGATGTAGGCGCCGCCGCACAACTCCACGAAGGGCGCGAAGTGGTCGGCGCGGGCGATCAGCGTCACGCGGTGGCCCCTGTAGCGCGACCACAGAGCGCAGCGCAGTAACCAAAAGGTGTTGTGGTTCACCAGACCGTTGCCGATGAAGGCGTGCGACCCGTCTACCGTGCAGTCGATACGATGTTGGCGCGACGGCGCGATTGACCGTATGGGCGTCCACGCGCGGTGCTCGCGCGCGATGCGCTCCAGCGCGGCGCGCTCGGGGCAAGGACCTATCACGGACAGGACGCGGGTGAGGGTCGCGTAGCTAGGCTTACTTGTGGTTGCGGGATCGATGCGGCGCGCGTACTCATGGCGGGCGCCTGCGTCGTGGTGGTCGCGCAGGACATGCGGGCGCGCCGTGCGCAGGAGCGGTCTCAGTCCGGGAACGGTATCCGTGTTGGTATTGCGCGGCATCTCCAGCAGCGCCGTCAACTGGATGTCTTTGAGCAATCCGTAGCGCGTGAAGCCGACCTCGCGGGCAAAGTGATCGGTGTCACGCACGGCCACGATGTGTGCGGGGCGGTAGCCGGGGACCGGCTTGGTGCGCCGCGCCGCGTAGACGCCCAGGCCAAGCAGGAGCTGCTGCACCTGTTCAGCCAGGGGGTGGCTGGCCGTACTGACCGCGACGTTGATGGGCTGGCCATGGAGGCTGTTGCAGTAGCCGTCCCCATCGAAGTAGCCGCGCAGGAAGGCGCGCACCACGTCGCGCGTCCCCTGGAGGACCGCATCCGGTACCTCCTTGTCGTAGCTATGCGCCGGGCGCAGGCCATATGTGTCGGCGAGCCACGCGTGCAGATGCGGCGCGGCGATGCGCGCGCTGGCGTGCCGGTCGTTATGCGACGTGATCGTCACATCGGCCGTGCTACGATTGCCGGCGCGCTGTCGCCACCGCTTGAGTACCGGCGCGATGGCCCGAAGCACCAGGAGGTGCTTGTCCACCATGAGGGCCTCTTGCCCCGGCGTCACGGCAAAGCAGCCGTCGGCGATGACGAGGCCCAGCGCATACGCCTCGTCGAGGGGCATTGTGTGTGCGCCCCAATCGGCCACGCCACGCGCCAGGGCGACGAACTCGCGCCCGGTCAACTCCCCCAGACGGCGCCAACCCTCATACCCATCATCGTCGCGCACCCACACGCGATGGGCAGGCGTCCCGTCGATGGTGAAGCCGGCCTCCGTCTCGACGCGGTAGCCGTCGCGCACACCGTCGTCGTACCAACCGGCGACGCGATCCACCGTGTGCGGTCCCTGGATGGCTTCCGTGCCCCACACGTCGCCAAAGCGGCGCAGGCCACCAGACCACACCAGCGTATCGGGCGTTACGCACTTGCCCATGCCCTGGGAGCCGGTGACGGTCATGACACTGGTGGACAGGCTGGGGTGGATCAGGTCAAGCAAGACGAGCTCGTGGCCACGACTGGCGAAGCCCACGGGGAAGCCGGTCGGCGTGCCCGGATTATGGGCCAGGAACGGGAGACCATTGCCGACGGCGGCGGTGGACCAGCGCTTGGCCCGCCGCCGCGCCGTGTTCTGGCCCAGCGGGAGGCTGGCCCGCCAAAGCGGTCCCTGGAAGCCGCGGCCCTTGCCGGGGTGGATGCCCAGGCGCGTGCCGATGAGCGAGAGCGCGCGCCGCGTGGCCGTGTCCAGCTCCTCCACCGTCCCGGCCTGAAGGGTCAGGACGACGGTGGAGAGGGCTAACCCCTCCTCGGCGGAATGCAGGTCCTGCGCGAGCGCGCCCGCCTCCTGCAGCGCGTCCTCGTCGTCGAGCGAGGGCAGCCGCTTGCGTTCGTAGGCCCGGCGCACGGACGCGGCCGATGCTTTGCGCTTGCGCAAGACCCGCGTGCGCTCGCGTAGATTGTCCAGGCCACGCAGATGCCAGGAGAGGCGCGCGGTACATTCGATGGCGATCAGGTCGCCCAGGTAGCCGGGGCTGGTCAGTTCCTTGGCCGTGAGCAGGTAGAGGCTGCGGGTGTAGACGGTCGCGCCATCGGCGGTGGTGTGCGCGATCTCGCGGCGGCGCTCCTGCCAGTGGCGGGGCGTCAGCGCGGCCGACAGGTCTCCCGTGTCGCAGGCGTCGGGCAGGTCGTCGGGTTGCGCCGCGCCGGGGTTGACCGTGCGCCACAGGAGGGCCAGCGCATCGGCGCGACGGACACGGTGCCCCGCGAGGTCGGACGCCTTGACCTGGGCGAGCTCGTCATCCACGGCCGCGTCGAGCCCGTGGCGGTCAATGCGGTCATCGTCCACGCGCCGGAGTCCGAGCTGGTCGCGCGCCTCGTCAAGCACCCCGGCCAGGCCGCCGCGCGCCTCGGGGGCGGGGGCGACAATGAGATAGCCCGAGAGGTCGGGGACGTGCGTGCGCGCCACCTCGCGCTCCAACCACTCCAGCGTCGGGGCGGCGATCCCGCGTAGCGTGCGATCGGGCGTGGTCACGGTCGCGCTCACCGCGTCGATCACGGCGGCGGGGCGCACCGGGTTACTCTCAATAATGACCTGCAGCGGTTGCGCGTGCGTCAAGCCATGCACGAGGGCGGCGAACTCACGGCAGACGCGCTCCTGGTCATGCGCGCCGAGGCTGCGCAAGTTGAGGAACGCGTCGATCCGCACGATAGCCAGACAGGACCCATCGGCGAAGATGAACGTGCCATCTGGCTCGACCACGAAGCGACCGGGCCCCGAAGGTAGTGGGAGCGGACCCACGACACGCGGCGGCTTAGGGACGCCGGTGGCGGGCGCTGAGGCGTCGCCAGAGGGACGCGAGGGCCAAAGGTGACGGACGGCGCTGCCCCAGGCGAGCGGTGGCCTGGCGTGGGCCGTGGGACCCGCAGGACCCGTGGGACCCGTGGGACCCGGAGGGGGCGTGGAAGGGGATCAGCTGGGTGTCATGGCGCGGCTCCTTGCTGATGTAGGTATGGCGGCGCAGGCTAAAGAAGAGGTGCTGCCGGATGGTCGGCTCACGGGTGGGGTCGGCCATGGCGTAGAAGACGAGGGCCAGGCCACCGCCCGCGATGCTCGTCAGGATAATGTGACTGAACACGGCGAGCAGCGTTGTGCCGAAAACGAGCCCCCCGAGCCACCACACACCGCCGGCGGTGAGACCGGCCGTAAGGAGCGCCACGGTCTGCGCGATGGTCAGGTTGCCCGGCCCCCCGCGCCACGGCTCATTCGGGACGCGAGGCGAGCGGCGATTGGTCATCTGATGCATGGTGAGCATCTCCCTGGATACAGAAAAGGCGGTGGACGCCGGCCACGTTGACCAATCCACCGCCATCCGTGACGAGGCGTTACGGGCCGGGCGTCGGGCCGGGATTGCCCGGTATAGTGACGCCAGCATGCGCGGCAAGTGTGGCCGCGATCACGCGAATGAAGATGAGCAAGCCCATGCCTACCAAGGCGGTCCGTGTCACGTCCGCGCCGTGGCGATAGCCGAGCACGCCGGCGAACACACCCATGAACACGCCCACGATGCCCAGGCCAACGGCGGCCAGGACGATCTGTGTCCCGAAGCTGTTAATGAGATCCAAAAGCGTTTGCATGACTTACGGGTCCTTTCTCTGTCGTGTGTCGACCCGCCCCCGCCCCGCTTCACGTGTCCTCGCTAGGGCGCCATGATAAAATGCGTATGAAGCGGGTGATTGGGCGGTTCATCCTCCATCTCTGTTTCCACGGGTCGGGACTGTCGGTAGCAGTCGCCGGCCCTCTATGCGTCCGTGCTCATGTCGTGCGATACTCTCTCCCCCCCTGGCTCCCTACTCGCGGCGATCCCGCGCAAACCAGAACTATAGCCATCACTCGTGCGCTTGCGTCGCACCCGTGCGGTCAGGCTACCGCCATTATAGCAATTATCGTGGTAAACTAACAAAAATAAGCGGTCGCTTGGGGAGGTGTGCCAGAATGGGAGGAGAACACAGGTTAAGCCACAAGAGCACGGGGGTGTTGGTGCCACGCAAGAAGCGGGAAGACTTCACATGGAGGTCGGTCTACTTCCCTATCTCGTGGCTTCCCATCATCCTCGACCTAGCCCAACGCGAGGACCGCAGCTTGTCGAGTATGCTGCGCCAACTCGTGCGCGATGGCCTAGCACACCGGGGGGTTGACGTACCCGAACCGCCGGCAGAGTACGATGAGGCGGGCCACTGATGAGCCCGCGGTCTATAGCCACCAACGCTGCGATGCGCCTGGCGCAGTTCGCAACCGCGGCTAGTCGGCGTCCCTGGGCCGTTCTCTGGATACCACTCCCCGTCGCGTGGCAGATGGCGGCGCGTCATATCAGCGCCAACCGCCTGGAAGAGGCCCTGGCGCTGCTGCTGACGATACCCGAGGTGATGGGTAGCCTGTGCCTTGTGGGACTACTGATGTGGCAACTGTGGAGCCTGGCGAAAATAGCAAGGCAGCGGATCGCGCACAACACCGCGCGCGTGGGGGTATACCCGTGGTTCGCGCGCATTGGGCTATGGTTTGGTGTTGGATTCTTCCTCTCCGCTTTCATCGTCCCGTAGGTCACCGCGTTACCCGCCATCGAACGCACACAGGATAGCGCCCCCACTTCTTGGAAAAAAATAGATAGTTATGCTACATATTAGCAGGCGGCGGGGGCGTACACAGGCGTCGCGCCTACGCGCACCTGAGCAGGGAGGGGGGTAGTATGGGCGCCCATACT
>JAABUQ010009335.1_pt1 | contig 13320 bp, 15 predicted proteins | sample 5560001 | NCBI WGS metagenome assembly JAABUQ01 (sample SAMN10711888, study PRJNA513371) | rock metagenome | isolation source: Antarctica rocks | place: Antarctica: Victoria Land, Finger Mt nord | collected 2015-12-18 | reverse complement strand
CTGTTAATTTGGAGCGGGCGGCGAGAATCGAACTCGCGACTTCTGCTTGGAAGGCAGAGGCATTACCACTATGCAACGCCCGCGCTGTGGGCAGGGCTGGATTCGAACCAGCGTACCGCTGAGCGGAACAGATTTACAGTCTGTCGCCTTTAACCACTCGGCCACCTACCCTTGTCTTGGATTCCGTCCGATACGTCGGGCAACGTAAGGGTCCTTTCAGAAGCCGACGGCCGGATTCGAACCGGCGATAGGCAGTTTACAAAACTGCTGCTTTGGCCAACTAAGCTACGTCGGCGCTTTCTTCTTCAAGCGGTTTCTCCAGGTTTCGCGCATTTCTCTGCCTTTGCCGCGGTTAAGCGCCTTGAACGTCGGCGTAACTGTGACAGTTGGGACACAGCAACGTCAGGTTCTCGGGCCGAGCGTTTTGCCAGCACCCGTCTATGTGCTCGACTTCCAGAGGTACAAGCCCCGTGACGGGATGGCGTTCGTTCCAACCACAGCGTGCGCAACGTTCATTATGGAACTCCATAAGATACCGCCGAACGAAGCCGCCTCCCGTAAATGCGAAAGCCGGATGTTCTCCGCGCAGGAAGCGCTCGATACGCTGCTGATATTGGTATCGCTGCTGGCACTTTACGGAACAATACGTGTAGAAAGAACGCTTCACGTGCATTCCGCATCCGGCCCTGCAAAGAGGGTTCGGCTGTTTGACTCTCATGCCATAAAGCGTAGCGCCGACATGTGCCACCACCATGGCACAGAAGACAACAAAGAGCGCCATAAGGGCGCTCTTTGTTAGTTCGTTACCTTACCAACCTGCAACTCGACCTTTACGGCAACTCGATCTCCGCCAGATTCTTCTCAATTTTCCGCTTGACGCGCTGGAGCGCGTTGTCGATCGATTTGACGTGGCGGCTGAGGTCGCGGGCCATCTCCTGGTAACTCTTACCTTCGAGGTAGGAGAGCAGTACTTGCGATTCGAGGTCCGAGAGGTTCTCTTGGATGCGCTCCTTGATGTCCTCGGAGACTTCCTGGTTGATGACCAGCTCTTCAGGATCCGACGTCTTTTGCGAAGCCATCACGTCGAGTAGCGTGCGTTCGCTGTCCTCGTCGTAGATCGGCTTGTTGAGCGAAATGTACTGGTTGAGCGGAATGTGTTTTTGGCGCGTCGCCGTCTTGATCGCGGTGATGATCTGACGCGTGATGCAGAGTTCGGCGAAGGCGCGGAAGCTCGATAGTTTATCGGCTTTAAAATCACGGACCGCCTTGTACAAACCGATCATCCCTTCTTGGATGATATCTTCGCGGTCGGCACCGATCAAAAAATAACTCTTGGCCTTGATACGAACGAAATTCTTGTATTTATTGAGCAAGAACTCCATCGCCAGATTGTCTCCCGCCTTGGCGGATGAGACCAGATCCTCGTCGGCGCGCTCGTGGTACTCGAGCGCGTCGGGCGCGGTCTGTGCAAGCCCCATTTCAGTTGTTCTCCCTAGCTAACCATACGGACGAAATCGCGAGCCGGAGCCCGTCGAGCCGTCCGCATCACCTCATTATAGGAGGGTCCTGCAAGAGCGTCAAGGCTGAAGCCGTCCGTCAGGCCGAGCGCCCGCTTGGCATCCTAAGGCACAGAATGCCGCCGTCCTCCCGCCAGTTACAGATGCAAGCGTGTCGCGGCAGACGCAGGCGCGGCGTTATGAAGCCGCCGCCACCCGGCACTGCCGGCGCGCTTCGAACAGCAATATACCGGCCGCCACCGAGGCGTTGAGGGAGTCGAGCGTGCCGAGTAGCGGGATGCGGACCAGAAAATCGCACTCCTTGCGCACGACGGGCGAGATGCCGTGGCCTTCGGCACCGATCACAATTGCGAGATCACCGGCCAGATCGGCTTCCGTATAGTCGATGGCGCCATCACTCGCGGCGGCACCTGCGACCCACACGCGAGCTTTCTTGAGCGTCCGCAACGCTCCGGCAACGTTCGGGACGCGCGCGATCGGGAGGTGCGCGGCGGCCCCGGCGGCGGCTTTTCGTACCGTGGCATTGACGCCGGCGGCGCGGCGTTCGGGCATGATGGCCGCAGTAGCGCCCGCGCCTTCAGCCGAGCGAATGATCGCGCCCGCATTGTGCGGATCGGTAATGTGATCGAGCACGATGAAGAGCGCTTGGCGGGCACGAGGAGCGGCAATAACTTCGTCGAGGGACGTGTAGCCGAAGGGAACGCCGAAGGCGACGACGCCTTGATGCGCACGATACGGAAACTGCGAAAAAAACGTACGGCTTTCGTAACGCACGGTCACGCCCGCCGCCGTCGCGTTGTCGAGCAGTTTGCGCAGAGCCGGATCGCGTTTACGTTCATCGCCAACATAAAGGCGGCGTAACGGCTCACCGGCCGCAAGCGCTTCTTCGACGGCATGGACGCCGTAAACGACGTCGTCGAGGTCCAGCTGCTCCTTGCGTCGCGGCGGGCGGTTCGGCCCTAGGCGACGACGCTCCACGTCGTGCCCTCCTTGGTGTCCTTCAAGTACACGCCGTTGTCGGACAGCGCCCCGCGCAGTCGGTCGGCCAACGTGAAGTCTTTCGCGAAGCGTGCCTGATTGCGAGCGTCGATTACGGCGGCGATCGCCGCCACGGGAGTCGCCGCCGACCCATTGAACCGCACCACATCGCTGAGGATGGACGTCAACCGCGACACGAAATCGGGAGCCAGAACTCGATGCGGCTGCTCCTCGACATGGAAGCGCTGCGCCGGATCGAGGCCGACGAGGCCCAGCGCCTCGTGCATGAAAGCGGCTGATGTGCTGGCCGAGCCCGCGTCATGCAACGCCTGCGCATCTTTGGCGGTCTCGAACAGCACTGCGACCGCTTCCGACGTATTCATGTCGTCATCGAGTGCTGCGTAAAAACGGTCTCGGTACGGCTGAACAGCGGTTCGCGCCCGGTTCTGCTCAGGCGCATTGGGCGGCGCTGCGCGAAATGCGTCGTAGGCGCTCTGCAAGCGCCGCAGACCGGTTGTCGCGCCCTCGATCGACGCCTCCGTGAAGTTTAATGGTTTACGATAACCGGCTTGCAAGAACAGCAGGCGGATCGCTTGGGGATCGTGACGGTCGAGCAAGGCCGAGAGCGGCTCGAAGTTGCCAAGTGACTTCGACATCTTCTTCCCGTCGAAGAGCAGCAGGCCGCCGTGCACCCACAAGTTCGCCATCGGAGCGCCGTAAAGGGGTTCCGTCTGCGCGATCTCGTTCTCGTGATGCGGAAAGACCAAGTCGAAGCCCCCGCCGTGGATGTCAAGCGGTTCGCCAAGCAAGGCATGGCACATCGCCGAACACTCGATATGCCAGCCGGGCCGGCCCGCGCCCCATGGGGATGTCCAGGCGGGTTCATCCGGCTTCGCGAATTTCCACAGTGCAAAATCGAGCGGGTCGCGCTTATCTTCACCCGGAGCGATGCGCGCGCCGATCAGCAGCTCGTCGGTGTTTCGGCCCGACAGCGCTCCATAGCGCGCAAACGACCCGACCGCGTAATAGACGCCGTCGTCCGCCACGTACGCGTGCCCGCCGTCGATCAGACCGGCGATCATCGCGACGATCTCCGCGATATACGCCGTCGCATGAGGCTCATGATCGGGCTCGAGCACGTGCAGACGGTTCATCGACCGGTTGAAGCTGGTCAGATGCCGCGCGACCACGTCGCTGAATGAAACGCCTTCCGCCTGCGCCGTGGCAATACTGCGATCGTCAATATCGGTTACGTTGCGCACGTACGTGACGCGGTAACCGAGGTGCACGAGATAGCGCCGCAGGACGTCGAAGAACAAGAACGAGCGCGCGTGACCGAGGTGCGCTTCGGCCGAAGGCGTCAAGCCGCAGACGTACATCGCAACGTCGGGCGCGCGCACGGGAGCGAACGGTTCCACCGCGCGCGTGCGGGTGCTATATAGCCGGAGAGACATCGTCGAAGATCGCCGGATTGACGGATGGAGCGCGCCGTGCCTGCGTCTGCACGCCGAGTTCTGCTAGCTTCGCTTCAAGTGCCGCGATGCGTTCCGCAAGTTGCTGCACGACCATCCCTTGCGGATCCGGCATGTCGACGAGCGCCGTCCGCGTAACGGCAGGTTTCCCAGCGACCAGGACGATCCGTCCCGGAATGCCGACCACCGTCGCGTTCGGCGGCACGTCGCGCACGACGACCGAACCGGCTCCGATCCGCGCTCCATCGCCGACTACGATCGCGCCGAGCACGGACGCGTTGGTCCCGACGACGACGTCGTTTCCCAAGGTCGGATGCCGTTTTCCGGGACCCAGACTCGTGCCGCCGAGGGTGACGTTCTTGTAGAGCGTCACGTCGTCGCCTATTTCCGAGGTTTCGCCGATCAAAACGCCCATGCCGTGATCGATGAAAAAGCGCTTCCCGATCGTCGCGGCGGGATGGATCTCGATGCCCGTGAGGGTGCGAACGACGTTGGCCAAAAAGCGCGGCAGCAGCGGAATGCGCGCGCGCCACAGGCGATGCAGCACACGGTGTGCCGTTATGGCGTGGAAACCGGGATACGAGAGCAGGACGTCGAGATATCCGCGCGCCGCCGGATCGTTTTCGACCGGCACGCGCCAGTCGGCGAGCACGTCCGCGAGCAGGCTCATGCCGGGGGCTTTCCTTCGATCGTCGTAAACGGAACGCCGCCCGGACCATAACGGATGGGCTCGAGGCCGCGCCCGTGCAGCACGTGCGAATTGACCGCGCCGATGCGCATCATGATGCGGTCGTGACCGAGCAACGGAAACAACAGCTCGAGCGGAGGTCCGGACGCTTCGCCCGTCAGCGCGACGCGGACCGCCCACAGCGCATCCTCGTGTGCGAGCCCGAACTCGCGCGCGATCTCATGCAGATCGTGTTCGAGCGGCAAACCGCGCAGTTCCGGCTGATCGTCGACGTACTGACTGACGGCGTCCAGAAAGAACAGGACTTGACGATTACGCAGGCGTTCGAGATCGAGCGCCGGCACAACGACCGCTTCGGCTCGCAACGCGCGGATCAGCGGCAGTGCATCGGCGACCGTTGCAAGCTGTCCTTCGTACGCCGCGAGGAACGTCTCGATCCAGCGCAAGGCCGCCGGCGGCGGCGGATCTTCCAGGAGGCCCGTACGTTGCATCGCTTCGGCGAGCGCGTCGCGGGCAGGATCGGGGTCAGTCTGCGGACCCAAGGCCGCGGTAAAGGGGTACACCTTCAGATCGATTCGTGTCATCAAGCCTGCGGTCGGAACAGGAGCGCGACGGCATACGCGGCGATACCCGTGCCGTCGCCGGTGTATCCCATGCCTTCGCTCGTTTTCGCTGTAACACTGACGGCATCGCTTTCGATGCGCAGCGCGGCGGCGACGTGCTGCGCCACGGCGCTCAGATGCGGAGCGAGCTTGGGCGCCTGCACGACGACGGTCGCCGCGAGGTTGCCGAGCTCATAACCAGCGGAGCGCGCGAGCCCGGCGCATGCTTCGAGCAACCGCATCGAATCGGCGTCTTTCCAGCGCGGGTCGGCATCGGGAAAGTGACCGCCGAGATCGCCGAGCGCGCAGGCGCTCAGGATCGCGTCGGAAAGGGCGTGAGCCAACACGTCGGCATCCGAATGGCCAAGCGGGCCCGTGGGAGAGGGAATCGTGATCCCACCGAGGATGAACGGCCGGCCCGCGACGAGCCGGTGGGCGTCGAAGCCATGCCCGACCCGGAATGACGTCATCCCGGTACGCCGGACGCCGGTACGCCCACGCGTCGCTGTAAGATGATCTCGGCGCGGTCCCGGTCGCCGGCGTGCGTCACCTTGAAGTTCTCGCCGCTCGCGGGCACGACGACGACGCGGCAGCCCGCGCGTTCGAGCAGCATCGCGTCGTCGGTCGCCTCGAAACCCACGGCGGCCGCGCCGGCATACGCAGCGCGCATATCGGCGAGCATGGCGAACTGCGGAGTTTGCGCCGCCCACAACTCGGCGCGGTCGAGCGTTCTGGTCACGCTATGGCTGCCCGGCGCCACGACCTTGATCGTGTCGACCACGGGAGCTGCCAGCATGGCACCGATACCGTTTGCCGTCACGGCCATGCCGGCGCGCACGTCCGCCGCGACGATCAGCGGCCGCGCGCCGTCGTGTACCAAGACGGCCGCGCAGTGCTCGGGAACCGCTACCAGCGCTCGCCCGACGCTTTGCTGCCGGGTCGCACCGCCGGCCACGACCCGCACGCGCAGGCGCGGCGCGAACTCCCGGGCGAGGTGCTCGAACGCTTCGAGCGTCTGTGGCTCGGTCGCAATGACGAGATCGTCCAGTTCGGACATCGCCCCGAACGTCGCAAGCGACCATGCCGCCAGCGGCCGCCCCGCCACATCGACGAGCTGCTTGGGTTGACCAAAGCGCTCCCCGCGGCCCGCGGCAACGACGATCGCACAAAAGATCACGTCGTCAGTTGCGTCGGGCGTTTGGGCTTGGCGAAGATCATGCGCCCGGCGACCGTTTGTAAAACGCTGGTGACCTGCACGTCGGTGCCTTCGCCGATCAAGCGCCGGCCGTTCTCGACGACCACCATCGTGCCGTCGTCGAGGTAGCCGATGCCCTGGTGCGGCTCTTTGCCGTCACGCACGACCGTCACGTGCAACTCCTCACCCGGCAGCACGACGGGTTTGACCGCGCCGGCGAGTTCGTTGATGTTGAGCACGGCCACGCCTTCGACGTGTGCGACCCGATTGAGATTGTAGTCGTTGGTAACGAGCTTTCCGTTGCGCTCGCGCGCCAGCCGCACGAGCTTTGCATCGACGCCGCCGGCGTCATCGTAGTCGCGTTCCTCGATGTGCAGCGCAACGACTTCCTGCAGTTTCGCAAGCACGTCGAGTCCGCGCCGCCCGCGTATGCGTCTTTGCGGATCGACCGAATCGGCGATCATCTGCAGTTCGCGCAGCACGAAGCGTGGAACGACGAGGGGTCCTTCCAAGAAACCGCTGCCTACGATCTCGAGCACGCGACCGTCGACGATGACCGACGTGTCGATGATCTTCGACTGGCCCTCGGCCGCAGCCGTGGCGCCGTCGCTTTTCGGTAAGCGCTGCTTCGCGCCGACTCGCGCACCGAGAAACGCGGCAAAAACGCTGAGCACGATGTACGAGACGCGCGACACGATCGCACCCGCCGTGCCGGCACCCGCAATCGCTTCGAAGAGAACGTTTTTGACCAGGAACGCGATGACGAGTCCGGCGATCAGGCCGACGACGCCCCCCAAAACCTGCTGCGGCGTCAAGCGTTCGACGGCGTTTTCGACGGCGTCGAGTTCAACTTCGAACAGCGCTTGCGCGTAGGGCGCGGCGAAGAGCCCCGCCAGCGCCCCGACGAGCGGCGCGACGATCTCGAGCGCGATCAACCACGATTGATTGGCGACGTGCAGCGATATCAGATGCATGTACGCTTCGCGTCCGAGCAAAAAGCCCGCGATGGCGAACACGGCCATGAAGAGCACACGGAGAACCGACGCCGCCACGCTCATGCTACGAAGGCCTCGCAAACGTCGTTCGCGATGAAACGGCCACGGCGCGTCAAGCGAACGTGCGACGGCGTCACGTCAAGCGTCCCGGCGGCGCGCAGATCGGCCAAAACCGCCGCGTACCGGCGCAGAAAGTCCACGCCGTAACGCTGCTCGAATGCGGCTACGTCGACGCCCTCGACAGTGCGCAGAGCGAGCATCGTCGCTTCGCCCAATTTTGCTGCGCCTTCCAAACGTTCGCCGTCGCTCGGCACGGCCGCGGAGCGCTCGAGCGCCGCGCAGTACGTCTGGAAGTCGCGCGTGTGCACGAAGCGGCAGCCGTCGAGGTACGAAGCGGCGCCCACGCCCAGGCCAAGATAGCTGCCGTTCTTCCAATAATTTTCATTGTGCGCGCAGCGGGCGTTCGGTCGCGCGAAATTGCTGATCTCGTAGTGCTCGAAGCCAGCCGCCTCCAGCGTATCGATGCCGAGCGCGTAGAGTTCAGCCTCAGCATCACTTCCGATGAAGTCACCGGGCCGACGCGCTTGCCAGGCCGCGTACGGCGTGTTGTCTTCGATCGTCAGCCCGTATGTCGACACGTGCGTCGGTCGGAGCGTCAGCGCCATCTCCAACGAACGCCGCCATGATCCTGCGGTCTGTCCCGGAACGGCGAAGATCAGGTCGAGCGAGATATTACGGATGCCGGCGTCGCGCGCGCGGCCGAGGGCGACCGCGACGTCGCTCGGCGAGTGACGCCGACCGAGCACCGACAGTTCTTCGGGAACGAACGATTGAACACCGAACGAGACACGCGTGATGCCCGCACCCGCGTACGCAGCAAACACGTCGCGCTCGCAGAGCCCGGCATCGGGATTCATCTCGATGGTGGCTTCTGCTCCTGCGGGCAGCGCAAACCGTTTGCGCATGTGCGCGACGAGCGCCGCAATCTGCGCAGGCGGATACGTGTTGGGCGTGCCGCCGCCGATAAAGAGCGTGCGCGCCTGCAACGGCGGAGCTGCCTCGATCTCCGCATGGAGCGCGCGCAGGTAGCGCTCTGCACCGCTGCGGCGCAACGGCCACTTCGCGAAATCGCAGTACGGGCAGATATACGGGCAAAACGGCAAGTGTAGATAGACTCCGCCCTTCGCAACGCCATGCGCATCGCGCGAGACGGCCGTTATTCGACGCACTCGAGCGGCCGGACGAGTTCACCGATCCGTCCGACGACGTCCTCGCGCGCTTCGGCGACGGCAGCGCGAATGGCGCTGCGCACCGCCGTGCGGTTGGCGCGACCGTGCGCGACAATGCAGTTGCCGCGCAGTCCAAGCAGCGGCGCGCCGCCGTAGGTTTCGTAGCTCAGTTTCGTGCGCACGCGGCGCAATGCGGGGCGCACGAGCCAGGCGCCGAGTTTTTCGCGCGGGCCGCTGGATTTTACTTCGGCGACGACGATGTCGGTGATCAGTGCGCCGGCCCCTTCTGAGAGCTTGAGCATGACGTTGCCGACGAAGCCGTCGGTGACAAAAACGTCGGCCAGATTGACGAACACGTCCTTGCCTTCGGCATTGCCGATGAAATCGACCGGAGCGGCTGCGAGCAGCCGGGCTGCTTCGATCGTTTGCGCATTGCCTTTGTTGCGTTCCTCGCCGACGGAGATTATGCCGACTTTCGGCGCGGCAATGCCCAGTACGGCACGGGCGTAGGCGCTGCCCATGACGCCGAACTGCGCCAACCATTCCGGACGACAGTCGACGTTCGCGCCGCTGTCGAGCACGACGACCGGACCAAATTTCGCTGGGTAAACGACCGCAATCGCGGGACGGGCGACACCCGGAATCGTGCGCAATCGCACGAGCGCAATCGCCAGGAAGGCGCCGCTGTTCCCGGCCGACACGACCGCATCGGCCTGGCCGTCACGCACCAAGTCGATGGCGACGCCGAGCGACGTTGCGCCGCTGTTGCGCACCGCTTGCGCCGGATTCGCGTCCATCGGCACCGCAGCGGGAGCATGCACGAGTTCGAGACGCTCGTCGCCGTGTTCGGTCAGCAGCGGCGCGATCCGCGCGCGGTCGCCCACGAGCAGCATGCGCCCGAAACCTTCGCGCGCAGCCAGCGCCGCGCCGGCGACGATCTCCTCGGGAGCGTGATCTCCGCCCATCGCATCCACGGCGATGCGCGGGACTCTACCGTTCAAGAAGATTCCGACTCTCCAAAAGCCGCCGGCGAATCGGCGGTGCAGCACCACGGATATACGCGCCGCCGCAGACTTTCCCCGGCAACGGGTTCGCTTTGGCGCAGGCCCAAGTCGTTGCGGCTGGGACCCGTCGCGTGCTAGACTCGCCGGGTTGTCGGCCGCCGTGCGGACGGCGCGCTCATTGTACGAACAAGCAGGAGATCGTGATGGCCAAACGCTGCGACGTGTGCGGAAAGGGACCGATGGCGGGCAACAACGTCAGCCACGCCATGAACAAGACCAAGCGTCGCTGGCTTCCGAACCTCCGGCCGGTCCGCGTCGATGAGTCGGGAACGCACAAGACGATCAAGGCTTGCACGCAATGTCTGCGCTCCGATCGCGTCAAGCGCGCTTGAGGCGGCCGTTCGCCTCATCGTCGCCTTTATCACACTGATGACGATGGCCGGGTGCGGACCGCGCGATTTGCACGAGGCGGCGGCTCAGTTGGACCGGCGCTACGGAACGCACGTGTACATGTGGCTTGTCGAGCACGATCCGTCGCGGTTGCGCATCTCGGGGACCGTGCCGGCGGACCCGGCGCCGTTCGTTCCCGACGGCACGGTGCGGCCCGTTTCCGCCGAGCCGCGCGAAGCCTGCGCTCAAACGCGCCGCGATCATGCGCTGCTGCTTGCATTCGTTACGGAACGCGACGCACGACGCCGGGACGCGCTGCTCGGTTGCGGTGTCGCGATCGAACGCGATGCGGCGGCGTTGGTTATCGTGCCTGAATGAAGTCGGCGCGGTAGCGCTGTACGAACCACCCGATCCACACGCCGGGCCGCGCATACGGAAGCAGCGGCTGGCCTTGCAGCGTCTCCAAGACGACGCCGACCCACAGCACATGACCTTCCGGCGTGTAGACGCGTAAGCGGGCGCCGGGGCGCAGCTCCTGCAGGCGGAGGCGCAGATCGTGCCCGTCGTAGTCGGCGTCGGCGAGAAATCCGAGCGTCTCCGGCCGGACGTCGCCATAACCCCACGTCTCGCGCAGGCCGGCGAGGCGGCCGCGCAAGTAGCCGCTTTCGGGAAACGGGAAGTTTTCGTCGCGCGGCAAGACGTCGACGCCTTCCAGCTCCGCGTTGTCGCGCAGGACGGCGAAGTCGTAACGGGTCTGCCGCTCCATGATGATGACCGGATTGAGTTGCAGTGAACGGCCCAGTCGAATTGCCGTCGCGACGTCGATCGACATCTTGCCGGACAGCATCGCGCCCAAAACGCTGCCGTCCATGCCGATGTGCGCCGCCAATTTCGCCGCGTTCAACCCGAGCGGCTTGAGATAGTCCCGCAGGATCATCGGACCCGGATGTGCCGTCGGCCGACGGCGGTTGTGCTCGCTCTCCTCGCGAGAACTCAGGGCCAGTGTTGCTTCCACACAAGGGAAATCGGCTGCGTTGCCGCTCGAGTTGACGGCCGCAACGGAACCAGTTTTACGTCCCGGCCAAGTGATCGTAGCCGGTCGGCGCCAGCTCTCGCAGCGTGCCGGCTTGCGTCAAGCGAAGTCCTGGTTCTTTTTCAAGGCGTCCGATCGCGAGCAACGGCCGACCGAAGCGTTGGGAGAACCGGCGAGCGAGATGAGAAAACGCCCGCGGCGCGATGCTGACGAGCAATTCGAAATCCTCACCGCCGTCCAACGCATAGCGCTCGGCAACCGAGCCCGCCATGTCGGCGACCGCGCGCGCCAGCGGGTGCACCGGAACGGTCTCCACGACGGCTCCACAGGCGCTCGCCTTGGCGAGACGAGCGAGATCGATCGACAGGCCATCCGAGAGGTCCATCATCGTTCGAACGCCGGCGGACGCTGCCAGCCAGCGCCCTTCACGCACGCGCGGCTGTGGCATCGCGAACGCGTCTCGTGCGGCGCTGCGTGCCGGCTCCCCGACAGCAAGCGCAGGTCGGCGCATCAGCTCGAGTCCCGCACGGCTTAGCCCGAGCGGCCCGGTCACCGCGATAATGTCGCCGGGGCGGCCGCCGGCGCGGCGGCGCAGCCGGCTGCGCGAAACCTCGCCGACGAGGGTTAATGACAGCATCAGCACCGGGGCCCGTACGATATCGCCGCCCACGATACGCACGCCGTGCACGGCAGCCAGTGCCGCCATGCCGCGGTAACACTCCAGAATCCACGTTTCGCTCGTTGTAGAAGCAACGCCGAGCGCAACGGTTGCCAGCACCGGACGTGCGCCCATTGCAGCGACATCGGAAAGGTTGGAGGCAAGCGCGCGGTGCCCAATCGCGATCGGTTCCATCGCATCGGCAAGAAAGTGTACGCCCTCGATGAGGGCGTCGGTCGTAATCACCGAGAGATGCGAACGCGACGGCTGCCAGACGGCGGCATCGTCCCCGATTCCGAGAACCACTGCGCGCGATGCCGGTTTACCCACGGGCGCCGGCGCTTCAACGATTGCGCGCAGCGCCGCGACGAGCGCGTCTTCGTTCAGCGAAGCGCGCCGGCCGTGGGCGTGCCGAGCGCGCGCAACCGTTGCAGCTCGCCGGCGGGGTCGGCTGCGCCGAAGATGCTTGACCCCATGACGACGACATCGACGCCGGCAGCGACGACCTCGGCGATGTTCTTGCGGCCGATTCCGCCGTCGATCTCCAGTTCGCAGCTGGAATTTCGAGCATCGATCAGCGCACGAGCCTCGCGAACTTTTTTCTCCGAATTCGGAATGTAGGTTTGACCGCCGAACCCAGGATTGACGCTCATGACGAGAATCAAGTCGACATCGTCGATGAGGTCTTCCAGCATCGCGACGGGGGTTTGCGGGCACAGCGAGATTCCCGCCTTGGCCCCGAGCGAGCGGATGTACGTCAGCAGACGTTGCGCATGCGGCGTCGCTTCGAGATGAAACGTGATGATGTCGGCGCCGGCTTCGCGAAAGTCATCGACGTACCGTTCGGGCTCGACGATCATCAAGTGCACGTCAAAACACAGCGGTGACAGTTTACGCAGATCGCCGACGATCTTCGGGCCCCAAGTGATGTTTGGAACGAAGCGGCCATCCATGACATCGAGGTGCAAGTAATCGGCACCCGCCTCTTCGACCAGCGCAATCTGGGCGGCGATGCGGCTGAAGTCGGCCGATAGAAGCGAGGGCGCGATCTTCATCTCGGGGCCGCCGTTGGCGCTCCCGAACGTTGGGGTGCGGGCGGGGGCTTGGAGCCCTTCGGCGGCGGTCCGAGTTTCTGCGATTCCTGGACGGGCGGCTCGACGCCGAGTTTGGTCGAATCAATCAATTCGTTATTCACGAAGATGTTGAGTTCGGCGGTTCCCACCACGGTCAAATTGAAATCGAGTTTTTGTTTCGGCTCCGCATACGCGTTATAGACGTTCCACGTGCCGGTTTCGTCATGCACCTCGACGCGAACTGACGGCGACTTGCCGTCTTGCGCGGCCGCGTCTTGGGGTACCGTCGCCGTCGCGTGGACCTGTCGCACGAGATACCCGGCCTCCCGCGGTCCGGCACTCACCTGGACCGACACCGCTTGGAAGGAACCGATTTCACTGCCCGCACCGGGTCTTTGTGCGACGATGTCGCCGCGCGGTGGACCGTACCGCCCGAACGGCGTCCAAACGATCTGGCCGAAGTGCACCCGGCTCTTCGCGGCGTCT
>JAABUQ010009334.1_pt1 | contig 13321 bp, 15 predicted proteins | sample 5560001 | NCBI WGS metagenome assembly JAABUQ01 (sample SAMN10711888, study PRJNA513371) | rock metagenome | isolation source: Antarctica rocks | place: Antarctica: Victoria Land, Finger Mt nord | collected 2015-12-18 | reverse complement strand
CGGGCGCTGCGAAACTTCAACCGCTGGCACCGGGGCACGGAAGGCGAGGACGCCGTGCTGCACACCCTGCGCGGCCTGCCGGACGGCTACATGGCGGTTGCAAACTTTGTCGCGCCCGGCACGCGGTCAGGCGACATGGACCTGCTTGTCCTCGGTCCCGCCGGCATTCTCGTCATTGAAGTCAAGTCGTATACGGGCCGCTATGCCTGCCACGGCGACGCCTGGTTCACCCTCTATCCCGACGGCAGCCGCCGCCCCCAGCGCGGCAGCGTCTCGCGCCAGCTCAAACGCGCCGGCAAGGCAGTCGCGCACTACCTGGTAGACTGCGAGGTTGCGGTCCCGCTGCACACCGTTGCCGTGTTCCGCGCCGGGGCCGAGCTTGAGCTGACCCGTCCCACCGTTCCCATCATTTTCGAGCAGAGCTTATGCGATCACATTCTCGCTCTGCCCGCCGCCCCGCGCCCAATTCTTGCCACCGAGCTAGAGCCGCTGTTTGCTCCCGCCCCACCCCAGCGCCGTACTCATTTGCTTTTGTCCCGTTAGACGGACACGCTTGGGCGCAGCCTGTACAAGTAAGCAGTCCAAACTGTTGCTGTCAATACGCAGACGCCTACGCACCCAAGCGTCAGCCAGGGCAGCACCCAGGCGCTCGGCAACAGGGGCCAGCCGGTGACATCGCGCACTTTGTAGTGATGCACCAGCTCAAAAATCTGCAAAGCCATCAGCACAGTCATCAGCCAGCGCCACCGGATTAGCAGGATCAACATCGCTTCGCCTTGCGTCCTCTTCATTTGCTGCCCCTCTTCTCGTTGCGCCTTAAGCCTATTCCAGATGGAAACTCAGCCCTGCGATTTTGCTGTCCTGCGTCAAAGCTATCTGGAAAATGACCGGCGTGGTGCCGTAGACCGCCCGGTAACGATAGACTTGGAGGCCGCTTTGCTCAGTGCGCGTCAGAAAGCTGAGCGTCGTGAGCGTTCCAAGCGCGGCAAGATTTTGATTGGACTGGGCGACAACTTGCGGGGTCAGCAGCGAGCGCATCTCCGGCGTCAGTGTGCCGGACTCGATTTTGCCGGACGCGAGCGCGGTCAGCGTCCGGCGCAGCAGGCGCGTGACCGCCGGGTCGGCGTCCGGCGCGGCGGCTTCGGGCGGCGCGGCAGGAAGATACCGCTTGGCGACTTCGAGTGCAAGAACGTCTGTAAGAGGCGTCCCCGTGTAAAGATTACACAGTACAATCACGGTCAGCTTGCTGTCGGGGAAGTAGAAGATCGAGCTGGAATAGCCCGGCACCGCGCCGCTGTGACCGACCAGCGTCTGGCCTTTGTACTGGCTGACGACAAGGCCAAGCCCGTAGCTTACCGGAGTGCCATCCGTGAGCGTACCCGGCGTGATCATCTGCTTCAGCGTGGCGTCGCTGACAAGCCGGCCGGACGCAAGCGCCGTCGTCCATTTCACTAAGTCGCCAGAGGTGGACAGCAGGCCGCTGTCGCCGACATCTAAGTTGCCCGGCAGAAAAGTCGCGTTCGGCAGGCGGGTCTTGCCGTTCCAATCATAGCCGACGGCTTGATTAGGCACTCGGGCCGGCGGATCGGACAGCCGCGCCCTGGTCATTCCCGCCGCTTGGAACTGGTGCGACGCCAGATACGCGCCGTAAGATTGCCCGGAGACTTTCTCAATGAGCCGGCCCAGCAAGTGGTAATTCGTGTTGCTGTACTCAAAGCGCGTGCCGGGCGGAAAGTCCAGCGGCTTCCCAGCAAGCAACGCCGCAACCGCGTTCGGCTGCCTGTACTTCGGGTCGGACAGCTTGGTGAAATTCAGAGACAATCTGTAATTGGGTAGCCCGGACGTATGCGTCAGCAGCTCGCGCACAGTGATTGCGCTCCACGCCGCCGGCAGGCCGTCTAAGTAGCGGCTAATCGGCGCGTCTAGGCTGACTTTTCCGGCTTCCATAAGCTGAAGCACGGCAACGGCGGTAAACGGCTTGGTGCAGGAGCCTAACCCATAGAGGGTATTGAGCGTCGCGGGCGTCTTAGTTTCGGCATCGCTCAGGCCATACGCCGCCGTCTTGACGACCGTGCCGTCCTGCACCACCGCGACCGACAGGCCGGGAATATGCTGCGCGGCCATCTGCGCCTTCAGATAATCGTCCACGCCGTCCGTGTGCGCTGGTTTAACCGTTCCCAGCAGTCCCAATGCCGTCACTATCAGCAGTATCCATCGCAAGCGCATCTTTCTTCTCCTTCTTTTCGTCTTTTTGCGTATCCACCGTATGTATGAGAACCGTCAGCGCGATTTTCTGAGCGTCCTGCGCCTTCGAGCTTGCCGCCTTGAAATCCTCAAACAGCGCTCGGACACGCCTGGCGAACTCGGCCCGGCGCTCCGGCGCAAGCGGCAGGACGAGATGGAAGCCAAGCTCGCCTAACTCTCCATTTGTCTCCGACCAGGTACTGCGGTACAAGTCTAAGCCCGCGACAAGGTACTGCTCCAGCGGCGGTGTCTTGCCGCCTTTGACCGGCGCGGGCGCGGTGAAACGGCGAGCAACGGCGCGGTACAGCTTTTCGGTGATGGGACCTTTTTGACGGGTGCTGTCCAGCACGATCAGCCCGGCCTCCAGCAGCTTTTTCGTGTGGAAATACAGCTTGCCGCTCAGTTCGCCAAGCGCCGCCGCCAGCTCTTCGTTGGTGCGCGGCTGGCCCGCCAGTTCTTCCAATATCCGCAGCCGCAGCGGGTGCGAGAACGCTTTCCACTGCTCCGGCGTCTGCATCTCAAATGTGTCAAGTTGGTTTGCCATAGTATTCTATTGCTCCCTATTTTACTATGGCGAAAAGCGTTTGTCAAGGGGCGAAGCAAAAAAATAGCCCGGATATAAATCCGAGCTATTTTCCGTTCACCTCATGTCCAGTACAAAATCCGACCCTGTGGGAAGCGGCGGGTAATCTCCGCCTCAAAGAAGCGGCGGAGCGCGGTCATCATGTCCTTCTGGTAGACATACTTCAAGCCGCCGAACTTGTTGCGCTTCTCGGCGCGGGTCTCCTCAATCATGTCAAGCGAGGTTTTTGGATACCACGACTGCAAGACTTCTTTCGAGCCGGGCGTGAAGCGGTGGGTAATCAGCTCAAACGTGATGTCCGGCGCAAAGCCGACCGCCTCCTGGGCGTCGTCCAGAAGCTGCGTGTACTGCGCTTCCCAGTCTTCCACCGGGATGATCGGCGCGATGACCACGCCAATCGGGTAGCCGCCGCCGCCTTCCGAGCGCGGCAAAGCCAGCCGGCGCAGGGCGTTCAGCCGGGATGCGACCGGCGCGACGCCGCCTTCCAGCCTGCGGGCGACCATGTCGGCATTCACCGACGCACGCGGGCGAGTGTGGCCGTTGTGCGGCAAATCCAGCAGCGGCTCGACGGCGTCAAACTTCGTCGTGTAGCGCAGGTACGCATTCTCGCGGGTGCCGAACCAGCGAATGCACTCGGCCAGGCTGCCGGTCAAATGCTCTAAACTGAGCGGGTCGGTATAGCAGGACGCCTCAAAGGTCGTTCCCAGCGCCTCGTTGCGGCCCGCGCCCGGCTTCTCGTAGCGGGCTAAGTTGTCCAAAATGCCCGGCAGGTTCGCAAACGCCCGGATCACCGGCGGGCCGGCCAGACTCCCTGCAAGATAACAATACTGACAGTGGGCGGGGCAGCCTTCCGCGACATGGAACTGCCAGTCGGCGCTCGGCGGGATCGGCTGCAGCTTCATCGCGCTGGGGGCATTCGCAACCACGGCCAGGGTCCGCTTGGCCTTGTTGTACGTCGCCCGCTCGTCCTCGCCGCGCAGACCAGTGATCCGGTTCTGCTTCAAGATTTCAATGGGAATGCCCAGCGCTTCCACACGGCTGTGGATCTGCCGCCCCCAGGTCTCTTCCAGCGCGGCGGGCGTGAACTGCGCCTGCTGCGGCATCCAAAGCCGGGGCTTTGCGGGTGCGGCGGGAGCCGAAGTTGAGGGAAAAATCGGTGCGGAATTCGCAGGTTCCAGAAGTGTGATGCTCATAGTATTTGAACACTAGATACCCGAAAGCCGTTCCAAAAACACGTCCAAAAAGCGCAGTTTAGTCGTCTAAACAGCACAGTTTAACAGCAGGCAGGCGACGGATATAATCACGATGCAGGGTTCTTTCCTGCTTCAAGGACAACTAAGATGAGAGAGCGCGGTGGAGGAAACAGCAAATGCTTAGTTCAATTATCATGTGGCTGGTCGTCGGATTTTTAGCTGGGCTGCTGGCAAAAGCGGTCGTGCCAGGGAACTCGCAGAAGCCCGGCGGCTTTTGGGGCACGGCGCTGCTGGGCATCGTCGGCGCGGTTGTGGGCGGCTTTATCTACTACCTGGTCTCGGGCGGCAACTCCGGCTTCCGGACGCACTTCGACATTCCCAGTATTTTTTGGGCTACGCTCGGCGCAGTCGTCGTCGTGTTTATCGAGCGGGCCATCGCCGGTCACCGCAAGATCTAAGCGCGGGCGTCAGGCTTGACACTCCGGCGGGAATAGGTTACACTAGGCGCAGATTAAGACAACAATGACGGCGGAACGCAAAGATGTGTTTCGGCGTACTAAGATGTCGTAAGAGGTGCAACAATGGCGGCGGCAAAGCTGACGCTTGGCTATGTGCTGTCGCAGGCCGTAGCGGAAGGGGTGTTCATGGGCGGAGCGATGGTCACAGACGCCTACGGCCTGCCGCTGGAGTTTCGCTACACGGAGCCGGTGCGGGCGACCAAGTTGCAGCGCATCTTATATGGAGACGTCTTAGAAAAGTACATTCACGGCGACGTGATTGCCGGCAATCTCATTAGCCGCCTGGAGCAGAAGCCGGAGATGTTTCTCGTATCCGATCCCGTCGTGCTGGACGCTGTGCAGGCAGCGGGGCGGAAAGCCGTGCAGATTACGGCCAGCCGGGTTCCGCCGCTGAAAGAAGCCGGGGCCTGGCAGGACATCTCGGACACCGAATACTTTTTGCAGGTCACCGACAGCGGCTCCCCAGTCCGGGTCCGTCTGCCAAGCCCTGACGCAGCCCTGCGGGCGGAAGCGACGCGGCTGCTGACGGAAATCGGGCGCACGATGGACCCCGCCGAGCCGGCGGCGCGGATTGAAGCGGCGATCAAAATGTTATGGAGCGACGAGCAGACACCGGCGCAGGGGTAGAAGACCAATCAAGAGAAGCCCAGTCAAAAGCCTGGCAGGCAGTACGCCGGGCACTGGGCCGCCTGGTCAGCCGGGTCGGCGTGCGCGATGTGGAGAGCGCGGAGCGGACAATCAGCGCTGAAGTCCTTGCGGGCGATCTCGCCCTGCCGCCTCCCGTTCTGCCGCACACGGAGTGGAAACCGTCTGCATCAATTTGCTCCGCGTCCGTGCCATCGGCGGCGACTGGTCTAAACGAGAGTGACTTGCTGCCGTCTGTGACGCTTGCACTCGGCAATTATGCTCTGCCGGTGCCGAACATTCAGGCGATTCCGAGCGCTGAGGCAGAAGCCGCTCGAACCCAGGCCATCACGCTAGAATGGCGGGCGGGCGTGACCGCCTTGCCCGAGACTTTTCTGCGCCTGCCGGCGGCTCCCGTGCGGACCCACGCGGTTTCGCTGCTGCCGCTGCCGAAGACAGCGCCGCTGCGGGGATGGGCGGTGCAGACGCCGCCGACGCGCCTGCTGCGCCTGCCCCGCGCCGAGCCGCGTGTTCGCTGGGGCGGCGACAGTGTTCAGGCGCGGATGCCGGTGACCCGGCGCGGCAAAGCCTTTGGAGAAGCATCGGCGGAGCGGCGGCGGCTGGCCGAGACCGCGCAGCTTGGGCCGGACGAGGTGGTTCTGCTCGGCGTGTACCCGGATGTTCCCATTCTTGCCGTGGAGCGCATTGTCGTGGAAGACGAAGGCCGCCGGCTCCGGCTCTGGCTGAAGCCGGACGTTCTGCGGAGCCGGTCCGGGTCGCACCGGATTACGCTGCTGGTTGGGCGGCAGGTATCAAATGGAAAGATGCTGCAAGCGGCGCTGTAACAAGTCGCTTCTCAATGGCACTTCCAGTGCCGGTTCTAAATCTAACTTAAAGAATTGCCAATCGAAGTGCTGTTAGTGCAACTCCTGGTGCTGGTCTTCACCGGCGCTCTCTGGTGGATCGCCCGGCGCGACCTCGCGGCCCGTGTCCCGCCGCCGGTTCCGCCCGCCACGCCAAGCCAGGCCGCCGACACGTCTGAGCTGGAGCAGCTTTGCGCGACGTTAGAGACGCTGGTGACAAGCCTTGCCCGGCGTTTGGACGCGGTGGAAGCGGCACAATCAGTGCCGCCGTCTTTTTCCGATCCTGTGACCTCATTCGGTCCAACTATCCCAGAGCCAATCAGTCAGCCGAAACCGGAGCGTCCAGCAGAACCGGACCCGCGCTATGGGCCGGTTTATGCGCTCATTGCTACCGGCATTTCCGATCCCGTTGAGATTGCCCGGCAAACCGGACTTGGCCGAGGGGAAGTGGACCTGATTTTGAGCCTGCGCGGGCGACGCGCTCTTTAGAAACTGTATCAAAAGCCTTTCTCAATGAAAAACCTTTCTCAGTCCCCTGCCCTGAACGGCAGGGCTTCGGAAGTGCAAGCCCCCACCTTCGTGGGCGAAGACGGTCAGACTCCTATGCCCGCGGAGGCGGGGACTTGCTCTTCTAAAGCACGGGGGTTCAGCCCCGTTTGTCCGGTTTCTAGACAGCCTCTTAGCACGCTGTTTCGTCATTTTCACAACTTGTTCGCTACTGATTCGTTCGCCATTCAAAGGAGCGCTTTTATTACTATGCATCGCATTACGCAACTGACACGACGCCCGCAACTGACACGACGCCGTGCGGCGCGGCTGACCTCCCTGGCCGTCCTTTCTTCTTTGGCGGTTGTTCCGCTTGCTCTCTCCGGGTGCGACAACCACGCTTCTACCAGCAGCGGCGGCGGGGATTCTTTCACCGCCAGCGGCAGTGACTCCGGGCCGGTAGCGACGGTGACGACGCCTAAAGGCAATGCCCTGAACCTCAGCCAGACGGAGTTTTACGACCAGCTTCAAGGGTTTGTCGCAAACGGCAGCCCGCAGTCGTTTGCGCCGGTTGGTCAGCCGGCGGGCCGGCTGGTCATCCAGCAGCTTCTGCAAAATCTGATGGTTGAGGGCCTGGCCCAGGACCAGGGCGTCGCTCCCACCGATGCCGAGATTAACCAGCAGTACGACAACATCAAGCTCATCCAGGAAGCCCGCAGCACCAAGCCATTCGAGCAGGCCCTCACCGATGCCGGCCTTTCCTCCGACTTGTTCAAGGGCCTGCAGGTCAAGCCGCAGCTCGCCCAGCTCAAGCTCCTGACCAAAGGCGCGACCGTTTCCGATGCCGATATTACCGCGTTCTACAACGCCAACAAGGACAAAGCATTCACCGAGCCGCCCCGTGTCCACATCAAGCATATCGCAGTCGGCTCGCTGGCCCAGGCCCAGCAGATTTCCAAAGCGATTGCGGGCGGCCAGACATTTGAAAGCCAGGTCGTGCAGTCCACGGACAAGTCCTCCCCCGACGGCGACATTGCCCAGTGGATTCCGCTCGACCCCGCCCCGCCCAGCCTCGGCGCTCTGATTGGCCCCATCAAGACGGCCAAAGTCGGTGCCGTGACCACCCCGATTGCTGTTGGCCCGTCGTCCTTCTGGCTGGTCAAAGTCGTGGACCGGGTAGACCAGAAACAAGTGTTGCCGCAGGATAAGGTCAAAGAGCTGATCCGTGCTCAGCTCCTTCAGCAGAAAGCCGGAGCGGACCCCGAAGCGCAGCAGCAGTTCCAGCAGCAGCTTCGGGACTTTGCCGGCGCAGTCAAAATTAAGGCCCCGACTCAGTATGCCTCCGTTGTGCAGGCACTGACCCATCCTGCCCCGGCCCCGCCCGCTCTGCCTTCTCCCGGCGGCCCGGCACCCGGCGGTGCTCCCGCCCCCGGCGGCTCGCCGTTTGCCCCGGCAGCGCATCCGTAGGAACCTATGCTTACTCTCATCGGCCTCGGCCCGCCTGATACCCGCGCTGGCCTCAGCCTGGGCGCGTGGGACGCACTCCAAAGTGCGTCCGGCCCCAAGCTGACACGCTCGCGCCTGCACCCGGCGGTTCAGTGGCTGGAGTCGGATGCTGGCATCGTCTTTGACGACTCTCTCGACGGCCTCAGCGATGCAGACGCCGTGCAGCGCGTCCTGAAGGCCGCGCGGGCCGGGGACGTGGTTTACGCCGTTCCCGGCCACCCTCTGCTGGGCGATCCGACTTGTATTCCCCTTGTTGAAGCGCTGCGCCGCGAGAATATCCCCCTGCGCGTCTTCGCGCCTGCCCCCCAGCCCGCCGAAACTCCTGCCGACTTTGCCGCGCTGGCCGAGGTCATGGCCCGGCTGCGCGGCCCGGACGGCTGCCCCTGGGACCGGGAACAGACGCCGGTTTCGCTGCGAAAATATGTCATTGAAGAAGCCTATGAAGTCATGGAAGCGATTGACGCCCAAAGTCCCGCCAAGCTGTCGGAAGAGCTGGGGGACCTGCTGCTTCAAGTCGTTTTTCATGCCCAGCTTGCATCGGAAACCGGCGCGTTCACACTGGCGGGCGTCACGCAGAGCATTACGGAGAAGCTGATCCGCCGCCACCCACACGTCTTTGGCACAGTCACGGTCTCCGGCAGCGACGAGGTGCTGACAAACTGGGAGCAGATCAAGCGCTCCGAGCCAGGCTACGAGGACCGTCACAGCATTCTGGACGGCATTCCCCCGGCCCTGCCCGCGCTGATGCGGGCATTGGAGGTATCCAAGCGCGTTGTCAAAGTCGGCTTTGACTGGCCTAGTACATCTGAGGTGCTGGACAAAGTGGAAGAAGAGATCGCGGAGCTTCGCGCGGAGATCGCGGCCGGGCAGACCGCCCGTGCCGGGGACGAGCTGGGCGATTTGTTGTTCACGCTGGTCAACGTTGCCCGGCGGCTCAAAATTGACCCCGAAGACGCCCTGCGCCGGATGACTCTGCGCTTTGCCGCCCGGTTCCGGTTCATTGAGCGGTTCGCCGCAGAGACCAGCCGCGCGGTCTCGGACCTGACGCTGGCTGAGATGGAAGCGGTTTGGCAGCAGGCAAAACGGGAAGAGTCTTCAGTATGAAACCAGTCACTTTTTTCATCACTGCCGCCGGATTGTCCGCGTTTATTGCGTCGCCGGTGTGCGCTCAGACTGCCGCCGGAACGCCGCCGCTCAATCCCAATGCCATCCCGCAAATCCCGCAGACCTTGAAACTGCCGGACTCAGCCCAGCCGGGGGCGTTGACCACGCAGAAAGTTTCCTACAAGTCCGGCCAGGCTGTGCGTATGACGTTCAAAGTTGTGAACACATCGGGCAAAGCCGTGACCTACAACTTTGGCTCCGGTCAGTGCTTTGATGTTGCGGCCACGAACGCCACCGGAACTCAAGTATGGGACTGGGCTTCCGGTAAGGTGTTTTCGCAGAACCTGTCGTCGCTGTCGGTCGCGCCTGGCAAAGCGCTGGTCTATGACGCCGTTTGGAACGGGCGCGATGCTTCCGGTCATCCGCTCCCGCCCGGCGTCTACACGCTGTCCGCCCGTTTAACCTCAGACAATCAGCCCGCCGTCACCGGCGGCGTTGTCGTCAACACCGACCCGGACCCAACCAACATGGGCATTCCGACCCGCACCCCCGCCGACTCCGGCGCGATCCGTCAGGTTGCCGCCGCACCGCAGGTGTCCGCCAAGACAACGATTACTATTAAGTAAGGCACCGGCACTTTCAGTGACGGTGCCTTGCCTGTACCGCTTCCCTGTCTAAGCCCCTGCATCCACTGCCAGCATCATTTCTTCGGCGGTTGCCGCTTTTTCAGCGTTCTCCGGTGCCTCGGCGCTCCCCGCCGTGGTCGTCATCTTGCCTTTGTCCGCCGCCTGGGCGTTGGCGCGGGCTTCCTGGGCGTTCGCTTCCATCTCTTCCACTGTTGCCGTGTGCAGGCGAGCCGCGCCTTCGGTCTGCACTAACTTAACCCGCGTACCGTCCCGCTCGGCGTCATCGAGCCGCTGGGCGGCGGCTTTGATCTCGCCGGCGTACTGCGGCAGCCACTGGGCCTGCGCCACCAGCATCTCGTCGGTCATCTGCCAGACTTCTTCCGGATTGCAGACCGCGCCGACCAGTGGGTCGTGCAGCATGGCCTGTTTCAGCAGCAGAACATCGCCATGCACCGCCGCTTCCATGCCCATCTGCTGAACCCGGACACTCGCTGAACAGGTCGCGGCGCAGGCCAGCGGCAGGTCACCGATCACCGGCATGTTGATCCCTGTTTTATCCACATAGCCTGGAATCTCGATGATGCAGCCGTCGGGCAGGTTCGTGATATGGCCTTTATTGACAACATTGAAATGGCCCCGGTAAATCCGCCCCGTTTCCAGCCCTTCGATGATATACGAGCCGTGCTCCTCGCTGCGGTTTTCCGGCGCGTATTTCGGCGGGTTGCTTGCCATCCAGTTCGGGAAGTCCTTCTCGAACCAGTTCCGGCCCTCGGTGCAGACCCGCAGGTAGCCGCCGGTCTCGCCGTTGATCCACGACGACAGGTCAATCCAGTCGGGGATTTCGTGGGTCCGCTTGCGATACCAGGGCAGGTATTCGGACAAATGCCCATTTGACTCCGTGCTGTAATAGCCGAAGCGTTTGAGAACATCAATCCGCACTTTTTCGGTTTTCGCGGACTCCGGGTGCATCTGGAACGCTTCCAGCAGGTGCGGGATCATGTTTATCCCCCGCCACTCGGCTTTGAGGCACCAGGTCTGATGGTTGATGCCGGCGAAGACCACGTCTATGTCCTGCCGCCGCGCAATTGTCTCGTCTTCCCCCAAGTGCCCATGCTTTTTCGCCCACAGTTCCACGACATTCTTGATTTGCCAGTGTGCGCCCTGAACCCCGTGGCACAGGCCGATAGTTTTGACGCCCCCGTACTGGTTGCAGGCCCATGTATTCATCGCCATTGGGTTAGCGTAGTTTAGCAGCAGCGCCCCCGGCTTCGCCACTTCCCGAATATCTTTGCAGAACTCCAGCATCGCGGCGATTGTACGCTGGGCATACATCAGGCCGCCCGCGCAAAGCGTGTCCCCCACGCACTGGTCCACGCCGTACTTGAGGGGAATATCAATGTCGGACTGGAACACTTCCAGGCCGCCCTGGCGAATGACGCACAGGACATAATTGGCCCCTTCCAGCGCCGCCCGGCGGTCGGTGCTTGCGCTGACCGTCGCCGCCACGCCGTTCGCTTCGATGTCCCGGCGGCAAAGCTGGGTCACCATGTCCATGTTATGCGCCGAGACATCTGTGAACGAAAACTCCGTGCTGGAAAGCTCCGGCACCGAAAGAATGTCCTGCACCAGCCGCCGCGTAAAGCCGACTGATCCAGCCCCGATCATGGCAATCTTGAGTGGCATTTTCCTCTCCTTTATATGGGGCTGTTGTGTGAGGCTATTCCCAATATGCTGCAATACTTGTACGAATATCGCCATTGTATCACGAGCGCGGCATTGGTACAAGAGTTGAAACGGACGATCTTTAGTCTATTTGTGATGACAGTCTGTTTGTGATGACACTTCTTGAGCAGCTTCAGAAACATACTCAGGGCACCGAGGCCGGGTACACGCCCGACCTTTCCATCGCAGCTGGCCCCGAGACCAGGACCCGTCAGGACCAGTATTTCTGAGACGGCCAGCGGCGCGGCGGCGACCTCGCGCGTCCCCCGATTGTGTTCCAGTACACGCTCGCCGGGCGGGGAAGCTACGCCAAAGCCGGCACCGAGCACTCCCTGACTCCCGGCAGTGCGTTCACTGCGATTATGCCGTTACCCGGCTGGCCCAGGCGCGGCAGAACATCGGGCCGCTGCTGACACTGACCGGAGCCGACCCGCTGCTGGCCCGCGCCGTCTCGCTCTTCAAGGGAGTTGCTGGGCGCTCTTTCCGCGACCAATGGGCTGCGGCGGCGCTGTTCGAGTTTTTGTTTGAGTACGAGCAGCTGGCCCATCGCCGGCTGTACCCCGAGGCGCAGCGGGGGACGCTGCTGGAGGAAGTCCGCCGCTTTGTCCTGGGCCACCGCACGGTCGCCGTCGCCGACCTTGCCGCGCAGTCCAGCCTGAGCCGCAGCCACTTTAGCCACCGGTTCAAGGCCGCCACCGGCCTGCCGCCCGCTCAGTGGGTCCGCCAGGTCCAGCTTGAAGAAGCCACGCGGCAGCTTCTCGCCACCGGCCACAAACTCGAAACAATCGCCCGCTCCTGCGGCTTCGCCGACGCTACCACCTTTCCCCCGGCGAGTTCCGCCGCCAAATGCGGTGAGTGATGGTTAGGGACGCTGCGCCCCTTGTTTCCCGCCGTCATTCTTAGGTATACTCCTAGGCGGTTTATGCTGTTGCGAAAAGGTCTAGGAGGGACGAACAACTTTACGAAATCCAAGAAGGCGTGCGCCGTTCTAAAGCGGCCTGGCTTTGCGGACACGAAACGATAGCGGCCACAACCGGAGGCATTGGTAATATAATCCAAGTGCCTGTAAAAAGCTTGCTTTCTCCAAAGCCAGTTATTGAAGACACCGGGCCGCGAGGCGGAGACTGGGGCAGAGCTTACCGGGGAACACAGCGCGGCGATATTCTGCCAGTGATTGAGGTGATGCCCGGACCCTTTGGAACACCCATTGCAGAAGTGGAGATACAATACGATGAACTCGAACTTCTTCGACAGCGCCTCGCAAGCGATCCATGACATTGTGATTGGAACCCGCTTTCTGGCTTACAAGAACACTGATCCACAGGTACTGGCACGCATTTTAGATCGCGCTGATCCTCTCAGTGCTGCGCTGAAGAGCAGCAGCCTAATTGCGGAAGATCAAGTCTCTGATTTCCACCTGCGCTTGCAGGACATTGAAGACAACTTCGATGGCTTCAAGTATCTGGTTGCAAAGTTTAACCAGAACATGAAGCGCGGCGCAGCTAAATCCGAACAGCCGCGAGAACTCGCTGTGGCAAGTGTGTGAATTTGCCGCGGCAAGTATGTGAATTTGCCAAAACGAACTCGGAAACAACCTTGACACAAGAAGAACTGTCGGCGCTAATCCGTGAAGTCGGTTTAGGACACATTGAGGAAAAGCTTATGCAGGCCGCGCGGCCATCCCTGCGCCTCCATCTGCATCCCGTGGACGAAGATACAATCCCCATCGGCGGGACGAAGTTCGGCGGTGCGCCGAACCTGCCGCCCGGCTTCGAGTGGCCTATTTGGCAGGGCTACCCCGAAAGCGACCGCTCCCGGTTCAGCAACCCGGAAGAGTTTGCAAAGGAAGACG
>JAABUQ010009333.1_pt1 | contig 13322 bp, 10 predicted proteins | sample 5560001 | NCBI WGS metagenome assembly JAABUQ01 (sample SAMN10711888, study PRJNA513371) | rock metagenome | isolation source: Antarctica rocks | place: Antarctica: Victoria Land, Finger Mt nord | collected 2015-12-18 | reverse complement strand
ATAAAACGTTGTATGTGCATATTCTGACGTTGTGGAACACGAATACGTGCCTTTGTCTCTTGCTCAGAACGAGACGCCCCTTTTCCTAGTATTGAAACCAGGCGTGGACGACTCGCATCGTCGAGGCGTACTCTCTTTTGGGGAACTGCCTGCCCACTTCCCACAGAATTTGCCGATGGGTTACTATATATAAACTGCCGTGGCATGTCTCCGATAAGTTGCAGGTACTCCGGCGATGAAAATATTCTTTCGTGTAGAGCAACACCAGGACTTACACGAGGTTGTTTTGCAAGAAGAGCATCGAAGCGACGGAAGTCTGCGAGAACAGTACTACACGCTACACACGTGTGTAAATGTGTAGCGACCTGCGCCTGTTCCTCCTGAGTAAGAGCATTGTCAAGGTACGCGCTTAATAAGTCCTCGACATGCTCAATACTCATTGGGTGCCTCCTCCCTGTTCAAGGGATCGATAGTGTTCTCGAAACGACTGCCGCGCACGAGAGAGGTACATTTTGACACCACTCTCGGCAATATTTAACGTTCGGGCAATCTCACTATACGAGAAGCCCTCTTGTGTGTATAAGAGCAACGCTGATCTATATTGTTGTGGCATACGCCTAAGTGCTGCCCGTACTAACTCTGTCGTACCGTAAATCTCTTGTGGGTCCGCACTATCAACATCTGCCGGTTCATGATCAAGGTCTTGCCAGGGCAACCATGCGATTAACTTGCGGCGTCGCAACGCATCATATGCTGTATTCGTCGCGATGCGGTATAGCCACGCTGAGAGCTTTAGGCTCCCATCCATTTTGGGTAGAGCCTTAAATGCTTTTAAGAATGTGTCCTGGGTAAGATCGTCAGCCTGCTCACGGTCTCCTACTAAATGATAGACATAGTTATAAATAGGTGTTTTGTATTCGTCGTAAATTCGGTCAAATGACCAAGAAGTTTCTTTCATTTCCACCTGGGCCATGCGCTACAATCCCTTCGATGGCTACAATTATCATCTTGTCCGTTCCAAAGCAAGTGATAGTAATACATCTCCAGGTTGTTCAGGTTGACATCTATCTGTCATACCTGCCAGTATGGAAAAGGCTTTTCTACCTTCTGTGTTGTGGAACGGACAACCGACGCTACGAGTAACATACCTGAATAGTCATGTGTACTTGCACTCGCGTTAGGTATCGACTATCATGTTAGCATACTCTTGTGGAAATTAAGCCATATACCACCTCTATGTTAGTACTATTGGGGGAACACGCTCACACGATAGCGTTTGCTCGTTGTAACAAATTCCTTTTGTGAGTGTACGGTGGAACAAGAAATATTATTATAAAGAATGTGTGTGTGCAGTGGATAAGATAAAACAACAAACACAAATAGATGTGCGAACCGTTTGGTGGGAAGAGGACGGTTCTAACGCTTGGGTCTGTTTGCTTGATCAATCGCTCCTTCCTCAGCAAGTTGTCTCGCTCAGATTTGCTCATGAAGAGGAAGTTGCTGATGCTATCAGGACACTGAAAGTACGTGGTGCGCCAGCTATTGGTGTGACGGCAGCCTTTGGGATGGCTCTCGCGCTACTCCGTTTCTTACGAGAGCAAGGTGCGAACGCGACAGTTGAACAGGCACACAATCGTCTCTCTACAGTTGGGCATCTGCTACGTAGCACACGTCCAACTGCTGTCAATCTAGCTTGGGCTGTAGAACGAATGCTACGTTGTGCCTCCCTTGCTGCAAAGAGTGTGCAAGATATGGCACTGCGTTTGCGTGATGAGGCCCTTTTGATTGCTGCTGAAGATGCCGCCGCATGTACACAAATGGGCCTATATGGAGCATCCTTAATCGCCGATGGTGATATCTTACTTACTCATTGTAACGCTGGTGCGCTTGCAACCGCAGGCAGTGGAACCGCGCTTGCACCAATCTATACCGCTCATAAAGCGGGCAAACACGTACATGTGTTTGTTGACGAAACGCGACCTGTCCTACAAGGTGCTCGCCTGACCGCCTGGGAGTTACAGCAACAAGGTGTTCCTCTTACGTTGATCACCGACAATATGGCTGGACACTTTATGCATCATGGGGGTATAAAAGCGGTGTTTGTGGGTGCTGACCGTATCGCTGCCAACGGTGATGTTGCGAACAAGATTGGCACGTACAGCGTTGCGGTGTTGGCTCATGTCCACTCTATCCCGTTCTATGTCGTTGCTCCACGTTCAACCATAGACCTCTCGCTAGCATCGGGTGAGGCTATTCCAATCGAACAGCGCGACGCGGACGAAGTCACAACTGTACGTGGTACTGTCATTGCACCGGCGGGAGTTCATGTTGCTAATCCAGCGTTTGATGTTACTCCTCACACGTATGTAACTGCCATTATCACGGAACAGGGTATCCTCCGTGCTCCATATCATGAGACACTTCGCGATGTACATACCACTCGTATTGGCGAGAAACAGAATAACTATGTTGGGAAGGGACACAAGTGATGGGAACAGAGACGCAGGAAACAACAATACAGGCTGTTGCTCATTATGCTGAGCAGACGCTAGGCAGCGAAGGCTTTCGCTATGTAAGCATTGTCGTGGCGAATTGTAAGATGCTTGCATTACAACGCGAGGCACTCAATGAAAAACAGAATGACGCTAGCGATGCTGAAACAGTAGATATGGATGCTCTCGTTATTGCAGCCTATTTGCACGATATTTCAACAGCTTCGCAGGGCTTTCAACAACATCATATCGCTTCCGCGCAGATGGCGGTTGACTTCTTACAAGCGCATCAGGTTGCCCCAGAACTCGTGCAGAAGGTAGAGCAGGCAATCCTGACTCATATGATAGCCAATTCTACTGAACAGAGTAGTACCTCTTCGCTCGAAGGTCGTATTCTCTATGACGCCGACAAATTAGGACGGCTTAGTGGCTTAGCTGTTGTAACGTCATTGATCGAGTTGGGTGCGCGTTATACAAATAGGGCCGTTACGGGGGATATGCTTGTCGCCATGTTGCGTCACATCGAAGAGCGTTTCATCGACCTGTACCAATCCTTAAATACAGAACCCGCTCGTGACATGGCAAGAGAAAAGTTTAACAGCACTCTTGCGTTTCTTGACGGAGTGATTGAGCATCTCAGCGATGCTACTCCTATCTGAACATTCATACCATATTCTTTGTAAGTGGAGGGCTATTCGTGCCTATTCTTGTTGTTGGTTCCGTCGCTTTTGATAGTGTAGAAACACCCTTTGCTAAGGCTGAACGCGTTCTTGGTGGAGCTGCCTCATTTTTCTCCACAGCAGCTTCGCTCTACGATTCAGTGAACCTTGTTGCCGTTGTCGGCAGTGATTTTCCACAGCAGTATCTCGACTTTTTTCGTAGCCGACCCATTAGTCTCAGCGGCTTGCAGGTTGAGGAAGGGAAGACATTCTACTGGTCCGGTCGCTATCACATGGATATGAACTCTCGTGATACGCTTGACACACAACTTGGCGTCTATGCAGACTTTCATCCTGTTATTCCCGAAGAGTACAAGCATAGCCCTCTGGTCTTTCTTGCCAACATCCAACCCGGACTTCAGTTAGAGGTGCTTAATCAGATGCCGCATGCGCGTCTAACTGTCCTTGACACAATGGAACTCTGGATCAACACAGCAAAAGAGCAACTGACAGAGGTTATCAAACGTGTGGATATTCTGCTGCTAAGCGAGGAAGAGGTTCGTCACTATACTGGATATGCAAGTATTCTCAAGGGTGTGCGTTACTTGCTGAGTATGGGTTTGCAATATGTCGTCGTAAAGCTGGGCAGCTATGGGGCATTGCTCTTTGGGGCCGATGGCACCTATTTCACTGCGCCAGCCTATCCGCTCGAAGAGGTAGTTGATCCTACAGGTGCAGGTGATGGTTTCGCTGGTGGTCTTCTGGGTTATCTCTCCACCGTTGAACCAGATGCCAACGGTCATTACTCCGTTGACGACATCAGACGTGCTGTTGTTCATGGCAATATCATCGGCTCCTTCGTATGCGCTGATTTCAGCATAGACCGTCTACGTACTCTCACAATAGACGATATCGCCAAACGCTATAAAGAGCTAGTGACCTACTCGCATTTTGATCCTGCCTGGAAACCTATACATTCCTAGACAAAATCTAGCACAAGGAAAAATGTTGTAAGATAGAGATTGTTACAGAAACAACACATTTTATTTGATGAGAGGTCTCAAACGTGCTTCTCATCTTTTGTGTTATAGAATGAAGGGAACATTATAGATTATGACAACCTCAATTTCCGGCGACGTGAAAGACATCGCCTTGTCCGCTCGTGGCAAAGGCCGTATCGAGTGGGCCGCAAAAGAAATGCCTGTGCTACGCCTTATTCGTGAGCGTTTCGCGAAAGATAAGCCACTCGAAGGTATACGCATGTCGGGCTGCTTGCACATTACCACTGAAACCGCCAACCTCGCTATCACACTAAAAGCTGGTGGCGCGGACCTTGTGCTATGTGCCTCGAACCCACTTTCTACACAGGACGACGTTGCGGCTGCCCTCGTACACGAGTACGGTATCCCCACCTTTGCTATCAAAGGCGAGGACGAGGAGACGTATTATCGCCATATCAACGCGGTGCTTGACCACAAACCGCAGATGACGATGGACGATGGCTGTGATCTCGTTTCGACGATTCACACTAAGCGCACCGAACTCATCGCCAATATTATAGGCGGTATGGAAGAGACAACAACGGGCGTCATCCGTCTGAAAAGCATGGAAAAAGAGGGGGTTCTCAAGTTTCCTGTTCTGGCAGTAAACGACTCCGATACTAAGCACCTGTTCGACAACCGCTATGGTACGGGTCAGAGCGTTCTTGATGCTATCATCCGCTCAACCAATATTCTTATCGCGGGTCGTACCTTCGTTGTCTTCGGTTATGGCTGGTGTGGACGTGGTGTTGCCTCACGTGCTCAAGGTATGGGTGCGAATGTCATCATCGCAGAGGTAGATGCTACGCGAGCACTCGAAGCTGTCATGGATGGCTATCGTGTCATGCCTGGTGTCGAAGCTGCTAAGCTTGGTGACATCTTTGTTACCGTCACTGGCAACGTCAATGTGATCGACCAGCAGCACCTTGAAAACATGAAAGAGGGTGCCTTGATTTCTAACGCTGGTCACTTCAACGACGAAATCAATATTCCAGCTCTGGAAAAAATGGCGACCACCAAGCGTCGTGTACGCGACTTCGTTGATGAGTACACCTACAGTGATGGTCGTCATGTTCACCTGCTAGCAGAGGGCCGCCTTGTCAACCTTTCAGCCGCCGAAGGCCATCCTGCAAGCGTAATGGATATGAGCTTCGCGAACCAGGCACTCGGCTCCGAATACATGTTGCAGAATGCCAAGCAGATGCAACCCCATGTCTATACCATCCCCACCGAAATGGACAAAGATATTGCGCGTCTCAAACTCCACGCGATGGGCATTAGCATTGACACCCTGACACCTGAACAGGACAAGTATCTCAACTCATGGGAGTCCGGCACCTAAGATAACTACCAATTAAGCACGAATGTATCATGTTCTGTCGGCACGACAGAACATGATACATTCGTGCTTAATTGACAACCAACCGTTGTATGCCGTAAAATAGAGGCAACACCAAGCAAGTACATTGCGAGGTAACACAACAACTGAATACAGCAATGAGATCGCTCTCATCCAGAGAGGTGGAGGGAAACGGCCCTACGAAGCCCGGCAACCCATCTGCTAACAAGCAGGAAGGGTGCCAATTCCGGCGGAACGACGCACTAGAAGTTCCGCGAGATGAAGGGAATGTGCAATACGCCATACCCCTATAACATAGGGGTTTTTTGTGACTTCTTTCTCACTCCTTCTCACTCAAGACGCTCCCACTGCATCTATTTGGTTAAAATATCAAAAAGCCATATCATTATGGCTTTTTGATATGATAAGAAGGAGGAGGTAAACTCTTTGAGCAACTTTATGGAAAGCCCCAAATCATTTTTCACTAGTGAGTCCGTCACAGAGGGACATCCAGACAAACTTTGTGATCAAATCTCAGACGCCATTCTGGACGCCATTCTTGTGCAGGACCCCTTGGCGCGTGTCGCATGCGAAACCGCTACCACAACAGGTCTTGTATTGGTAGCAGGTGAGATCACAACATCGGCTTGGGTCGATATGCCCGCCATTGTGCGTAAGACAATCGAGCAGGCAGGCTATGTCAATGCTGAATATGGCTTTGACTATCGCACCTGTGGTATCGTCACCTCGATTGGCAAGCAGTCACCAGATATCGACATGGGTGTGAGTCGGTCGTTAGAGGCCAAAGATGGTGTCGTCAAACACCTGAGCGACGATGAACTAGAACAAATCGGTGCGGGTGATCAGGGCATGATGATTGGCTTTGCCTGTAACGAGACCCCCGAATATATGCCAATGCCAATTAGCCTTGCGCACAAGCTCACACGCCAACTCTCGGTTGAGCGTCGCAAAGCATGGATGGGAAGCGGGCCATTAGCGTATCTTCGTCCTGATGGTAAGAGCCAGGTAACGGTGCAATACGAACACGGGCGTCCTGTCCATGTTGATACGGTGGTTATCTCAACCCAACATGCGAGCTATGTCGATCAAGAGCAAATTCGTACCGACGTGTTAGAGCACGTCATCAAGCCTGTCATCCCTGCCCATTTGATCGACTCGTCAACCAAAGTTTTTGTGAATCCAACTGGGCGCTTCGTAACGGGCGGCCCAATGGGTGATGCTGGTTTGACCGGACGTAAGATCATTGTCGATACCTATGGTGGTATGGCGCGTCATGGTGGTGGCGCGTTCAGTGGCAAAGACCCGACAAAGGTAGACCGTTCGGCGGCATATGCGGCACGACATATCGCGAAAAATATTGTCGCGGCTGGTCTTGCGGATCGGCTCGAATTGCAAATTTCCTACGCTATTGGCGTTGCGCGTCCGCTTTCACTCTTCGTCGAAACCTTTGGTACAGGCAAAGTCTCCGACGATGAAATTATTCGTCTCATCAACGAGCATTTCGATCTGCGTCCTGCTGGTATCATCCAGGCATTGAACTTGCGTCGTCCAATATATCAGCCCACGGCGGCCTTCGGTCACTTCGGGCGTACCGACATCGAGGCCCCCTGGGAAGCATTGGATAAAGTGCCAATGTTGCGCAAGGGCGTTGGTGTGCGTGTGGAGAGCGGTGAAACTGTTTCATAACTCATACTCTATAGTCGAGGCAGGATAGGGGCAAAGCACCAGTCCTGCCCTCGTTTTTTTGTTAGTCATGCTTATGCTTCATAGCTATTTCTTGCTTGCTTCTCGTATAATAAATAAACAGTGCAAATGCGTTGTAGTATCTATTAGGACTTTACAAAGGTGCCGACAAAGAAAGAGAGCAAGTAGTGGATTTTTCACTCAGCGAGGAGCAGATCGCTATTCGTGATACGTGTCGTGAGTTCGCGGAACAAGAAATCAAGCCAATTGCGGAAGAGATAGATGCCACAGGTCAGTTTCCCTATGCTGTTATTCGCAAAATGGGAGAACTTGGTCTACTAGGTCTGCCCTTCCCAGAGCAGTATGGCGGTGCCGATGCCGACTTCCTGTCCTACTGTATCGCTATTGAAGAGATTTCGCGTGGCGATGTCTCGGTTGGTATCACAATGGAGGCGCACACATCACTGGGTGCATCACCGTTCTTTCTCTTTGGTACTGAAGTACAGAAAGAGCGTTACCTTACTCCACTTGTGCGCGGTGAGCAACTGTGGGCCTTTGGACTGACTGAACCGGAAGCTGGCTCTGACTCTGGTGGTACACAAACTCGTGCAACCTTACACAATGGGCAATGGCATATCAACGGCTCGAAAGCGTTTATCACGAATGCTGGCACTGATATGACGGGTGGCGTCACCATTACCGCCATCACAGGCACACGACCCGATGGACGCAACGAGATTACTAACGTTATTGTCCCTAGGGGTACCTCTGGCTACAACATCGGTAAGCCATACAAAAAGATGGGTTGGAAAGCATCGGATACACGACCCCTTGCCTTTGAAGAGTGCGTTGTGCCAGAAGAGAACATTCTTGGACAGCGTGGCGATGGCTTCAAGCAGTTTATGCAAATTCTCGATGCTGGACGTGTCGCTATCGCGGCTCTCTCCGTTGGTTTAGCACAGGCATGTCTTGATGAAGCCTTGAGTTATGCACAACAACGCAAGCAGTTTGGGCGTCCCATCAGCAAAAACCAGGCGATTCAGTTCAAACTAGCCGACATGGATACCGAGATCGAGTTAGCACGTTTAATGTATTATAAGGCCGCGTGGTTGCACATGCAAGGCAAGCCCTATACGCGTGAGGCATCGATAGCAAAACTTTTCGCCTCTGAAACTGCAAATCGTGCGGCAAATCAAGCGGTACAAATACACGGAGGCTATGGCTTTATGGACGAGTATCCTGTCTCACGCTACTTCCGTAGCGTAAAAATTAACGAAATCGGTGAAGGCACCAGCGAGGTTCAGCGCATGCTCATCGCGAAACTGCTTGGGTGCTAAGAATGGATGGCATAATGGTATGAGTGTAGTTACAACAAGGTTACTGGCAGAGATACCCCTTTTTTCTAACATGGACGATGATGAGCGGGCTGAAGTCCGCTCTATCATGACGGAAAGGATTTTTAAGCCTGGGCAGCAAGTCATGAATGCAGGCGATCCCAGTTGCGCGTTTAGCATTATCGAACGTGGTGAGGTCGAGGTATGGCTCACAGATGCCGATGGCAAAAAAGTTGTGCTCGACGTGTTAGGACCCGGCAAGTTTTTCGGTGAATTGGCGATGCTTTCTGGGGAAACACGCTCAGCTAGTGCAACGTCAGCAGAAGGGGTTGTCACGCTCGAATTAGATCGTAATGAGTTTTTTGATTTTCTTCGTCGGCGTCCAGATGCAGCCCTTGATGTATTAATAGAACTTGGGCAACGGCTTAAACACACCGATGATATCCTCCGCACTCGTGTCAGCCGCAATCCCAATGACGCTGAAGAGGTGCATCTTTCAGTGGGGCAACGTATTGCGGACCTCATCGCGGACTTTAGCGGCTCTATGCCTTTCTTGCTCATAAACCTCATTGCTTTTGTGTTATGGATTGTTGCTAACACATTAGGACCAAAAAGTATTCAATTTGACCCATACCCATTCCAGTTTCTTACGATGGCTGTCTCGCTCGAAGCAATCTTTCTGTCTATTTTTGTACTCATAAGTCAGAACCGACAATCAGCTAAGGATCGCATCAAAGCAGACTTGGACTATCGAGTAAATGTGAAGACTGAGCTAGAGATGAGCGTCATGACGACGAAGATGCAGGAAATGGAACAAAAACTGCATCATATTCACCAGGATATTTTAAGTAATCAGAAAGAAAAGGTCTAGCTAGCAACAAGAGAGTGGTGCAACAAGCATTAGATGTGCTTGCACCATTCTCTTGTTGCTGTACTTTTAAGCAGGCCAGTTAAACATGCTAAACGTTGCCGTTTGCACTGCTGACGTACCTTGCGTAGAAGGGTGCTCTTTCGCAACCCATACTGCGGAAGCGGTATTCACAGTCAAAAACGCTGCATCCTTCGTGCTGTCTTTGACCTCAATTGGTGCCGATTTCGCAAAGGCATCGTACATCTGATAGCCTGTGCTACTTTGCCACAAGAGGAAGCGTGTTCCTCCTTGCAAGGCGGCAGCAGTACTATCGCTTGAAAGGGTCGTAGGCAATGCCTTGGGATCATCAAGCGGGAAAGCTAGAACTGTGCCATGTATAGACTCGTCGATTTGCGTAGGATAGACATCTGTGAAGCGTCCTATGACAGGAGCTATTGATACAGGTGTCGCTTTCCCTTGTACTGTCGGTGTACTTGTAGTGTCAGGTGTTCCCTGTGTTGCCACTCCTGGATCGCTCGTGCTGAGCAAGAAGAGTGTGTCATTGATAACCTGTGGGTGGAACGACATCTCATCAGGGCGATAGACATGCTTGGCAACACTTATATCTGGACGCCAGGCACCATTGGGACGAGTTAACTCTGTCATCGTCTCCTGCGTCCAAACTGTACTATGTGGTTGCAAGTCGCCTGTAAACCATTCTTCTGACCAGAAAATGCGTGTGCCGTCATCTGTCGCTGTTGGTGATGTAAGAATATGACCGTTATTCGTTGTTGCGATAAGAGTAGAGATTGTATTTGGCTTCCTATACAGTTCATAACGCACCAATTGTGCATCACCCTTTGCGTCAATAGATGTTACAAGCAATGTGTCTTGTTGTATAAACGAGATACCTTGAATGGGCGTATGAATCCAGTCAGGAACAGTCGCCGTATCGAAGGTACCATGTTGTAACACAATTGGATGTCCAAATGGGTGTGATGTGTCCTGTGGCTGTGCGAGGGAAAGCGCGTTCAAACTCCAGGTTCTTGTAAGCGAGTGCGTTGTTGTATTCCTCTGATGCAGTCCCTGTTCCCCTTTTTGAGAAGCGTCGAACTGTAGCCACACTAGCCACTGCTGAGATGCTCCCAGGACAAAGAGTGGGCTGTGACTACTCGTTTTCAGTAATGGACTACTTTTTGTATCCTTTGGTGTAACCTGCTCAAGCATCCACTGAGTCTGACCATCAGCATAAGCTGAATAATAAATATGCTCAGGGGTTGCAACCGCGCTGGCAACATGTGGATAAGATGTTTCTGTAGTATAACTCACAGAAGCAATTAACGACGGATGTGTGATAGAAGCCGTAGTTGGCCCTGTACCACCGTGACTTGCCAGTGCCAGGAGTGAAACAAGCCCCCCAACTAAGAAGACCATCAAGACGCTTGCCGCCAAGCCAAGAACCGCGAATTGTCCCATTGGAGCAATACGCCTTTTGCGCTTCATCTGGATAACTGGTAAAGGTCCGGTCTCAGCGGTAGAAAAATCCCTAAGACTGTCTGGTTTCTTTGATGAAGTCCGTAACTGTTCTTTCACGTATGGCTTGAGAAAGTCTGGGACAGAAGAGGCAGACGATGCTTGTGCGTTAGACGAACGTTGAAGGAAACGTACATGTTCTGTCGCCAACGCTTGCATGAGTTTGGTATGTGCTTCGGGGGCAGGTTCAAGTACAGGCAAAAGGCGAATACTGTCACCAACACTATGTTGTTGCGCCAGGACGTGTCTGCATGCCGCGCATTGCTCCAAATGTACATCTAACTCCGTAGTATCAATCTGACCATGTTTTAATTCACGATATGCTGCGAGCATTGACCGCGCTTGGTTACAGTTCACTCTTCACCGACCTCTTTTTTGTACAATCCAATAAACCGTTCCCGTGCTCGCATGAGCCGCATCTTTACTGCTGATGAACTAATATTAAGTACATTAGCAATCTCCGCACAAGACAACCCATCATTTTCGTAAAGCCAGAGACAGACAGCGTATTTCGGCTGCAATTGCTTCATGACACGCTCAACAATCTCTTTATCCGCGACACGATTTTCAAAGCGTCCACCATCGTAACCATTGCGCTCGTAAAGTGCGCTGACCGAGCCTGAATGGTTTTCTTCGCTTGTGTTTGTAAAGTTGTCAGCTGTTCCACCAGCATCAGAAAGTACACCTGCCCCTATGCCACGATCCTCGTTGAATAACGAGAGTGGCAACCAGGAGATAAGTCGTCTGCGCCGCAGCGTATCGGTTGTCGTGTTGGCTGCTATACGGTAGAGCCATGCCGAAAGTGCTCCTGGTTGGACAACTGTCCCATTCAATAATGCTTTATATGCCTTTACAAACACGTCCTGTGCCAGATCATATGCTTGTTCACGGTTGCCAATCAAATGGTAAATGAAGTTCGTGATAGGTGTCTGAAAGCGTAGAAAGATCGCCTCAAAATCAGCGACATCCACCGTACCCGCATGCTCTTGTGAAGCAGTTTCAGGAAGCGAGGTGGGATACATTTCTCTCACATCCTCTGTACGGGTATCAGACACACTGCCTTCCTCATCTTTTAGTAATGGAACGGTGAATTTATTCGTGCGTTCTCCCTCAAATGGAGGATGCACATTGTTATTCATATTGTAGAAACGGATAGAGGTATCCATCAGTTACATCAACCTTATGCAAAGTAGAAGAATTTATGTCATACGGAATCTTTTCGTTTTTTATACTTATGTAGCATAACACATTTAAGCTATGTTTGCTGTGAACTAGTAGACATTAGCCTAATTTTCTATCTCTTATGAAGAGTGATGGAGACGTACCCCCTTGCCCCTACCACATGGCCTGTGACAAAATATAGACATCTCTTCCAACGGTACGTTTTTTTATGCTCTTATAGAACGTGCGTACTGTCCGTTGTCTTTCTTTTTACCTACCTCATCTCTTTGAAGGAGTTTACACATGGTCTCTCAAGGCTATATACGTTTTCCAAACATTCGTCAAGATCGTATTGTTTTTGTCTCCGAAGATGATCTCTGGCTGACGACGAGTGAGGGTGGACGCGCGGAACGCTTGACCGCGGGTGTTGGTGAGGCAACCTATCCATCTTTCTCGCCCAATGGTGAACTCTTGGCGTTTGTGGGGTGTGAAGAGGGACCGAGTGAGGTCTATGTCATGCCCACACTTGGCGGCACCGCGCAACGCCTGACCTTTCATGGTAGCAGTTGTCGCGTACTCGGCTGGTCGCTAGATGGCGAAGAAATTCTTTACGCAAGTAACGCAGGTCAGTTTGCACATCGTTTTGATGTGATCTATGCCGTAAAACCAACCGGCGGCCTACCGCGTCAATTGCCATACGGTATGGCAAACGCAATCTCTCTTGGTCCGCATGACGGTGTTGTGCTTGGGCGTAATGGCAACGAGATTGCGCACTGGAAACGTTATCGTGGTGGTACAGCAGGCCATTTATGGTGTGATGCAACGGGCAGTGGCACCTTTGAACGCTTGCAAAACCTCAAAGGCAACATTGTCAATCCGTGCTGGGTGGGCGAACGCATCTACTTTCTCTCCGATCAAGACGGTGTGGGCAATGTCTACTCCTGTACCCCACAGGGTGAGGACATCCGACAGCATACGCAGCAGCAAGACTTCTATGCGCGTCACCTCTCAAGTGATGGACAACGCCTCGTGTATCATGCGGGCGCGGAACTGTATCTGTTCGACCCACGCACCGAGCAGACACGCCAACTCTCCATCTCATTACCAAGTGTGCGTACACAGCGTAACCGCAAGTTTGTCTCCGCCACAACCTACCTCGACACATATGCGCTGCACCCAAAGGGCTATCAGGTCGCGCTAACGACACGTG
>JAABUQ010009331.1_pt1 | contig 13323 bp, 16 predicted proteins | sample 5560001 | NCBI WGS metagenome assembly JAABUQ01 (sample SAMN10711888, study PRJNA513371) | rock metagenome | isolation source: Antarctica rocks | place: Antarctica: Victoria Land, Finger Mt nord | collected 2015-12-18 | reverse complement strand
CAGCGGACCGTTCCCGCCCGTGTCGTCATACGCGATCCGGCCGCCATCGACCGCCAGGAAGCGCGTTTCCAAAGCGACCGAGCCTCCCGCCTGCCCGCGAGGGACGAAGGCGGTGGCGGTGGCGGTCGCCGCGCCCGTATCGAGCTGGGCCGGCACTGTGGGGTTCGTCGTCATGGGGAACACTCCGTGTGTGACTCACTGTCCCCACCCTAGCCGCCGCCACACAGACAGTGATTGACCAATGTCGCACATAATCCATACGTTTCCGCATGGCCTCTCGAGTACCGGACTGGCATCTGTTCAGGGCGTTTCTCGCGGTCGTGCGCGAGGGAAGCCTGTCGAGTGCTGCACGCACGCTCGGCGCGACACAGCCCACCATGGGCCGCCAGGTGGCCGCTCTCGAAGCGTCGCTCGGGGTCAGGCTGTTCACGCGATCGATCGATGGCCTGTCGCCGACGGAAGCAGGCGTGCGACTGATCCCGTCGGCGGAAGCCATGGCCGCTGCCGCCGAGGCAGCGCTGCGGTCGGCATCCGGTGACGTCGATGAGGAGCGTGGGACCGTTCGCATCACGGCGAGCGAGATCATCGGAGGTGAAATCCTGCCCTCGATCCTGGTCGACTTCCATGCTCTCCACCCCCGGACGTCGGTGGAACTCGCACTGTCGAACCGCAACGAGGATCTGCTGCGTGGCGACGCCGATATCGCCGTCCGGATGGTCCGACCGACCCAGGGCGGGCTCGTCGCGAAGCGGATCGGGCGCATCGACTGCGGGCTCTACGGCCATCGGCGCTACCTGAAAGGGCGCGCGATGCCGCTGAGCCTTCTGGATCTGAGTCAGCACGCGCTGATCGGATATGACCGCAACCCGGCCTACGCGCGGATGATCGAGAGGATGGGAGTGCCGTTGACCCGCGACACGTTCGCGTTCTGCTCCGACAGCGATCTCGCGCAGCTTGCGGCGTTGCGCGCGGGTTTCGGCATCGGAGCCAGCCAGCTGGGCATCGCGAGGAAAGACCGGAATCTCGTTCCCTTGCTCCATGCCGAGCTGATGTTCTCCATGGATGTCTGGCTCGCGATGCACCGCGACCTGCGCAGCGATCGCCGGATCCGATTGATCTTCGATCATCTGGCGCTGGAACTGGCGCGCTATGCGAAGACCAGCTCCCATGAAATGTGAGGAGTGACTATCCGTATCAAGCCGCGTCCGGCCAGACCCGGCTGCCCAAACTGATGCCGCGAGAGTCTGCTCCGGGTCGGGAACAGCGGTTCGCTTCCATCGTCCGTTGAAGGCCGGCCCCGGAGGCGCCCGTCCAGAAAGCAAGCCGCAGCCATGCCCAACTCACGCGCAGTCACGTCTCCGCAGCACCGCTCACGACGCAGGAGGCTTCTTGCCCTGAGCCGCCTGGTCGGCCCGCGCTTGCCACGCCGCCATGTCAGCCGCCTCGCTGAACATCACGCGCACACCCGTGCCGCCTTGGCTCACGCGGACCTTGCCTCCCTTGCGCGCCTTGTGCTCGGCCAGCCACGCCACGACCTCCGGGTCCTCGCTGGTTCGGCCCTCGAACTCGAGCACCCCGGCGATGTCTTCCTGCTTGCGACGTTTGACCATGGGTGCGCGCCTCCTGGACGCGCGGGGGAAGGTGCGGCGCGACCCAGCCACGGCGTTGTCGCCGTCAGCATACTGGCGGACCAGGCCGCCCCGGTCGGGGCACACGTGGCAGGAGCCTGCACCGCTCCCGCGGAGCAGGCCCCAACCCGGGTCAGGCGAGCTTCAGATTAGAGGCCGCCTGCTTGCCGCGCTCGGCAACAACGTCGTAGCTGACCTTCTGACCATCGTTCAGGCCCTGCAGCCCGGCCGCATGCACGGCCGTGATGTGCACGAACACGTCCTGGTTGCCATCCTGCGGCTGGATGAAGCCGAAACCCTTGGTCGCGTTGAACCACTTCACAGTGCCCGTTGCCATTGCTTGTCTCCCCCGTTCGAAGGCGAGGAGACCTAGACCATGGCCTGCCGGTTCGCCAGTCCGCTTCGGGTCGAGAGCCAAGGTTCAAACTGAGACACTACCGCTATGGCGCGGATGCCGGCCGCGTCGCGGCGCCGGCCTGGATCGGGGCCAGGCAGTCGCGGAAGGTCTCGGCGCAGGCGCGCCAGCTGAAGCGCTCGGCATGCGCCCGGCAGGCGGCGCGGTCGCCGTCGAGGGCGCCCAAGCAGGCGGCACGCAGGTCGTCCCCGACCGCGCCGACATGGCCTGAGGCGTCGCGCAGGATGTCGCGCGGGCCCATCACGTCGTAGGCGGCGACCGGCACGCCACAGGCCAGCGCCTCCAGCACCACCAGGCCGAACGTGTCGGTGCGGCTCGGGAACACGAACACGTCGCCGCCCGCATAGGCGCGTGCGAGGTCGTTCTCGGAGCGCTGTCCGGTGAAGGTGACCCCCAGGTAGGCGGCCTTCAGGGCGGCGAGCTGCGGCCCGCTGCCGACCACCACCTTGGAGCCCGGCAGGTCGAGATCGAGGAAGGCGGCGATGTTCTTCTCGACCGCGACGCGGCCGACATAGAGGAACACCGGGCCCGGCACGCCCCAATCCTCGCGTGGCAATGGTTGGAAGCGTTCCACATCGACGCCGCGCGACCAGCGCAGCAGACGGGTGAAGCCGCGCGCGGAGAGCGCCTGCGAGAGCGACTCGGTCGCCACCAGGGTGCCGCTGGCGGCGTTGTGGAAGCGCCGCAGGAACAGGTAGGGGATCCAGACCGGCAGCCCGGTGCGGGCCTGGATGTACTCCGGGAAGCGGGTGTGGAACGAGGTGGTGAAGCGCGCGCCGTGGTGACGCGCCCAGCTGCGTGCGGCGAGGCCGAGCGGGCCTTCGGTGGCGATATGCAGCGCGTCGGGGCGGAACGACGCGATCATGCGGGCCAGCGCGCGGCCCGGCAGCAGCGATAGCCGGATGTCGGGGTAGGTGGGGCAGGGGATGGTGCGGAAGCGGTCCGGCCCGATCACCTCGACCGCGTGGCCCATGGCGCGCAGCGCGCCGGCGACGGTGGACAGGGTGCGCACCACGCCGTTCACCTGCGGCATCCAGGCGTCGGAGACGATGAGGATGCGCGAGGGGCCCAGGATGCGCGAAGGTATGGGCGCGGTCGGCGGTCCGGCGGAGCTGTCGGGCACGTCGGGGCGATCCTCGGCTGGTCGGTCAGGCGACGCGGGACACCGGCGGCTGCACGATCCGCGCGAGCTGCCTTTGCATGAACGAGAGCCGGTTGCGTTCGGCCCAGTCGATCAGCTCCAGCGTGCCGTCCGCATGCTCGACCAGGGCGGTGCAGCTCTCCACCCAGTCGCCGTCATTGATGTAGAGCACGCCCGCGATGTCGCGCATCTCGGCATGGTGGATGTGGCCGCATATCACGCCGTCCAGCCCGCGCCGGCGCGCCTCCTCGGCGAGCGCGTGCTCGAAGCGGTCGATCGCCATCACCGCGCCCTTCACCTGGCGCTTCAGCCACGCCGAGAGCGAGCGGTAGGGCAGCCCCAGCCGGCGGCGCAGCGCGTTGAACCAGCGATTGACCACCAGGGCGGCGGTGTAGGCGCGGTCGCCGAGCAGGGCGAGGAACTTGGCGTAGCGCACCACGCTGTCGAAGGCGTCGCCGTGCATGACCAGCAGCCTGCGTCCGTCCGCGGTCTCGTGCACCGCGTCCTGGCACAGCCGGACGCCGGCGATCTCCAGCTTCATCGGCAGCCAGGCGCGGAACATCTCGTCGTGGTTGCCGGGGATGTAGACCACGTCGGTGCCGTTGCGCGCCATGCGCAGGATCAGGCGCAGCACCTCGTCATGGTGGGTGTCCCAGTACCAGGACTTCTTGAGCCGCCAGCCATCGATGATGTCGCCGACCAGGTAGAGCGTGTCGCACGAGACCTTGCCGAGGAAGTCCGCCAGGAAGTCGCTGCGGCAGCCCTTGGTGCCCAGGTGGGTGTCGGAGATGAACACCGTCCGGTAGCGCGTGCGGAGCGGCTCGAACGGCGCGGATCCCATCTCGAATCCCTCCATGACGTTGCAACGTCGTAGCGAGCGCCCTATACGCCGCCTCCGCCGGTGCCGACATGACGATTGCATGATGACTTGCGGCTCAACCCCGACTTGCAATCGTCACGTGGGATGGCGTCCAGGTTCTGGCATGATCGCGGGTTGTATCCAGGAATTCCCCGCGCTCCATGCTGGTCATCTACAACCCCACCGCCGGGCGCCGTCGCGTGCGCCACCTCTGGAGCGTGCTCGACGTGCTGGTGGCGCACGGGGTCCGGCTGGAGGTGGTTGAGACCCGGCGCGCCGGCCATGCGCGCAGCCTGGCGCACGAGGCGGTGCGCTGCGGCGTCCGGCTGGTGGTCGCGGCCGGCGGCGACGGCACCATCGCCGAGGTCGCCGACGGCATGACCGGGTCGGACAGCCGATTGGGGATCATCCCGCTCGGAACTGCCAACGTGCTCGCGCACGAGCTGCGTTTGCCGTTCGCCGCCCTCGACGTCGCCTCCACCCTGGTGTCGAACCAGGTGGCGGCGCTGTGGCCCGGCATCGCACGCAGCGCCGGCGGCAGCCGTCTGTTCGTGCAGATGCTCGGGATCGGCTTCGACGCGCACGTGGTGCACCACGTCTCGCGCCCGGTGAAGCGCGCCATCGGACGCGGCGCCTACGTGGTGCAGACCCTGCGCGAGCTGCCGCGCTACCGCTTCGAGACCATGCGGGTCACGGTCGACGGCGTCGCGCACGAGGCCGGCAACGTGATCGTCTCCAAGGGATGCCTGTACGGCGGCCCCTACATGCTGGCGCCGGAGGCCTCGTCCGCGGCGCCCGGCTTCTCGGTGGTGCTGTTCAAGCACGCCGGCATCGGCTCGGCGCTGCTCGCGGGTGCGGCACTGCCGCTGAACCTGATGGTCCGGCTTCCGGGCGTCACCCGGCTGCGCGCCAGCAACGTCGCCTTCAGCGAAGGCCACGCGATGCCGGCGCAGTCCGACGGCGATCCCGCCGGCTCCACGCCGCTGCACGTCACCGACGCGATCAGCCCGATCGCGGTGCTGGTCGGACGCCTGGCGAACGGCCGCGCATGAACGGCCGTCACCAGCTCGGCCACAGGCCGGGGGTCGCCAGCTCGACCAGGTTGTCGTCGGTGTCGCGCAGGTACAGGCTGGTGCCGCCCCGGGGCCAGGTGATGCGGCTCTCCACGGGAACCGCCTCCGCCCGCAGCTGCGCCTCCCAGGCGGCCAGTTCGCCGAGCGGGATGGCGAAGCATAAATGCACGCCACCGACGCCGTCATGCGCGGGGATGTCGCCGCCGCCGTCGGTGGGGGTGGGCGTGGTGGAGCCGCCGCGCAGGAACAGCAGCAGGATGCTGGCCCCGGGCACCGACAACCCCGCCATGCGCTCGTCGCGCAGGAACAGCTCGAAGCCGAACACGCGCTGGTAGAAGGCCTGCGCGCGGTCGATGTCGGCCACGTACACCGAGGTCTCCAGCAGGTGCCCCAGTCTCGGGTGGGTCGGTTTCGGCTGGTCCGACTTCGCGGTTGGATCTGCCGGCATGCCTGGTGCTCCTCTGGTGGCCGGCCACAGCATGCCGGGGCCGGCCGGTCCCGACCACCAATGCTTGCACGCCGCCCTTAACTGACTATCTCTGGCCGTCATGCAGACACATCAATCTGACGGCCACGACCCGATCGGCTGGCACGGCACCACCATCCTCTGCGTCCGACGCGGCGGCGAGGTGGCGATGGCCGGCGACGGCCAGGTGACGCTCGGCCAGACGGTCATCAAGGGCAACGCCCGCAAGGTGCGCCGGATCGGCCCGACAGGCGCGATCCTGTCGGGGTTCGCCGGCGCCACCGCCGACGCCTTCACCCTGCTGGAGCGGCTGGAGGCCAAGCTGGAGCGCTATCCGGACCAGCTCGAGCGGGCCTGCGTCGAGCTGGCCAAGGACTGGCGCACCGACCGCTACCTGCGCCGGCTGGAGGCGATGATGGCGGTCGCCGACGCCACCCGTTCCTTCACCCTGACCGGCAACGGCGACGTGCTGGAGCCCGATGACGGCGTGATCGCGATCGGTTCCGGCGGCAACTATGCCCTCGCCGCGGCGCGCGCGCTGCTCACCATCGACGGCCTCTCCGCCGAGGAGATCGCGCGACGGGCGATGCGCATCGCCGGCGACATCTGCGTTTACACCAACTATTCCGTCATCGTGGAGAGCCTGGGCGCGCCCGCTCCGCGCGAAGGGGAGCGAGCCTGATGGACGTGCCCACCTACTCGCCGCGCGAGATCGTCTCCGAGCTGGACCGCTTCATCGTCGGCCAGACCGACGCCAAGCGCGCCGTCGCCATCGCCCTGCGCAACCGCTGGCGCCGCGCGCAGCTGCCAGAGGGCATACGCGAGGAGGTGGTGCCCAAGAACATCCTGATGATCGGCCCGACCGGCTGCGGCAAGACCGAGATCGCGCGCCGGCTGGCACGGCTGGCGCAGGCGCCATTCATCAAGGTGGAGGCGACCAAGTTCACCGAGGTCGGCTATGTCGGCCGCGACGTCGACAGCATCGTGCGCGACCTGGTCGAGGTCAGCCTCAACATGCTGCGCGACATACGCCGCCGCGACGTGCAGGCGCGTGCCGAGCTGGCCGCCGAGGATCGGCTGGTCAACGCCCTGGTCGGCGACACCGCCAGTGCCGACACCAAGTCCAAGTTCCGACGCATGCTCCGCGACGGCGAGCTGGAGGGCAAGGAGGTCGAGGTCGCGGTCAGCGATGCGCAGGGCTCGCCGCTCGGCCAGATGGACATCCCCGGGATGCCTGCCGGCAGCATGATCAACCTCGGGGAGATGATGAAGGGCATGTTCAACAAGCCCGCGCAGTCGCGTCGCATGACGGTCGAGGCGGCGCGCACGGCACTCACCCGCGAGGAGGCCGACCGCCTGCTCGACAATGACAGCCTGGCGCGGGAAGCCGTCGAGCACGCGCAGGACCACGGCATCGTCTTCCTCGACGAGATCGACAAGGTGTGCGCGCGCTCGTCCGAGGGCGGCTTCCGCGGCGCCGACGTCTCCCGCGAGGGCGTGCAGCGCGACCTGCTGCCGCTGATCGAGGGCACCACGGTCTCGACCAAGTACGGCCCGGTGAAGACCGACCACATCCTGTTCATCGCGTCCGGCGCCTTCACCCTGGCCAAGCCGGCCGACCTGCTGCCCGAGCTGCAGGGGCGCCTGCCGATACGCGTCGAGCTGGCGCCGCTGTCGCGCGCCGACCTGCGGCGCATCCTGACGGAGCCGGAACACTCCCTGCTCAAGCAGTACACCGCACTGATGGGCACCGAGGCGGTGACGCTGGATTTCGGCGAGGACGCGATCGACGCGCTGGCCGATCTCGCCGCCGACATCAACGACCGCGTCGAGAACATCGGCGCGCGCCGCCTGGCCACCGTGCTGGAGCGGCTGCTGGAGGAGGTGAGTTTCACGGCGAGCGACCGCCCGAACGACGTGGTGCACGTTGATGCCGCCTACGTGCTCGAAAAGGTGGCGCCGCTCGCCCAGAAGGGCGATCTCAGCCGGTTCATCCTGTAGCCATGGCCGATCCGTTCGTCGCCCCGGAAGAGACCAGCGCCGCCGAGGCGATTGCCGCCATCGGCGAGGAGCTCGACGTGTTCGACGACTGGATGCAGCGCTACCAGTACATCATCGAGCTGGGTCGCAAGCTGCCGAAGTTCCCCGAGGGCTGGACCGACGACGCGCATCGCGTGCCCGGCTGCCAGAGCCGGGTCTGGATGGAGGCTGACCTCTCGGACGGCACCCTGCGGCTGGCGGGCGCCTCGGACGCCGCCATCGTGTCGGGGCTGGTGGCGCTGCTGCTGCGCGTCTATTCCGGCCGCACGCCGCAGGAGGTGCTGCGCACCGATCCCGTGTTCCTCAAGGATCTCGGCCTGCTGGAGGCGCTGTCCACCAACCGCGGCAACGGCATCGCCGCCATGGCCCGCGCGGTGCAGCAGGCGGCGCGACAGGCCGTCGCCGCCTGATCGCGGCGTGCCGGCGACTCCGTGGGCAGACGTATTGTTGAAGGCATTTTTCCACACCCGGGCACGATCTGGCGCGTTGTGCTGACCTAAGAGTCGCTCCCCGGCGACCGGATCAGCGAGGAGACGCGGGCATGATCAAGGCCATCGGCTATGCCGCCAAGCATTCGTTCAGTTCCCTCAAGCCGTTCGCGTTCGAGCGCGAGGAGGCGGGTGCCGACGAGATCGAGCTGGACGTGCTGTTCTGCGGCGTCTGTCATTCCGACATCCACCAGGTAAAGAACGAGTGGTCCAACACGGTGTATCCGTGCATGCCCGGCCACGAGGCGGTGGGGCGGGTGACCAAGGTCGGCGCGTCCGTGACCCGGCACGAGGTCGGCGACATGGTCGGCGTCGGCTGCATGATCGAGAGCTGCCGCCGTTGCGAGCCCTGCCGGACCGGCGAGCAGAATTACTGCGAGGGGCCCAATAGCTGGCTCGCCACCTATAACGGCCCGATGGTGCCGTCGGCGATGTCGCCCACCGGCGAGAATATGTACGGCCGCGACAACAGCTTCGGCGGCTATTCCAACATGCTCGTCGTGCACGAGGACTTCGCGCTCAAGATCCCCGCGAAGCTGAAGCCGGAGGTGGCGGCGCCGATCCTGTGCGCGGGCGTCACCACCTATTCGCCGATGAAGCACTGGGGCGTGAAGGCGGGCGACAAGGTGGGCATCATCGGGTTCGGCGGCCTCGGCGACATGGCGGCCAAGCTGGCCCGCGCGATGGGCGCCAAGGTGACCCTCTTCACGACGAGCAAGGAGAAGGTCGATGACGCCATCCGGCTCGGCGTGGAGGGCGTGCTGTCGAGCGACAAGGCGGCGATGAAGGCGCTGAAGTCGAGCTTCGACTACATGCTCTCGACGATCCCGCAGAAGCACGACCTCAACCCGTTCGTCGAGCTGCTCAAGCGCGACGCGACGCTCACCGTGGTGGGCGCGCTGGAGTCGATGACCGGGCTCAACAACCAGGAGATGGCGTTCCACCGCAAGAGCGTCGCCGGGTCGCTGATCGGCAGCCTCGCCGACACCCAGGAGGTGCTCGATTTCTGCGCCGAGCACGGCATCGGCCCGGACATCGAGGTGATCGACATCGAGAAGATCAACGAAGCCTACAAGAAGGTCGAGAAGGGCGAGGTGCGGTTCCGCTACGTCATCGACATGGCGTCGCTGAAGCGCGAGCAGGCCGCGTGAGCGGGTCGGGATGGCGGGTAATCAGGCAGGAGCGCGCGCGATGAACAAGGTCCCCGCTTCGAACAAGGTCGTGGTGGTGACGGGCGGCACCGTCGGGATCGGCCGCGCGACGGTGCGCGCCTTCGCCGAGAAGGGCTGGTCGGTCGGGATCATCGCGCGCGACGAGGCCCGGCTGCGCGCGATCGAGACGGAGCTGCGCGGACTCGGCGTGGCGGCGCTCGGCATCTCGGCCGACGTCGCGGACGTGGCCGGGGTGGATGCCGCCGCCGTCCGCTTCGAGGCCGAGCTCGGACCGATCACGGTGTGGGTGAACAACGCGATGGCCACCGTGGTCAGCTCGGCGCGCGACATCACCCCGGAGGAGTTCGCGCGCGTCACCGACGTGACCTATCTCGGCCAGGTGCACGGCACGCTGGCCGCACTGCGACACATGACGCCGCGCAAGTGTGGGACGATCATCCAGATCAGCTCCGGGCTGGGCATCCGCTCGGCGCCGCTGCAATCGGCCTATTGCGGCGCCAAGGCGGCGGTGCGCGGCTTCACCGACAGCCTGCGCTCCGAGCTGATCCATGACGGGCTCGGCGCGATCCAGCTTACGGTGGTCTACCTGCCGGCGGTGAACACGCCGCAGTTCGACTGGGCGCGCAACCATACCGGCCGGAGGCAGACTGTACCCGACCCGGTATTCGACCCGCGCCTATGCGCGGCGGCCGTGCTGTTCGCCGCAACGCACAGGCGGCGCGAGATCTGGGTGGGCCGCTCCACGCTGCAGATGGCGGTTGGGCAGCGGCTGGTGCCCGGCCTGCTCGACCGCCAGGCGGCGTCGATGTGGAAGGCGCAGCTGCAGGGCGACGAGGCGCCGACGGTGCCGGAGGGCAACCTGTTCGCGCCGGTCGCCGGCGATCCCGGCATAGACGGACGCTTCGGCGACCGCACCAAGCCCACGCAGGGCGAGTTCTGGACCAGCCGCAACCGGGACGCGGCGCTGGCGGGCGTGGTCGGGCTCGGCGTGCTGGGTGTGGCGACGCTGGCCGCACCGGCGGTGCTGATGGCCGGGCTGCTGTCCCGCGCACCGATCCGCCCGGGTGCCATGCTGGCGGCATCATTGATCCAGGGCGCGCTAACCCGGCGGCAACGCGGGCGGTCGTAACAGCCCGGTCGTGTCCGCCGGGAGCAGTGTGGTGGCAAGCACGGCCAGGGTTTCAGGATCGCCCTCGCTCAGCAGCACGAGGTTGCCGAACATTCGCAGCGAGGTGGCGAGCCGGCACTGCTCGCGGCTGAAGCCGAACATCAGCCGGAGCACGAGGACCGCGACGATGATCGCGCCGACGTGCAGGATCACCCGGCCGATCGTCGCCGAGATGTCCAGGTTGGCGAGCACCTCTCCGAAGGCGGCACGATAGCCCCCCGCGTCGCCGGACGGCAGGGTCGATCGCCCGCTAAACACCCAGACCACGCCTGCGCCGAGCAACGTCGCGACCACGAACGAGCCTACGCCGAGCACCGACGCACGCCGTGCCTGCCGGTCGATCCGGCGGAGAAGCAAGGCAGGATCGGTCATCGGCCTGGTCCGTTCGCTCTGAGGGTGGAACGGCGTTTCATTCCTGCATCCCGTATCGTCGGCCGCGTATCCGGGATCATGCCAAGCATGGCCGCCGATGTGGTTTGGTGCGGAACAACGGCGGCACCCGGTCGCCTCCACCTGGCACTGGAATGGAGTGTCTGACGGGCCACCGAGCCGCTTCCAATTAACGGTCAGCGGCTGCGAGATCAGTTTTGGAAAAATCGTCTCCCTTGAACAGCAGCGGGAGGCTGCGTTTCTTAGGCAAGGCATAGGACGCGCAGTCGCCAAGGTTGAGAGAAGCCGGATGACGGCCTTTACCGAACCGCAGGAAGGCTTTCCGGGCCTTCTCCGTCAATTCCGCATCCTGTGCCACTATCTGCATCTCCGCCCGCGCGATCAGCGCGTCGAGGTCCGTCCAGGAAGCGGCGTCCCCGGTGCGTCCGGCCAGCACCATGCTGGTTTCGAGCAGGCTGACCGCTGACAACAGACAACCATCGGCCTCGGCAATAATTCGGAGGAAAACGTCTGCCTCCGGCTCACGTCCGAGAATCGCGATCAAGGCCGAGTTGTCGACCACGATCACACCGGCAGGCCGTCCTCATCATAGAGGTCGGCATCGGTCAGCAACTCGCGACCCTTCAGCCGCATGGCGCTGCGGAGACTGATGGCCCGGAGATCGTCATAGAGAATGGCCGCATCTGGCCGAGCGGCGCGACGCCGCCGGACGCCATCGGGGATGAACTCCGCCCCTGCCTGCTCCAAGGCCCGTCGAACATCGTTGAGAGTGCCCGGCGCGACGCGCACGGCTCCATTCGCTGCTTCGATGCGGCGGATGGTGACGACCGAGACCTGAGCCCACTGGACGAGTTCGATCTGCTCAAGTCGTAAGAGTGCGCGCGCAGCACAAATTTATTCCAGTATAATTTTCATGAGAGAAAGCTATCCCGGAGGAGCACTTTCGTTCAACCTTAAATCCGCAAACAGGTCGTCAGTGACGTTAAACTCAAGCTGGTAAATTAGCAGATGTATAGACTATGTAGATACGGCGGATGGCACAGGCCGGGATTGGGAGGCGTACATGAAGGTCATGGTGAAGAAGTGGGGCAACAGTGCGTCGGTGCGCATCCCGGCGAGTGTCATGGAGGCGGCCAGGCTTCACCTGGATCAGCCTGTGGACGTGCGGGAGGAGCAGGGTCGGATCATCATCGAGCCGATGCGCCCTGAAGCCTACGACATTACGGCGCTCGTCGCGGGGATCACTGACGAGAACCGGCATGAGGCGGTCGAGAGCGGGCCGGCGGTCGGAAAAGAGATCTGGTGATGCCAGCCGCCTACGTGCCGGACGCGGGGGATATCGTCTGGCTGCAGTTTGATCCGCAGGCCGGTCACGAGCAGGCAGGACGCCGCCCGGCCGTCGTTCTCAGTCCGGCCAGCTATAATGGCCGCGCTGGCATGATCATCTGCTGTCCGACGACGACGCGGATCAAGGGCTACCCTTTCGAGGTGACGCTTGTTGGGCAGTCGCCGAGCGTCGTCCTAGCGGACCAGGTGAAGAGCCAGGAATGGCGCGCCCGCAAGGCGACGCGGAAGGGGCGGATCAGTCAGGTAGAGCTGGCTGAAGTTCGAGCCAAACTGAAAGCCCTAATTGGATAGTTGGCCGTTATGACAACTGCTATTAGCCGTACGTGAGAACTGCGCTGCGTACACAATATGCCCGCTGGCGATCCGGATATTTATCAATTGAAGCCTCCTAACAGCCTGTCATACTCGTTTACTGACGGTAGTTTCGCTCCTGGCTGATTATGCGGCTTGTAGGCGGCCGATCCACTTGCAACTCGCTTGAACTCCAATGATCTTCCATTACCAAATTTTCCGCCAACTCTGATCTGACAGGCTGCTAGATGTGCTGTAGGATTTGGAAGGGTTGTTCCTGCATCTACAATCTATCCGTACAGGGGATGCTGTAACTTTTCAGCGAAGGATCGAGACTACGTCATGGCTGTACCGTTTCTAGACTCCCTAAAGAACTTCGTGCCCAGCCTGGAGAAAGCCACGGAAGTCACCTATGTGCTGCTTCTATCAAGCTTCGTTCTAACTGCCGACTGTGCAGCACTTTATGCGCATGGGATGAATATTTTTCATCTGTCGGATGTGCCTGACATCATAAAACCCCGTCTTGCAATTGAAGCCGTCATCCTGGTGATCGTGTTTGGTATTATAATGAGTCTAGTAATGCCGTTCGTTATGGTATTTGCAAACTTCGTGGTACTGGAAATTGTAGGACGCGCTTGGGATTACATAGCTGTTCGTCTCGATCCGAACGGTAATCCACAGCATACGAATTATAGCTCCTGGGTATCGATTCATGCCCTCGAAAGAAAAGCGCACGAGACTAAGGAAAATTATTATCTGAATCTGCTTAAGGATGCTAAAGAAAAGGAGATTGAGCATTCTTGTAAGATAGAGCAGACTGCACTGCTTGCATTAGGCACACTTAC
>JAABUQ010009330.1_pt1 | contig 13324 bp, 12 predicted proteins | sample 5560001 | NCBI WGS metagenome assembly JAABUQ01 (sample SAMN10711888, study PRJNA513371) | rock metagenome | isolation source: Antarctica rocks | place: Antarctica: Victoria Land, Finger Mt nord | collected 2015-12-18 | reverse complement strand
CTGCACGAACCCTGCCCCGCAGGCGCGGCGGGTGTGCAGGGCGCGCGCGAGGTTGGCCGTCGAGTCCTTCACGCCGACGATGTTCCGGTGCTGCGCCAGATGCGCCATGGTCTCGACGCTCATGTCGACCACGCTGCGCGACGGGATGTTGTAGATCACGATCGGCAGGTCGACCGCGTCGGCGATGGCGGTGTAGTGCAGGATCATGCCCTGCTGGGTCGGCTTGTTGTAGTACGGCGTCACGATAAGGGCAGCGTCGGCCCCGGCCTGCTTGGCATGCCTTGTCAGCTCAATCGCCTCCGCCGTGCTGTTCGACCCCGCGCCGGCCAGCACCGGCACCCGCCCGGCGGCAACATGCACGGCGATCTCGACCACGCGGCGGTGCTCGTCATGGCTCAGCGTCGGGCTTTCCCCCGTCGTGCCCACGGGGACGATGCCGTTGGTGCCCTGCTGGATTTGCCAGTCCACGAAGGCGCTGAACGCGGCCTCGTCCACCGCGCCGTCCGGGTGCATCGGCGTGATCAGGGCGACGAAGGAACCCTGGAACAGGGGAGTGGACATGACGGGCCTCGGGCGGACAGGGGACCGCTGAGCCTAGGCACATGGGGGGTGCGCCGCAAGTCCAGGCGGTCCTATAACGCTCAATGCGCCGCGCCATGATCCTGTTCGTGCTGATCCCGCTTTTGGCCGCGCCCGCCGCCCACGCCGCGACGGCGGCGCAGGACGTGTTCGCCGCAGTCCGGGGCGAGCGTTGGGCCGAGGCCGACACGCTCGCCGCGGCGTTGCCTGATCCGCTGGCGCATAAGCTCGTGCTGTATTTCCGCCTGCTCGCCGCCGGCGGCGGCCACAGCCCCGAGATCGCATCGTTCATCGCGGAGAACCCGTCCTGGCCGCAGCAGGCGCTGCTGGCCCGCCGCTTGGACGAGGCGCTGGCCGTGGACGGCGACGACCCGGCGCTGCTCGCCCGTTGCCAGCGGCCCCCCGTCCCCTCCTACGTCCTGCTGCGCTGCGCCGAGGCCGCGGAGCGCGCCGGCCATGCCGCCGAAGCCGCGCAGGACGCCCGTGCCGCGTGGGTCAGCGGCGTGGAGCCGTCGGAGGAGGTGGCGTTCATCCGCGCATGGGGCCGGGTCCTGGCCGCGGACGACCAGTGGCGGCGGTTCGACCGCCTGGCCTGGACCGACTCCGGCCTGCCGGGCAGCCCCGCCACACGCCAAGCCGTCCGGGTTTGTCCCGCCGACCGCCCGGCCGCCGAGGCCAGGCTGGCGTTGCGGCGCAACGACCACTCCGCTGCTGCCCTGGTCTCCGCGCTCGCGGGCCGTGCCGACCCGGCCATGGTGCTCGACCTGGCGAAATGGCACCGCCGCGCCGACCAGGACCGCGCCGCGCTGGCCGTATGGATGGACCGCGGCGCAGAGGCGGAGGCCGCCGCTCCGGCCGACCGTCGACAGGCGTTCTGGGACGAGCGCAACCTGTTGGCCCGGCGCATGCTGCGCGCTGGCAACCCAGCCGCCGCCTACGCCCTGGCGAGCGGCACCCATCAAACCGGCGAGGCAGCGGCCGACGCGGAGTTCCTTGCTGGATGGATCGCGCTGCGCCGCCTCGACCAGCCAGCCGTCGCCGCCCAGCACTTCCATGCCCTCGCGGCCCTGTCCCATGCGGCGATCACCCAGGGCCGGGCACACTACTGGATCGCTCGGACGGCGGCGGCGCAGGGCGACGCCGCGGGCGCGCAGGCCGCCTACGCCCAGGCTGCGCTATGGCCGACCACCTTTTACGGACAACTCGCCGCCCGCGCCCTCGGCGACGACAGCGCAGCGCTCGCCGCCCGCGTCCTGGCTGTGCAGGACCCAGTTTGGGACGACGGGCAGGCCGCAGCCTTCAGCTCCCGAGAGCTGGCGCAGGCCGCCGTGCTGTTGTTTGTGTGGGGCGAGCCGCGCCGGGCGAGGCCGTTCCTGCAACGCCTCGGCGAGACCGCGCCAGACAACGCTGGGCGCGCGATGGCGGCCCACGTGGCGCTGGGCCTCGGGATGCCGGACCAGGCGGTCGCGATCGCCCGCCGGGCTGGCCGGGACGGGCTGATGCTGCCGGGCGCTGGATGGCCTATCGGCGTCGAACCCCTGGCCGGACCGGTTGAGCCCGCGGTGGCGCTGGGCCTCATCCGGCAGGAAAGCAGCTTCGATGTCGAGGCTGTGAGCCCGGCGGGCGCCCGCGGGCTGATGCAACTCATGCCGGCAACCGCCGCCAGCGTGGCGCAGCGGCTGAACGAGCCGGTCAACCTACCGGCGCTGACGGCCGACGCAGGCTACAACATGCGGCTCGGCATGGCGTACTTGCAGGGGTTGCTCGACCAGTTCGGCGGCGCGCTGCCCTTGGCCGCCGCAGCCTACAACGCCGGGCCGAGCCGGGTGCAGGACTGGATCGCGGGATACGGCGACCCGCTGGCCGGGCCGGTCGGCATGGTCGACTGGATCGAGCTCATCCCGTTCAACGAGACCCGCAACTATGTGCAGCGCGTCGTTGAGAACGTGGTGGTCTATCGTGCCCGCTACGGCAGCGTCCTGCCGCACCCGCTGGAGCCGTGGGGCGGATGAGCCGGCTGATAGCGGGCTTTTTCGGCGTGGGCTTCTTCCCGGTAGCGCCGGGCACGGCGGGATCGGCGGTGGCGCTGCTGGTTGGCGTGGTGTTGATGCTGGGGCCGCCCTGGCTGTTGCCGCTCGGCGCGGCGATTGCGGTCGCGGCTGGCCTTCTGGCCATCCCGCGCACCGTGACCGACCCGCAGGCCGATCCCGGCTGGGTCGTGATCGACGAGGTCGCGGGCCAATGGATCGCGCTGCTGGGCCTCGCCGATGTGTCGGCCGTCGGCCTGCTCCTGGCCTTCATCGGCTTCCGTGCGCTCGACATCTGGAAACCGGGGCCGGTCGGCTGGGCGGACCGCCAGGCCGGCGCGTTCGGCATCATGGCCGACGACGTCTTGGCCGGCGTCATCGTCGCATTGATGCTCTACGCTGCCCGGCACGTCGTATCTTTCTAAGCGGAGGGCCAACCGCATGTTCACCCCGGCACTGTTGCAGGCCGCGACAACCTTGCTCGCCGAGTGCAGGAGCCGTGGCCTGATGCTCGCCACCGCAGAAAGCTGCACCGGAGGCTTGATCGCCGCCGTGCTGACCGAGATCGCCGGCTCCTCGGATGTGGTGGACCGTGGCTTCGTCACCTATTCGAACGGGGCCAAGTCGGACATGCTTGGGGTGCCGCCCGAGTTGATCGAGGCGAACGGCGCGGTGAGCGGCCCGGTCGCCGCCAGCATGGCAGCCGGCGCATTGCAGCGTTCGAGGGCCGCGCTGACGATCGCCGTGACCGGAGTCGCCGGCCCCGGCGGCGGGACCAAGGGCAAGCCCGTCGGGACAGTCTGGTTCGGCATGGGCATCCGCGGCAGCGCGAGCACGACGGAATGCCAAGTGTTTCCCGGCGACCGCGCCGCAGTGCGGCAGGCTACGGTGGCACACGCCTTGGCGATGCTACGGGCAGCAGCCAAGGCGCAGTAGGGTCTTTGCAGCCTGCGCCTAGTTTGACACCGGCGGCTGAGCAGGCATGAAGGCAATGTCGCTGGGACTCGGCGAGGCGCCGGTCCGGTGGCCTGACCGCACCTGGGCGAACACGTCCTCGATTCGACGGCTGACCAACGTGGCGCGTGACCCTTGGAACGCCGAAAAAAGCAGCGACGGCAAAGCAAGGAACGGGCTCGGCTGCCGTCCGACGGCGTTGACCTGAATAACCCCAAGGACTCTGTTGTTCCTGGACGACCGCATTCCGACGCTGGTTTCATGCAAGAAGTTCAAGATCGTCGCGGTCGAGCTGTCGTTGCTGATCGTGCGGGTCACTGCGCCCGACAGCACGTACTCATCCGGTGCGATCCCGGACGCAGCCATCGATGCGGAAGGGATGATCTTGTTGCTGGCCGCACGGGAGATGATTGCGGGTGGGATGTCGCGCGCGATCTCTTGTCCAGCCTTCGTGAGCGCCGTGAACGGCAAAATGCGAAGGCTCGTGACTTGGCTCACGTCGAAATCCGGCGGGAACGCGAAGCCATATTCCGGAAGCTTCGGTCCGCTTGGGTTGTATTGCTCCGTTGCGGCCGTTGATTGCGCGACCGCGTCCAGCGGACGGATTTCCTCATCTGTCAGGAAGCCGCCATGGTCCGCTTGCAAATGCACGTCATGGGAACATCCGGCAATCAAGAGAGCCAACCAAGCAAAAACAATGAGACGCCCTGCAGTCACGTTCCACCTTTTTCGTCTGTGACCAAGAGTCGTCGAGAACCCAACACACGTTATACGGCTGACGTTGCCACCCAGCTCCAAACACGCCCTAGACGAGAATTGCGTCCCGGATCGCCGCCGCAGCCTCCACCACATGCGCTGCTGTCACGTCAAGGTGCGTGCAGGCCCGCGCCCGGTGCTTGCCCATCACCGAAATCAACACCCCCGCATTGCGCACTCGGACCGCAAGCTCGTCCGCAGTCAGCCCGGCCGCTTTGGTGTCGAAGTACACCAGGTTCGTTTCCGGCTGCTCGACAACGAGTCCTGGAACCTGCGCCAGGCTGCGGGCCAGCGCACGCGCGTTCTTATGGTCGTCCGCCAGCCGGTCGATGTTGTGGTCCAACGCATACAGGCACGCCGCCGCGCACAGCCCGCCCTGCCGCATCGACCCGCCCATCCGTTGTTTCCAGCGCCACGCCGCGTCGATGAACTCCGCCGACCCCGCCAGCACCGCCCCCAGCGGAGCGCCGAGCCCCTTGGTGAAATCGAGCCATACCGTGTCGTACCCGGTCGCCATCTCCGCCGCCGGGACACCCGCGGCGACCACGGCGTTCATCAGCCGCGCGCCGTCCATATGCGTGACCATGCCGTGCGCGTGGGCCACCTCTGCCACAGCATGCAGCGTGTCCAGCGGCCAGACCGCACCGCCGCCCAGGTTCGCGGTCTGCTCGACCTCCACCATGCGCTGCGCTGGGGAGTAGCGGGACACCGGACGGATGGCGGCCAACAGCCGGTCCGCCGAGAATATGCCGTTGCCGCCGTCGAGCGGCGAGACCTGCACGCCGGCCAATGCCCAGGGCGCGCCACCCTCGGCCGTCGCGATATGCGTGGTGTGGTGGGCCAGGATTTCGTCGCCTGCCCGGCATTGGGTCAGGATGGCGACCTCGTTGCACATGGTCCCCGATGGCAGGAACATCGCGGCCTCTTTGCCCAGCAACGACGCCATACGGTCGCACAAGGCCAAAACTGTCGGGTCGGAGCCATGCTGCTCGTCGCCGACCTCGGCCTCCATCATCGCCTGCTTCATCGCCAGGCTCGGCTTGGTCTGCGTGTCCGAATACAGGTTGACCCGTACCGGAACCGTTGTATCAAACCGGGGCGGGGCGTAGGTCATGGCAGGGTTGCCCTCAAAGCTTCGCTGGGACGGCAGCCGGCGGCGTCACCGCCAGCGTGGCGGACGGCGCACCATAGACCTCGCGCGCCCGCTTCAGGAACGCATTCACCATCAGCTTCACGGCGTTGTTGAACACGACGCCAATCGCGGCCTGCAACATCCGGCTTTTGAACTCGAAATCGACGTAGAACTTGACGTTGCAACCCTTTGGATTCGGCTCGAACGTCCACTGGTTATTCAAGTAGCGGAATGGCCCGTTCTCATATTTCACCTGCACCTGCCGCGGCCGGTCGAGTTGAACCCGGCTGGTGAAACTTTCCCGGAACGGCCCGAAGCCAATGGTGAGGTCAGCGACAAGCTGCGTATCGGTGTGCGACTGCACCCGCGCGCCCGCGCACCAGGGCAGGAACGTCGGATACTTCCCGACGTCCGCCACCAGGTCGAACATCTGCTCCGGGCTGTAGGGAAGTATCTTATGTTCGGCGTGAGTGGGCATACTAGGCGGGCACCAATGAAAGCTGCCGGGCACGGGCGGCGCGCAGTTGCTCGAAATCGGCGTCGGCGTGGTAGGAGCTGCGGGTGAGCGGCGTCGCGCTGACCATCAAGAAGCCCTTCGACCGCGCCATCGCGGCATAGTCGGAAAACTCGTCCGGCGGCACGAAGCGGTCGACCGCCGCATGCTTCACAGTGGGCTGCAAATACTGGCCCAGCGTCAGGAAATCGACGTCGGCCACGCGCAGGTCGTCCATGACCTGCATGACCTCGGCGCGCTGCTCGCCCAGCCCGAGCATCAAGCCGGATTTGGTGAATATCGTCGGGTCGACCATTTTCACCCGGTCAAGCAGCCGCAACGACTGGTAGTAGCGCGCACCGGGCCGGATCGTCGTATACAGCCGCGGCACGGTCTCCAGGTTGTGGTTGAACACGTCGGGCCGCGCCTCGGCCACGACTTCGAGGCCGCCGGGCTTGCGCAGGAAGTCGGGGGTCAGGACCTCGATCGTCGTGCCCGGCGCCGCGTCGCGCAGGGCGCGTATCACCGCGGCAAAGTGGGCCGCGCCGCCGTCGCGCAGGTCGTCCCGGTCGACCGACGTGATCACCACATGACGCAGCCCGAGCTTCGCCACCGCCTCCGCCACCCGGCGCGGCTCGTCGGCGTCAAGCGCCTCCGGCTGCCCCGTCCGCACGTTGCAGAAGCTGCACGCGCGGGTGCAGGTGTCGCCCATGATCATCATCGTGGCGTGGCGCTGCGACCAGCATTCGCCGATGTTCGGGCAGGCCGCCTCCTCGCACACCGTCACCAGCCGGTTCTCGCGCATCAGCGCGCGGGTCTCGTGGTAGACGGGATGGTTGGGCGCCTTCACCCGTATCCAGTCCGGCTTGCGCTGGATGGGGTTGTCGGGGCGGTTCGCCTTCTCCGGGTGGCGGAGCGGCACGCCGGGACCGGACGCCCCCACCCCATGCCCCACTCGATGATCGACTACAAAACGCGACGCCATAGCTACTCCGGGCCAAAAGCCGAGACGTTCAAGTGGATGGCAGCCGCCCGCCCGTCAAGCAACCTGTGCGAAGCGGGCAACCCGTGCAAAGCGGGCAACCCGTCAGAAGTGGATCGCCCGGCCGTAGGCGTCCAGCACCGCCTCGTGCATGGTCTCGCTGACGGTCGGATGCGGGAAGACGGTGTGCATCAGCTCGACCTCAGTCGTCTCCAGCGTCCGCGCCACTGCGTAGCCCTGGATCATCTCTGTGACTTCGGCGCCAATCATGTGCGCCCCCAGCAGTTCGCCCGACTTCGAGTCGAACACCACCTTCACCATGCCTTCCGGCTCGCCCATCGAGATTGCCTTGCCGTTGCCGATGAACGGGAAGCGGCCCACGCGCACGTCGTGCCCAGCCTCCTTGGCCCGCGCCTCCGTCATGCCGACAGAGGCGATCTGCGGGCGGCTGTAGGTGCAGCCGGGGATGTTGCCGATGTCCAGCGGCTTCACGTCGTTCTGCCGGGCGATGCTCTCGACGCAGATCACGCCTTCGTGGCTCGCCTTGTGCGCCAGCCACGGCGCCCCGGTCACGTCGCCGATCGCATATACGCCCGGCTCCCCGGTGCGGCAGTACTCGTCGATGACGATGTGGCTGCGCTCCACTTTCACGCCGGTGCCCTCGATGCCGATGTCCTCGACGTTGCCGACGATGCCGACGGCGGAAATCACCCGGTCCACCGTGATCTCCTGCGTCTTGCCGCCTGCCTCGATGATGGCCGTCACGCTGTCCCCGTTCTTCTGCACCTTCGTCGTCTTGGCCGAGGTCATGATCTTGATCCCCTGCTTCTCAAACGACTTGCGGGCGAACGCGCTGATTTCCGCGTCCTCGACCGGCAGGATGCGGTCGAGCATCTCAATGACCGTCACCTCGGCGCCCATGTTGCGGTAGAAGCTCGCGAACTCGATGCCGATGGCGCCGGAGCCGATCACCAGCAGCGACTTCGGCATGGCGGGCGGCACCATCGCCTCGCGGTAGGTCCAGATCAATTTGCCGTCGCCCTCCAGCCCCGGCAGTTGCCGCGCCCGCGCCCCGGTCGCGAGGATGATGTGCGGCGCGGTGAGCGTCGCGACCTCCTTGCCGTCCTTGGTGACGGCCAGGGTGTGCTGGCCCGCGAGCTTCCCCAGCCCGTCGAACACGGCCACTTTGTTCTTCTTCAGCAGGTGCCCGACGCCGCCGGCCAACTGCTTGGCGACCTTGCGCGACCGCGTCACGATCTTCGGCAGGTCGAACTGGATGTTGTCGGCGCTGAAACCGAACTCGCCCATGTTGTGCAGCAGGTGGTTGATCTCGGACGAGCGCAGCAACGCCTTGGTCGGGATGCAGCCCCAGTTCAGGCAGATGCCGCCCAGGTTCTCCCGCTCCACCACGGCCGCCTTCATGCCGAGCTGGGCGGCGCGTATGGCGGCCACGTAGCCGCCGGGGCCGCCACCGACGACGACCACATCGAATTTGGTTTCCATGGTTTGTCCTACAGCATAAGGCTGAGCGGGTCCTCGACGATGCCTTTGAACACCGCCATCCACTCCGCGCCGAGCGCGCCGTCCGCCACCCGGTGGTCCACGCTCAGCGTGCACGTCATCACCGTCGCGACCGCAAGCGCGCCGTCTTTCACCACCGGTCGCTTCTCCCCGGCGCCCACCGCCAGGATCGCGGCCTGCGGCGGGTTGATGATGGCGGTGAACTGCTTCACCCCGAACATGCCGAGGTTCGAGATCGAGAAGCTGCCGCCCTGGAATTCTTCTGGTTTCAGCTTGCCCGACTTGGCGCGGGCACCGAGGTCCTTCATCTCGTTGCTGATCGCCGACAGGCCCTTCTGGTCGGCCTTGCGCACGATCGGCGTGATCAGCCCGTCCGGCATCGACACGGCGACACTGATGTCGATGTCGTCATAGACGATCATCGCGTCCTCCGTGTAGCTCGCGTTCACCTTCGGCACCCGGCGCAGCGCCGCCGCAGCCGCCTTGATAACCAAGTCATTGACCGAAAGCTTGAACGCGCCCGGACCCTCCTTGGGCGAGCGCGCGTTCAGGTCGGCGCGCAGCTTCAGCAGCGCGTCGATCTCGATGTCCATCGTGACATAGAAATTTGGCACAAGCTGGTGGCTCTCCAGCAGCCGCCGCGCGATCACCTTCCGCATCGTCGAGTTCGGCACCAATTGGTGCGGCGCGGTGACGGGGGCTGCCCCCGCCTTCATATCTGGCTTGGTCGCCAGCGCGGGCGCTGGCTTCGCCTCCGGCTTGACTTGCTGCACCGGCGGCAGCGTTGGCACGTCGGCCTCGCGCGCACCAGCCTGCGCCTCAAGGTGCGCGGGCTGCTCGGCGCCCGGCGCCTGCCGCGCCTCGATGTCGGCGCGGACGATGCGCCCGTTGGGGCCGCTGCCCTTCATCGAGGACAGGTCGATGTTGGCCTGCTTGGCCATGCGCCGGGCGAGCGGCGAGGCGAAAACCCTCTCGCTGTCGTGCCCGTTGACCATCGGCGCCGGAGCGTGCGCCGGGGCAGCAGCCGACGCGGCGGACGCAGCCGGAGCCGGTGCCGGTGCCGCCGGCGCGGGCGCAGCTTTCGCGGGCGGGGCAGCCGCTTCCTCGCCGTCCGCAGTCAACACGGCGATGGGGGCGTTCACCTTCACCCCGGCCGTCCCATCCGGCACCAGGATCTTGCTCAGCACGCCCTCGTCGACGGCCTCCACCTCCATGGTGGCCTTGTCCGTCTCGATCTCGGCGAGCACGTCGCCGGAGCGCACCTCGTCGCCCTCTTTCTTCAGCCAGCGGGCCAGCGTGCCCTCGGTCATCGTCGGCGAGAGCGCCGGCATCAATATGTTCGTCGCCATGCTGCGTGTCCCTCAGACGATCTTGGCCACGGCGTCGACCACCCAGGACGGCTGCGGCAGCGCCAGTTTCTCCAAATTGGCCGCGTAGGGCAGCGGCACGTCCAGCCCATGCACCCGGACCGGCGGCGCGTCGAGCCAGTCAAAGCAGTGCTCGATCACCTGCATCGCGATCTCTGCGCCGATGCCGGCGTAGGGCCAGCCTTCCTCGACCGTCACCAGCCGACTCGTCTTCTTCACGCTCTCAACGATGGTCTCGGTATCCAGTGGCCGCAGGCTGCGCAGGTTGACGACCTCGGCCTCGATCCCCCGCTCGGCCAGCGTCTCCGCCGCCTTCATCGCGACGCCGACCATGATGCTGTAGGCGACGATCGTCACATGCTTGCCCTGGCGCTCGATTTTCGCCTTGCCGATGGGCACAAAGAAGTCGTCGTCGGTCGGGCACTCGAACGTCTGGCCGTAAAGGATTTCGTTTTCGAGCACGATGACCGGGTTCGGGTCGCGTATCGCGGTCCGCAGCAGGCCCTTGGCGTCGGCGGCGGACCATGGCGCCACGACCTTCAGGCCGGGGCAGTGCGCGTACCACGAGGCGTAGTCCTGGCTATGCTGCGCCGCCACCCGCGACGCCGCGCCGTTCGGCCCGCGGAACACGATCGGGCACCCCATCTGGCCGCCCGACATGTACAGCGTCTTGGCGGCCGAGTTGATGATCTGGTCGATGGCCTGCATGGCGAAGTTGAACGTCATGAACTCGACGATGGGCCGCAGCCCGTCCATCGCAGCGCCCACCGCCATGCCGGTGAAGCCGTGTTCGGTGATCGGCGTGTCGATGATCCGGCGCGGCCCGAACTCGTCCAGCAGGCCCTGGCTGATCTTGTAGGCGCCCTGGTATTGCGCCACCTCCTCGCCGATCAGGAACACGCGGTCGTCGGCCCGCATTTCCAGCGCCATGGCGTCGCGCAGCGCCTCGCGGACGGTGGTGGGCTTGGTCGGACCCCAATCACGCTCCGGCGCGCTCGCGGCGAGCGCCACCGGCGCCTGCTTGGCCGTTGCCGTGTCGGCAATGCCCTTGTAGTCCTCGGTCGGCTCCGGCGCAGGCTGCTTCGCGGCGGCAGGGGCCGGCATCGGCTGTGGAGTTGGAGCGTGCGAATTCGAAGCTGGGGCTGCAGCCTCCCCATCCAACGACAGCACGCCAATTGGCGTGTTCACCGCAACGCCGTCGGTGCCCTCCTCGACCAAGATCTGGGACAGCTTGCCCTCGTCCACCGCCTCGACCTCCATGGTCGCCTTGTCGGTCTCGATCTCGGCAATCACATCCCCGGCGCGCACGTCCTCGCCGACTTTCTTCAGCCAGCGGGCCAGCTTGCCCTCCGTCATGGTCGGCGACAGCGCCGGCATCAGGATTTGGGTCGACACCCTCTCAGCCCTCCACGAGGATGTTGGTCCACAGCTCACTTTCGTCCGGCTCAGGGCTGCTCTGCGCGAAGTCCGCTGCCTCCTGGACGCGCGCCTTCACCGCGGTGTCGATTGCCTTGAACTCGTCCTCGCCCATGCCGGCGGCCTCCAGCATGTGTTTTGCGCTCTCGATGCAGTCGCGCTCGGTGCGCATCTTCTGCACCTCCTCGCGGGTGCGGTACTTGGCCGGGTCGGACATGGAGTGGCCGCGGTAGCGGTAGGTCTGCACCTCAAGCAAGTACGGCCCGGCGCCCGACCGGCAATGCGCCACCGCCACGTCCGCCGCCGCCTTTACCGCCGTCACGTCCATGCCGTCCACCTGGACGCCGGGGATGCCCCATGGCGCCCCGTTGTGCGACAGGTCGTGCGACGCCGACGCGCGCTCCAGGCTGGTGCCCATGCCATACTTGTTGTTTTCAATAACATAGATGCAGGGCAGCTTCATCAGCGCCGCCAGGTTGAAGCTCTCGTAAACCTGCCCCTGGCTCGAAGCGCCGTCCCCGAAGTAGGTTGCGCACACCCGGTCGCTGCCGCGATACCAGTTCGCCATCGCCAGCCCGGTGCCAAGGCTCACCTGCGCGCCCACGATGCCGTGGCCGCCGAAGAAGCGCTTCTCCTTGCTGAACATGTGCATGGAGCCGCCCTTGCCCTTGGAGTAGCCGCCGCTGCGCCCGGTCAGCTCCGCCATGACGCCGCGCGGCTCCATGCCCGTGGCGAGCATATGGCCATGGTCACGGTATGAGGTAATAACCTGGTCGCCGTCCGACAAAGCCGACTGGATGCCGACGACCACGGCCTCCTGGCCTATATACAAATGGCAGAACCCGCCGATCAGCCCCATACCGTAGAGCTGCCCGGCTTTCTCCTCGAACCTGCGGATCAGCTGCATGTCGCCATATGCCTTGACAAGCTGCTCCCGAGTCATCGCTTGATTGGTGGCGTGGTCCGGAACCGCCTGCTGAGCCTCGGCCGGAACGACCTCCAGGTCCTTGCCGCGCTTCCGTGTCTCGGCTGCCTGCGCCATGCGCGTCGCTCCTTGTCGGACGTAACGTTTACACGATTACACCTAGCCTCCACGCCATCGAACGACAAGGCCGCGATCCAAATTAGTGTTATTGTGCAATGCAATAGAACCCGTTTCAGGACTGCACCGATCCAATCCTGCCCACGCGGGATGCCGCCGCCGGCAGCCGCTAATACAGCCGCTTGCCGGGTCCGTAGGGCAGCACGAGGTCTGTCGGCCCCGCCACGTTCAGGACCGCCCGTGCCCGCTCGTCCAGCGTGTCAGGGTCGAGCCGCTGCTCCCGCAACCCTGCCACCCGGCGCTCCCACACGTCGCGTTCGGTCGACACGCGCAACAGGTCGGATTGCACCACCTTCAACTGCTCTTGCCGGATGGCGAAGGATTGCAGGCCCCGCTCGCCCTGCGTGGCACTCCAGCCGAAATAGCCTGCCAACCCCAGGAACACGACCGGCGCGGCCACCGCCCTCGACTGCCGCCGCAAAACCTGACCCCAGCCCATATCGCAACCCCATCTCCGCGATGCCCTCGACCCTAGCCGGCTGCGCTCCGCATGGCGGCCATCAGCCGCGCCGCAGGATCGTCCGCCCGGCGTAGCGCGCCGACGGCCCCAACTCGGCCTCGATCCGTATGAGCTGGTTGTACTTCGCCGTCCGGTCGCTCCGCGCCAGGCTGCCGGTCTTGATCTGCCCGCAGTTGGTCGCCACCGCGAGGTCGGAGATCGTCGTGTCCTCCGTCTCTCCCGACCGGTGGCTCATCACCGCCGTGAACCCGGCCCGCTGCGCCAGTTCAACCGCCTCCAGCGTCTCCGACAACGTGCCGATCTGGTTCACCTTGACCAGGATGGAGTTGGCCGTCGCAGTCTCCAGCCCGCGCCGCAGCCGCTCGGTGTTGGTCACGAACAGGTCGTCCCCCACCAACTGCACCCGCTTGCCCAGCACGTCCGTCAGGTGCTTCCAGCCCGCCCAGTCGTCCTCGGCGCAGCCGTCCTCGATGGAGACGATGGGGTAGCGCCCGACCAGCCCTTCCAGATAGGACACCATTCCGGCTGCGTCGAA
>JAABUQ010009329.1_pt1 | contig 13324 bp, 11 predicted proteins | sample 5560001 | NCBI WGS metagenome assembly JAABUQ01 (sample SAMN10711888, study PRJNA513371) | rock metagenome | isolation source: Antarctica rocks | place: Antarctica: Victoria Land, Finger Mt nord | collected 2015-12-18 | reverse complement strand
AGTAGATCGCCCGGTCCGCCGCCTGCCACTGGTCCTCGTCGATGGTGCGCGGGATGAAGCGGAGCAGGTTGCTGCCCTCCGGCGTGACCCCGCCGCCGATCATCTCGGCGATGCTGCCGGTCACGACCACGGACGGCATGTCCACGTCGCCCGTCGCCGCCGCCCGGCGCAGCGCGCCCTCCGTGCCGTCCATCGACAGGTTGTCCTCGGACAGCCCGGTGACGACGACGGGCAGCTCGTGCGGCGGCAGGCCGTCGGTGTAGTGCAGCACCGCCGTCACCGGCAGGTTCTCGCAGCCCACCGGGCCGTCGATCACCACCCGCAGGCCGCGGATCGCGGTGAAGGCATAGACCGCGCCCCAATAGCCGCCGGCCCGGTCATGGTCGAGCACCAGCATCGCCTAGCTCCCCACCGCTTCGCTGGCCCGCGCCCGAGCCTCGCGTGCCCGGCGGTAGCGGTCCCGCGCGCCTTTCGGCTCCCGCGGCACGCCGTTGAAGCCGTAGCCCGCCGCCTCGCCAGTCCCGGCGCCCTCGAAGAATTCCACCATGCGGCTGAACCGCGCACCGCCGCCGATCTGCGCCGAAACGATCCCGGCCAGCGCCCCGGCCCCGGCCGCGCCGAACAGCGGGCGGGCGGACACCATGTTGGTGAAATAGAGCGCCGGGATGCCCATCTCCTTGGCCTTCTGCACCAAGGGCGTCGTGCCCACGGCGAGGTCCGGGCGCACGTCGAGCATCGCCGCCAGGTCCTGCTCCAAGGAGGCGCGGTACTGGACGTGCGCGCCGCGCGCCTCCAGCCATTCGCGGTCGGCGTCGCTCCATTCGGTGCGCGGGCAGGCGGTGCCGACATAGGGCACCTCCGCGCCCGCCTCGATCAGCAGGCGCGCGACCAGCAGCTCGGACCCCTCGTAGCCGGACACGGTGACGCGGGCGCGGATCGGGTTGGCGTCGAGCGCGGCGCGGATGGGCGGCAGGGCGCGCGCCTTGGCGGCGTCGATGCGGTCCGCCGAGACGTTGGCCGCGGCGCCGATGGCATCGAGCCACGCGGCGGTGCCCTCGATGCCTACCGGCGCGCTGCCCACCACCGGGCGGCCGGCAGCTCGGAACTCCCGCACCGTCGCCGTGTAGAACGGGTGCGCCGCCGCAGCCACCTGGCAGTCCAGCGCGGCATAAAGGTCGCGCCACTCGCGGGACGGCAGCGGCGGGGCGGGCGCCAGGCCCATGGGGGCCAGCAATGCGCCGATGCCCGGCGGGTCGCCCGGGAACAATTCGCCGATCATGGCGACCGTCGGGAGGTCCTGCTGCTGCCGGGGCCGGGCGACGGGGCCTTGCTCGGCCTCGGTCCGGGCGTATTTCAGCATCGCGCCGGTCAGCACGTCCTTGGCCTCGGCGTGGGTCGGCACGCCGAAGCCCGGCACGTCGATGCCGATGATCCGCACGCCGTCGATCTGCTTCGGCAGCCGGTCCAGCGGCACGCCCGAGGCGGTCGGCACGCACAGGTTGATGACGACCACCGCGTCGTAGTCCGCGGGCTTCGCCGTCTCGTACACCGCGTCGCGGATGTCCTCGAACAACTGGCCGCGGACCAGCGTTTCCGAGTTGAACGGCACGTAGCCCACGCTGCGCCGCGCGCCGTAGAAGTGCGAGGTGAAGGTCAGCCCGTACACGCAGCAGGCGGAGCCGCTGAGGATCGTCGCCGTCCGCCGCATCCGCAGGCCGACGCGCAGAGCGCCGAAGGCCGGGCACATGGATTGCGGCTGGTCGTGCGGCCCGCGCGGGTAATCCTGCATCAGCCGGTCCATCGCGGCGCTCTTGCCGGCGGCGCGCGCCGCCGCGGCCATCGTGTCCCGCCCGCCATGGCAGCCGGACCCGGTGTCGGGCGGGACGGCGGGCGCGAGGGAGCCGTCCATGCTCACACGCCCTCGTAGATCACTTCGAGGGAGGCTTTGCCGCTGACGGTGGCCGGGCACATGTCGGCCTCGGTGGCGGGCTGCAGCACGACGCTGCGGCCCACGGCGTCGCCCTTGAACAGGTTGAGCAGCGCGTCGTGAGTGAGCGGCGTGGGGCGCACCGGCGGCGCTTCCGCCACCTTCTCGGCGAGCAATTCGAACATCGGCGCCCATTCGCCGCCGGGCTTGCCGATGATCTCGTAGTTGGCGGACTTGCGGCGGATGTCCTCGTTTGCAGGGATGGCGGAGAGCACGGGGATGCCCACCGCCTCGGAGAACGCCTGCGCCTCCCCGGTGCCGTCGTCCTTGTTGATCACCATGCCGGCCACGCCGACGTTGCCGCCCATGCGCCGGAAGTAATCGACCGCCGAGCACACGTTGTTCGCGACGTACAGCGACTGCAGGTCGTTCGACGCGACGACGATCACCTTCTGGCACATGTCCCGGGCGATCGGCAGGCCGAACCCGCCGCACACCACGTCGCCCAGGAAGTCCAGCAAAACGTAGTCGAAGCCCCATTCATGGAAGCCGAGCTTCTCCAGCAGCTCGAACCCATGGATGATGCCGCGCCCGCCGCAGCCGCGCCCGACCTCCGGGCCGCCCAGCTCCATGGCGAACACGCCGTCCCGGATGAAGCACACGTCGCCGATGGACACCTTCTCCCCGGCCAGCTTCTTCTTCGACGAGGTTTCGATGATCGTCGGGCAGCTCCGCCCGCCGAACAGCAGGGAGGTCGTGTCGCTCTTGGGGTCGCAGCCGATCAGCAGCACGCGCTTGCCCTGCTGCGCCATCATGTAGCTGAGGTTGGCCAGGGTGAAGCTCTTGCCGATGCCGCCCTTGCCGTAGATCGCGATGACCTGCGTTTCCTTCTTCGCGGGCGTGGTCGCGACCGCATCCGGCTCGACCGCAGCCTCCGCCCGGAGCGCCTCCGTCATGCTCATGTTCGCTGAAGCCTGCGAGGCGGGTGCGACGGCGTTCATGCGCAATCTCTCCAATCGAGGATCATCTTGAGGCACGCCGCGTCGTCGAAGGCGGTGCGGTACGCGCTGCCCGCGTCGCCGGCGACACTTCGGTGCGTCACCAGCCCGGCCAGCGACAGCTCGCCCGACCCGGCCAGCCCTGCCACCGCCGAAAGGTCCGCTGGCGCCCACTGCGCGGCGATGCGGATGCGCGCTTCCCGCATGAAGGCCGGCGGAAACGCGAAGCTCAGCCGGTCGCTGTAGAACCCGGCCAGCACCACCTCGCCGCCCGGCGCCAGCCGCCCGATCAGCGTGTCCAGCAGCCCGGCGTCGCCGCTCACGTCGTAGATGGCGCGGTAGTCGCGGCGGCCGTCCGCTTCGGGATCGACGACATCGTAGCCCTCGGCGCCCCCGGCGCGGGCCGGGTTGCGCTCCCACACCACGGGCCGCGCCCCGGACAGCACGGCGAGCCGGGCCAGCAGCCGGCCGAGCACGCCGTGGCCGATGATGAGGTCCGGCAACGCCACCCCCGGCAGCGCCAAGGCGTGCCGCGCGGTCGCGGCCAAGGCCAGCAGCACGCCTTTCTCGCCCAGCCGCTCGTCAATCGCGGCGACCCGGCCGGCCGGCACCACGACGCGGGACGCAGCGCCGCCGAACAGGCCGCGCACGTCGCCGAAGCAGCGGGCGCCCGGCACGAACACGCGCTCGCCGACCCGCCGCCCCGTCGTGGCGCCAACGGCGCTGACACGGCCGACCGACTCGTAGCCCGGCACCAACGGGTAGCCCATGCCGGGGAAGTGCGGCATCGTCCCGGCGTAGAGCAGGCGCTCCGTCCCCGTGCTGATGCCGCTCCACTCGATATCGACAACGACATCCTCGGGACCGGCGGCGTCCAGTTTCAGGCGGCTGAGCGCCAAGCGCTCGGGTCCGGTGAGCACGACTGCCATTGCTTCCATCTGCGCCCTCCCGAAGCTGTGCGGGCCGATTGCGGCCTCAGCGTTATGTCAGCGTAACCTGACAGTTCAGTATGTCAACCAACATTTACAGGCTTGCCGGGGTTCCCGACGCCTGCGCCACGAGCACGCTGACCAGCAGCGGCGTATGAGTGGGCGCACGGCGCACGCTGCCGAACCCGGCGGCGTTCAGCAGCGCGGACAACTCGGCCTGCGTCCGGGCGCGGCCACGGCCCATCGCCATGAGGTAAAAGCCGAAGTAGGCATCGCCAATCGGCTCGGCGCCGGGCGTCCCGGCCATGGGTTCGGCCAGCAGCAGGGTGCCGCCCGGCGGCAGGGCGCGGCGCACGGCGCGCAGGATGTCGAGCGCGGCCGGGTTGTCGTGGTCGTGAATCACGCGGACCAGCGAGATGATGTCGGCGCCTTTGGGGAGCGGGTCGGCCAGGAAGTCGCCCCCCGTCGCCGCGAAGCGCCCGGCCAGCCCGGCCGCCGCCAGCCGGGCGCGGGCCTGTTCCGCGACGGGCGGCAGGTCGAACAGCATGAGCCGCAGCCCTGGCGCCCGCGCCGCCGCGGCTTGCAAGAAACTGCCATCGCCCCCGCCCACGTCCAGCAGGCACCGATGCCGGCCGATGCGGTAGGCGGCCAGGACCTCGTCGGCCACCAGCGGCTGCGACGCGGCCATCAGCGCCGTGTAGTCGGCGACCTCGCCGCGGCCCAGCCCGGCGGCGGCGGCGTTGCCGGAATACGCCCAATAGCGGGACAATTCGGTCGCCTCCGGCTGGGCGCGCAGCAGGCCCACCGGGTCGCTCAGGTCCGCGTAGAGTTCGCGATGGTGCAGCACCATGGCCGACACCGCGGCGTTGCCAACCATGGCCGCGCCGAGCGGACCCAAGCCGAACCGCCCGTCCCGGCGCTGCGCCAGCAACTTCAATGAGGCAGCGGCAAGCAGCAGCCGCCGCGCCCGGTCCAGCGGAATGCCGAATCGCGCCGCCAGCGCGTCAACCGTCTGCGGCCCATCGGCAAGGATGTCGAACAGGCGCAACTGCACGCAGGCCTGCAGCACCTGCGAGTAAACAAAGCCGGCGCACAGGTCGAACAGCGCGCGGGTGCGGCGCCGGGCAATCGGCCGGGTGAACGGGAAGGCGGCGGCCCAGCGCCGGAAGCGCGGGCTGGCCACCAGCCGGTCGCGCTGTGCCCGCAGGTCGATCCGCCGGGCGGCCCCCCCGAGGATCGCCGCCCTCATGCCGCGTGCCGCGCCAGCTCCTTGGGCAGCAGCCGCATGGTCTCGGTCAGGATGTGGCTGCGCAGCGCCGTGGCGCCGGGGCAGGCCGGTACGGCATCCACGGCGGCGGCGGCCAGCGACTCCAGCCGCATGATGGCGCCGTCGAGGCCGAGTTCGCGCACGGCGCTGGGGCGGTCCAAGGCGAGGTCCTGGCCCACGGGCTTGCCGACCGCGTCGGGACGGGCCGTGGCGTCGAGGATGTCGTCGGCAACCTGGAACGCTTCCCCGAGTCGCGCGCCCAGCATGCGCCAAGGCTCGGCCTCAGCCCCCGCGGACGCGGCGCCGGCCACGGTCGCGGCAGCGAACAGCGCGCCGGTCTTTTCCCGCTGGTACTGCGCGAGGTCCACGGCGTCCTCGCACTCCCAAGCCTGCCCGGCGACAATGCCGCCGGGCACGCCGACCGACCCGGCAATCGTCAGCATCAACGGCACCAGGCGCTTCGGGGTGAGGGCGGCGCCATAGGCCAGGGTCTGGAACGCCAAGACGATCAGCGCGTCGCCCGCCAGCACGGCCAGCGGCTCGCCAAAGGCCCGGTGCACCGTGGGACGGCCGCGGCGGGTGTCGGCGTCGTCGAAGCACGGCAGGTCGTCATGCACCAGCGACGCGCAATGCAGCAGCTCGATGGAAGCGGCGGCGGCGTCGGTCACGCCCGGCTCGTCCTCCCCGCAGGCGGCGGCGACGGCAAGGCACAGGCGCGGGCGGATGCGGGCGCCGCGCGGGAACACGGCGTGGCGCATGGCGGCGGCGAGGCGGGGCGGACACGATTCGACGTCGGCGCGCGACACTGCCGCATACAACGCCCGCTCGATCCGCCCCATGACGTCCATTGCGCTTCCCCTGCTGCTGCCTTGTCAGGCTGAGTTGTCAAACAGGACTGTCAACGTTAATTGACATGGAGGTCAAGCGGATTTTCGGGGGAAGCGTGGCGCGTCGGGTTGTGGTGATCGGCAGCGGGGTGGGCGGCCTGGTGGCGGCGCTGGAGCTGGCCTGCGCCGGGCTGGACGTGACGCTGCTGGAGCGTGCGGCGACGCCGGGCGGCAAGCTGCGGGAGGTCGCGGTCGCCGGGCGGCGGCTGGATGCCGGCCCGACCGTGTTCACCATGCGCTGGGTGTTCGAGTCGATCTTTGCCGACGCAGGCGCGGTGCTGTCCGATCACTTGTCCCTGCGCCCGGCCAGCATCCTGGCCCGGCACGCCTGGACTGCCGACCAAAGGCTGGACCTGTTCGCGGACCTGGAGCAATCGGCCGACGCCATCGGACGCTTCGCCGGTTCGGCCGAGGCGGCAGGGTTCCGGGCGTTCTCGGCGGAAGCACGGCGCATCTACGCGACGCTGGAAAAACCGTTCATCCGGGGCGCGCGGCCCAGCATGGGGTCGCTGGTGCGCGACGCCGGGGCCGTGGCGCTCTGGGGCATCCGCCCGTTCGACACGCTTTGGAAGGCGCTGAGCCAGCACTTTGCCGACCCGCGGCTGCGGCAGCTCTTTGGGCGGTATGCGACGTATTGCGGGTCCTCACCGTTCCTGGCGCCGGCCACGCTGATGCTGGTGGCGCATGTCGAGCGGGACGGCGTATGGCTGGTGGACGGCGGCATGCACGGGATCGCGCAGGCGCTGGCCGGGCTTGCGGCGGCGCGCGGGGCCACGCTGCGCTACGGCGCGGAGGCGGCGGAGGTGCTGTTGGAGCGCGGGCGGGTCGCCGGGGTGCGGCTGGCCGATGGCGAGCGGGTCGCGGCCGAGGCGGTCGTGGTCAACGCGGACGCGGGCGCGGTGGCCGCCGGGCTGCTGGGCGCCACGGTGCGCGGCGCGGCCCCGGCGGTGGCGGCGCGGGACCGGTCGCTCTCGGCCGTCACCTGGGCGGCGGTGGCGCGGAGCGAGGGCTTCCCCCTGTCGCGCCACAACGTGTTCTTCTCGGACGACTACGCCGCCGAGTTCCGCGACCTGGGCGCAGGCCGGCTGCCGCAGAAGCCGACCGTCTATGTCTGCGCGCAGGACCGCGGGGACGACGATGCTTCCCCCGACTTCGCAAGCCTGGCCGGTCCCGAGCGCCTGCTGTGCCTCGTCAACGCGCCGCCCATCGGCGACTCGCGCGCCCCCACCCCCACGGAGATCGAGCAATGCGCCGACCGGAGCTTTCGCCTGCTGGCCCGATGCGGCCTGACTCTCTCGCCGGAAGCAACGGAAACGACGACGCCGGAGGGGTTCCATCGGTTGTTCCCGGGCACGGGCGGGGCGCTGTACGGCCCGGCGGTGCACGGGGCGACGGCGACGTTCAAGCGTCCGGGCGCGCGGACCCGGGTGCCGGGGCTGTATCTGGCGGGGGGCAGCACGCATCCGGGGGCGGGGGTGCCGATGGCGGCGCTGTCCGGCCGGCTGGCGGCGACGAGCCTGCTGGCGGACCTGGAGAGGACGGCCTCGACTTCGACCGCTCGGTCGCCCGCGGCGGCTACGCCTGGTGGTATGTCGACGCGCTGAGCGACGACGGGCAGCACGGGATCACCCTGATCGCCTTCCTGGGCAGCGTGTTCTCGCCGTTCTACGCCTGGTCCCGGCGGCGCGGCGGCGGCGACCCTATGCAGTTCTGCGCGCTGAATGCCGTGCTGTATGGCCGGCCGCGGCGCTGGGCGATGACCGAGCGCGCCGCCGCCGCCGTGGACCGCGGGCCGCGGCACCTCGCCATCGGGCCGAGTTCTTTGCGTTGGGATGGAACCACGCTGGTCATCGATATCGACGAGGTGACGGCCCCCCTGCCCTCCCGCCTGCGCGGCACGGTGCGCGTCCATCCGTCCGCGGTGACGGGCCGGCGCTTCGTGCTGGACGGCGCCGGGCGGCACCGCTGGTCGCCCATTGCGCCCGTGTCCCGCGTCGAGGTGTCGCTGACCCACCCGGCGCTGCGCTGGTCGGGGCCGGGCTACCTCGACACCAACGACGGCGACGCGGCGCTGGAGGATGATTTCGTCGAATGGGACTGGTGCCGGGCGCCGATGCGGCATGGGGCGACGATTCTCTACAACGCGACCCGGCGGGTGGGCGGCGACCAGTCCCTGGCGCTGCGGGTCGGGCGGGATGGCGGGGTCGAGGCGTTTCCGCCGCCGCCGCCGGCCGTGCTGCCGCCCACGCGGGTGTGGCGGGTGGCGCGGGCCACGCGGGCGGACGCCGTGCCCACCGTGCGGCAAACGCTGGAGGATACGCCATTCTACTCGCGCTCGGTGATCGAGACGCGGCTGCTCGGCGAGGCCGCGGTCGCGGTGCATGAAAGCCTGCTGCTGGACCGGTTCCGCGCGCCTTGGGTGCAGGCGATGCTACCGTTCCGCATTCCCCGGCGGTGGCGCTGATTCTGCGTTCTTGGCCCGGCGGATCGAGCGGCGGATGGAGACGAGTTCCACGATCAGCAGGCCCAGCACCAGGAGCAGCAGGATAGCCCACTCCCATTGGGCGACCATCAGGGCCGCTCCCGGCTGATCTGCCGCGCGTCGAGCTGGTCGAACAGCGTGCACAGCCAGGCGATCCGGTCGTCGAGGGCCTGCCAAGGCGGCACGTGCGGCGCGGGCCGTGGCGGGGACGGCGCTGCGATGACGGCGTTCACCAAATAGCGCGCGGCGTCCAGGGCCGGGACCGGGCAGGACGGGCGCGGGCTGCGCGCCGCGTCGGACAGGCCGCGCGCCAATAGGCGCAGCTTGCGGGCGGGCGGCACGACGGCGCGGCGGCTCACGCTGTCATGGCCTTGCCAGGCGACCTGCTGGCCGATCTCGGCATACAAATGCCGCGCCGCGCCGATGCCGGGGCGGCAGGCGCGGGGCAGCGCCGCGATGCCGGAGTCGGCCCGGCGGTACAGCGCGTCGGCCCGGCGCAGCAGGCGTCCCACGACGCCGGCCAGCGCCGGGCCGAAGCGCGGTTGGGCCAGCCAGGCATCCGGGTCGATCCCGACGGCGCGCAGCCAATCCAGCGGCAGATAAAGCCGGCCCGCCCGCGCGTCCTCCCCCACATCGCGAGCGATGTTGCTGAGCTGCATGGCGACGCCGAGGTCGCAGGCACGGGCCACGCCCTCCGCCGACCGCTCGCCCATCAGCATCGCCATCATGGCGCCGACCGCGCCGGCGACCCGGGCGGCGTAGGCTTCGAGGTCCGCCAGGCTGTCGTAGCGGCGGGCGGCGGCATCCCATGCGAACCCCTCCAGCAGCGCGTCCAGCAGGGTGCGCGGGATGGCGTGGCGCAGCACGGTCGCGGCCAGCGCCCGGTCGGCGGCGACCGGCCGGGGACGCCCGACATAGGCGGCATCGAGCCGCGCCCGCAGCTCCGCAAGCGCCGCCGCCGGGTTGCCCCCGTTGTCGATCAGGTCGTCCGCCACCCGGCAGAAGGCATACAGCGCCGTCGCCGGCTCATGCACCCGGCGCGGCAGCAGCAAGGAGGCCGCGAAGAAGCTGCGCGACCCGCCGCGCAGCAGGTCCGCACAGGCGGCGAGGTCGGCGCTATCGAGCCAGTTCTGCGGCATGGGGCACCACGACATCGAGGACACGCGCCGAACTCAGGACGCCGGGCAGGCCGGCGCCGGGATGGGTGCCGGCGCCGACGAGGAACAGGCGGTCCACCTCCTCGCTCCGGTTGTGCGGGCGGAACCAGGCGGATTGGGTCAGCAGCGGCTCCATGCCGAACGCGGCGCCGCGGTATGACAGCAGGCGGTCATGGAAGTCCTGCGGCGTCATCACGTGCTGGGTGACAACCGCGTCCTCCAGCCCCGGCAGGATCGTCTCGCCCAGCGCGCGGGCCAGGGACTTTCGATACGCCTCCGCAGTTGTCGCCCAATCCGTGCCGCTGGCGAGGTGCGGCACCGGGGACAGGACGTAGAACGCATCGCAGCCCGGCGGCGCCAAGGACGGATCGGTCGCGGTCGGGCGGTGCAAATAGAGCGAGAAGTCCTCGGCCAAATGGTGCCGCTTGAAGATGTCCCGCAGCAGTTCGCGGTAGCGCGGGCCGAGCAGGATGGTGTGATGGGCCACGTCCGGGTACTGCCGCCGCGTGCCGAAGTACCAGACGAACAGGCTCATGGAGTAGCGCGCCCCCTCGATGCGGCGGTCGGTCCAGCGGCGGCGGTGCCGCGGCGCCAGCAGGTGGCGGTAGGTCCAGGCGGAGTCGGCGTTGGACACCACGATGTCGGCCGGGACCACGTCGCCCGAGCGCAGGCGCACTCCCGTGGCGGCGCCCCGGTCCACGGTGATTTCTGCCACCTCTTGGTTGCAGCGCACGGCGCCGCCCTGCCCGCGGATCAGGTCCACGAGGCCCGTCACCAGCGCTCCGGTGCCGCCCATGGCGAAGTGCACGCCCCAGCGCCGCTCCAGGAAGGCGATCAGCGCGTAGATCGAACTGGCGCTGAACGGGTTGCCGCCGACCAGCAGCGGATGGAAGCTGAGCGCCACGCGGAGCCGCGGGTCGCGGATGTGCTTGGCGACCAGGCTGTGCACGCTGCGGAGGCTGCCGAGCCGCAGTAGGTCCGGCGCGACACGGGCCATGTCGGTCCAGCTATCGAAGGGCTTGTCGCCCAACTGCTCGAACCCCACCCGGAAAATCGCCTCGCTGCGGGCCATGAAGCGTTCATAGCCGGCGATGTCGTCCGGGTTGAAACGGGCGATCTCGGCGCGCATCGCGGCGGCGTCGCCGGTGTAGTTGAACTCGGCGCCGTCTTGGAAGCGGATGCGGTAGAACGGGCTGATAGGCCGCAAATCGACATCATCTGACAAGCGCCGCCCGCACAACGCCCATAGCTCTTCCAGCAGGAACGGCGCGGTGACGATGGTGGGGCCGGCGTCGAAGGTGAAGCCGTCCTGGCGGATCACGGAGGCGCGTCCGCCGGGCGTGTCGAGCTTCTCCAGCACCGTCACCCGGTAGCCGCGTGCCCCGAGCCGCACCGCCGCCGCCAGCCCGCCGAAGCCGCTGCCGATGACGACGGCATGGGGCGGAGGTGGCATCGTGGTCGCGTCGGGCGGAGGGGTAGCGAGTAGCGTGGACATGACATACGGACTGTAACAGCATCTTGACAGTTGCGGCCAGCGATAAGGGCGAGGAATAAGGGTGCAGATGCAGATTTTGCCGAGGCTGGCGGTGGCGGCCGTGGCAGTGGCGGCGATCCTGGTTGGGCTGTGGCACTTGGAAGCGGCGGAGGCCGGGCTGGTGGTCACGCCGGGCCGGGTCGGCGCCATCCCGGTCACGGTGTTCGCGCGGTCCGCGACGGAGCCGGCGCCGGTCGTGGTGGTGGCGCACGGGTTCGCCGGGTCGCAGCAGCTCATGCTGCCGTTTGCGGCCACGCTGGCGCAGAGCGGGTTCCGCGTGGTGACGTTCGATTTTCCCGGCCATGGCCGCAACCCGGCGCCGCTGACCGGCGGCCTCGCCGACAACGACGCGCGCAACGCCGTGCTGATGCAGGCGCTGGACGCGGTGGTCGGCTTCGCGCACGGGCTGCCGGGGGGCGGGCAGATGGCGCTGCTCGGGCATTCCATGGCGTCCGACGTCGTCGTGCGCTATGCGCGCGCCCACCCGGACATCCAGGCGACGGTCGCGGTGTCCCTGTTCTCGCCCGGCGTGACTGCGGCCGCGCCCCGCAACCTGCTGGTCATCGCAGGCGCGTTGGAGCCGGCGATGATCCGGGACGAGGGGCTGCGCATCGCCCGCATGACCGCGGGCGATGCGGCGCAGCAGCGGGAAACCTATGGGCGGTTCGAGGACGGCACCGCCCGGCGCTCCACCCTGTCCGGCGGCGTCGAGCACATCGGCGTGCTGTTCAGCCGGCAAAGCCTGGTGGAGGCGCTGGACTGGCTGGACCAGGCGTTCGGGCGGCACGGCGACGGGTGGATCGACGCGCGGGGGCCATGGCTTGGATTGCTGTATCTCGGGCTGGTGGCGCTGGCCTGGCCGCTGTCGGGCCTGCTGCCGCGCGTGTCCGCTGTGAAGCTGGGGGCCGGGTTGGGCTGGCGGGGCCTGCTGCCGCTCGCGGTGCTGCCGGCGCTGCTGGTGCCGTTGATCCTGTGGCGGCTGCCGACCGACTTCCTGCCGAGCCTCTTGGGCGACTACCTGACCGTGCACTACGCCGTGTATGGGCTGCTGACCGCGGCGGGCTTGCTGCTGCTGCGGCGTCCGATCTTCGGGCGGGCGCCTCCCGCGCCGTTCCTCCTCGCGACGGCGCTGGTGGCGGGCTACTGCATCCTGGCGGTCGGCCTGCCGATTGACCGCTACGTGACCTCGTTCCTGCTACCGCCGGGCCGGGTGCCGATCATGGGGGCGGTGCTGGTCGGCACGCTGCTGTATTCTGTTGCGGACGAGTGGGCGACGCGCGGCCCGGGCGCGCGACGGGGCGCCTACGCCGTGACCAAGGCGTGCTTCGTGCTGTCGCTCGTGCTGGCCATCGGGCTGAACCCGGCGCGCTTGTTCTTCCTGGTCATCATCGTGCCCGTCATCTTGGTGTTCCTCCTCGTGTACGGGCTGTTCAGCGGCTGGGCCTATCGCCGGACCGGGCACCCGCTGGTGGGCGCCGTGGCTGTCGCGCTGGCTTTTGCCTGGGCGATTGCCGCGACCTTTCCGGTGGTGGGATAGGGTTCAGACGCCGTTGCCGGTCAGTCGGTGAGTGCAGCGGCGGTCGATGAAGCCACCATGCCTCTCAGGCACTTGGACGCCCATTGGCCGCAATGTAATGCCGCAACGCATGGTTGATCTCTGTTTGATAACCTCGGCCGTTTTCGGCATGGTCCCGAAACCACGCCACCACGTCAGCATCCAACCGGATCGTAACCGTTTTCTCGCGAGCGTCAGGAAGGCGGCCACGGATTGCACCAGACCAATCCAGCACCTCTGGAATATCCGACGTGTCGATATCGTCCTCGGAGGTAGCAGCGAGTCGTTCAAGGCGGGCCTGCTGTTCTTTAGAAATCGCCATCTTCATACACTCTGCGCTCATGTTTCGTTGCTCGCCGTGCACTAACCAAGCGAACGATCTCATCATCGCCGCCAGGATAGGTGTGCACTACAATCAGCAGCACGACATCCCCAGCCAGACCCAAAGCGTGCCATCGATCCTCAGTGTCTGTCCGGAAACATCTTGAGAGTTTGATGTGGGTTGTGGTTCACTTGTCGACGGTCTGACGTGTTGGATGTTGCTGATGTGGACGAATGAGAACCGCGGTCGCTATGACCGGAGCAAAT